>Ga0114949_10000068_pt1 | contig 38180 bp, 33 predicted proteins | sample N074metaG_FD_83505 | JGI IMG/M metagenome (GOLD analysis project Ga0114949, IMG submission 83505) | Deep subsurface microbial communities from Kermadec Trench to uncover new lineages of life (NeLLi) - N074 metaG | ecosystem: Environmental > Aquatic > Marine > Ocean trench > Sediment | place...
CTTGAGGGCCAGGTCGAGATTCAGGCAGACCAGTACATCCCGTTCCCTATGGAAGAGGTCAGTTTCGACTTCGAGATAGTGGGCCCGAACGAAGGCGATCCGGAATTACTTGACGTTCTACTGGTTGCCACTCGAACAGAAAACGTTGAACAACGTCAGGCGGCGGTGAACGCTGCGGGTCTGACAGCACAGATCGTCGACGTAGAGGCTTTTGCGCTGGAAAACGCATGTCAATTATTGAGCCACCAGATACCGGACAACGGCATGGGTCAGTCAGTTGCAATCGTCGATATCGGCGCGAGCAGCACGACATTCAGCGTGCTCGAAGACTTGCGCGTCATCTATACACGCGACTTTGCGTTTGGCGGACAGCAACTAACCGAAGAAATTATGCGTACCTATGGCTTGTCCATGGAAGACGCCGGCAGGGCCAAGAAACAAGGCGGTTTGCCAAGCAACTATCAGCCAGAAGTGCTGGAACCGTTCGTCGATGACATGACCCAGCAAGTCAGTCGTTCGCTGCAGTTTTATCTGGCGTCCGGCGGCGGCCGCGAACAACCGGACATGATCCTGGTGTGCGGCGGTTGCGCCAACATACCCGGCATCGCCGACGTCATTTCAAGCCGCATAGGCATCCCCACCGAAGTGGGCGATCCCCTCGGTCAAATGAAAATCTCGTCCAAAGCCAAGTCGCAGGGCGTCCATAAAGATTCAACGGCGCTATTGACTGCTTGTGGACTTGCATTGAGGAGTTTTGACTAATGCCACGTATTAATCTGCTCCCATGGCGTGAAGAAGATCGCCTACGCCGCCAACGAGAATTCATGGTTGCGATGGCCGGATCGTTTGTTGCCGGTTTGTTGGTGGTGGTGATGTCAATTTTTGCATTTTCGCAAATGATCGACAATCAAAAAAACCGCAACAGCCGACTGGAAAGCGAGATTGTCGAGCTCGAAAAGAGCATTAAAGAAATCGACGGTCTTGAGCGGCAGAAGGAACGCTTGCTGGCACGCATGGAAATCATCGAGCAGCTGCAGCGCAGCCGACCTGAAATTGTGCATCTTTTCGACGAAATTACACGACGGCTGCCGGAGGGCGTTTATCTGAACGGCATGAAGCAGTCTGGCATATCGGTTGAAGTCAAAGGCATTGCACAGTCAAGCACGCGTGTATCGGCACTGATGCGGCAGATTGATGCTTCGGACTGGCTCACGGACCCCAGTGTAGTAAAGGTTGAAACCACCGAAAAAGGGCCGGGCAGGCAAGCAGAATTTGTGGTTACGCTCAAACAGGTCCAACACGACGATGACGACGGCATGGGGGATGACGGATGAACCTCGTTGAAGAACTCCAGGCGCTGGATATAAATGACGTTGGCCGCTGGCCGCTGGCTTTTCGGGCGGCAGTTATTGCCATCGTATTCGTTGTCGTAGTTGGCTTCGGTATTTACTGGTTTATTATTCAAGACCAGCAGCCGGTATTGCAAAGAGAGCGCGCGACCGAAGAAACGCTTCGTGTGACTTTCGAGAACAAGCAAAAGAAGGCCGCTAATTACGATGCTTACAAGGCGCAACTGTCAGAAATGGAACAGTCATTCGGCACCATGCTGCGCCAGCTTCCCGGCAAAACAGAGATACCAAGTCTTATCGTAGACGTATCGCAGACCGGGTTAGCCGCGGGGCTGCAGGAAAAACTCTTTCAGCCACAAGGAGAAGTGCGCAAAGATTTTTACGCGGAAAAGCCGATCAAAATTACCCTGTCAGGTAGCTACCACGAGATCGCCAAGTTCGTCAGTGGCGTTGCCGCGTTGCCACGCATCGTGACGCTGCACGACATCAATATCACGCCGGACAAATCCGAGGGTTTCGACAAACTTACCCTGGCGGTTACAGCAAAAACGTATCGGTATCTTGAAGAGGAGGCAAAATAGACATGGGCGCTTCCACTATTAAACGATTTGTCGCCATGTCGCTGGTATTGCTGGCAGTCGGTGGCTGTTCAGGCGATATGGACGACCTGGACGAATACATCAATACGGTTAAAGCAAGGCCGGGCGGTCGAATTGATCCGCTGCCGGAAATTACGCCGTATGAGGTCTTTACTTACAAAGCAGACATCGATGGCTTCCGTTCTCCGTTCATACCGGATTCGCCACAAGCGGCAGGCGGCATAGCGAGCAACGGTACCCGGCCGGATCGTGAGCGCAGCCGTGAATTCCTCGAGCAATTTTCGCTGGACACCTTGCGCATGGTTGGCACGCTGTCACAGGGACCGACGGACTACGGTCTGGTGCAAACCTCGGACGGACTAATTCATCGTGTCGTTCCGGGCCAGTACATGGGCCAGAACGACGGACGTATCACGAATATCGACGACTCGAAAATTGAACTGATAGAAATAATTTCGGATGGCATCGGCGGCTATGTAGAACGCGATGCTGCCGTTGGTCTTGCAGACTGATGCCTGAAAGAAACTGGGAGTAATTGGAATGACGCTCATTAAAAGGCCGATGTTCGGCTTCGAAAACCGACGACCGGTAGCGCGATTTACAGCGATTGCCTTCGCTCTTGTGCTTACGTTTTGCGGATTTGCCGCAAACGCACAGGAGGGGAATCGTCTGCAGGATATTCAGATTCAAAGCCTGCCGGGTCAGCGGGTTGAGATTAAGCTGATCATGAGTGGCGAGGCGCCCGAACCTCTGTCGTTCACGATTGACGACCCTGCACGCATCGCACTGGATCTGCCGGAAACCTCACTGGGACTGTCGTCGCGTCGCCGTGACGTCAACTTGGGCCCGCTGGCTACCGTATTAACTGCCGAGGCCAATGGCCGTACGCGAGTCGTCCTGAATCTTGACACGATGGTGAGCTATGACATCCGGCGCAGCGGCAATACTGTCTATATAACGCTTGGTGCAGACGACGATGACCAGTCGACGACCACACATTTTGCCGGCGGCTCTTCATCAACTTCACCGGTTTCATATGCTGCCAGTGGCGGCAATCGGCAAATTAACTCGATCGATTTTCGGCGAACCCGCGACGGCGGCGGTCGCATCCTGATAACCCTGAGCGACCCGTCTACACCGGTTGACATACGGCAGGAAGGTGGCCGCGTTGTTGCAATTTTCAAAGATACCGCGCTGCCAGCGGAGTTGATGCGCCGTCTCGATGTGCTGGACTTTGCTACACCGGTTACGACGGTTGATGCACTGCGTACCAACCTGGATACGCGCATCGTAATTACTGCAGAAGGCAAGTATGAACAACTTGCTTATCAGTCCGACAACGAATTTACGATTGAAATCAATCCGGCTCCGGAATTATCGGACGAATCGTCCAGCCTCTTCTCGGAGACCAAGGAATACGAAGGGCAGCGGCTGACGCTGAACTTCCAGGACATCGAAACAAGAGCTGTTCTCCAGCTGTTGGCGGAAACGTCTGGTCGCAACATCGTCGTATCAGACACAGTGCAGGGCAATGTAACTCTGCGTCTGCGTAACGTTCCCTGGGATCAGGCTCTGGACATTGTCATGACCACCAAAGGTCTGGACATGCGCCAGAACGGCAACGTCATCATTGTTGCACCGGCCGAAGAAATTGCTGCACGTGAAACTGCCGACCTTGAAGCGCGCCAGGCAATTGTAGAGCTGGAGCCTTTGTACTCGGAGTTCCTGCAAGTGAACTACGCCAAAGCGGCCGACCTTGCGTCGCTCATTGGTGCCGCCGACGGCGGCAATTCGCTGATGTCGTCGAGAGGCAGTGTCGGGATCGATGAGCGAACGAACATATTGCTGGTTCAGGATACAGCGGAACGACTGCAGGACATTCGTCGCCTGGTACGCACGCTTGATATCCCGGTACGCCAGGTGTTGATTGAAACTCGCATCGTCGTGGTGTCCGATGACTATGGTCGCGAACTCGGCATTCGATTCGGTTTTACAGGCGTTACCGATCAGGGCAGCAACGGCCTGCTGTCCGTGACCGGCACGGGCGCTGGTAGTGCAACTATTGTTGATTCGGCGCTCGGCAACCTGAGCGACCCGCTTAACGGTACGCCGTTCCCGGTCCAGGCGCCCAATATTGGCGATCGTTACAATGTTAACGTGCCGATCGCCAGCCCGGCAGGTACGTTCGCACTGGCGGTACTCGATTCCGACTACATCGTGGACCTCGAGTTATCTGCGCTGCAAACAGAAGGCCGCGGTGAGATCGTTTCTACACCGCGCGTCATTACCGCGAACCAGAAAGAAGCACGTATCGAACAGGGTGTGGAAATCCCGTACCAGGAATCGGCATCATCCGGCGCGACAACGACGCAATTCAAGAAGGCTGTTCTCAGCCTGACTGTAACGCCGCAGATTACACCTGATAACAAGATCATCATGGATCTGAAGGTAAGCAAAGACAGCGTCGGTGAATTGACGCCGAGCGCTACTGGTGGCTTTGTACCAAGCATCGATACTCGCTCAATCGAAACACAGGTGTTGGTAAGCGACGGCCAGACGGTTGTTCTTGGCGGCATCTACGAGACAGAGCGCCGGGAAACGATTCGCAAGGTTCCCTGGTTGGGCGACATCCCAGGACTGGGAGTTCTGTTCCGCTCGACTTCGATCAGCCACAGAAAATCTGAATTGTTGATTTTCGTCACGCCACGAATCCTCGAAGAAGGATCTAACATTTACTAGCCGCGGGTTACTCCGAATTGGCTTGGATCAAGGAATTGTAAAAATGAGGAAACTGTTATATTTCACAACACTGTTTGCAATGCTGTTTGTTGCGGCGTGTGGTGACGGTAATCAAGGATTTGTCGCAACAGGCGGTGGCACAGGCGGTCCTGGCGGTACGATTGAGGTCTCTGCGGTAAGTGTGCTGGCAAGCAGCCCGTCGTTGCCATCAGACCCCGGCCAGTCTCTCGACATTACTGTTGTGGTACGTGATCTGAATAACGTCGCAGTAGGCGGCGTTACGGTAATCATGTCTTCTGACTCGGGTATTCTGACCGTTATTGACCCGATCTCGGATGCCAATGGCGTCGTATCCGGAACTCTGAATGCCGGTGGCGATCCCACCAACCGAAGCATCACGGTCAGTGCAGACGCAAATGGCGTCGTCGGCTCTGTTTCGATTAGTGTTCTTGGCACCACACTCTCTGTATCGGGTGCTACCGCGCTGGCGCAGGGCGATTCGGCCCCATACACCGTGGTACTAACGGATGCGGGAGGCAATGGCATTTCCGGGCAGGTTGTCGATGTTTCGTCAGCCTCGGGCAATACGTTGGCATCGAACAGCCTGACAACCGATGTAGGCGGTCAGGCGCAAGTTGTGTTAACAGCGGCAGTTGCAGGTGCAGACACATTAACCGCGACCGCATTAGGTATTAGCGCGACGCAGGATCTGAGTGTTTCGGATGACAGCTTTGCCCTTACTGCTCCGCTAAGCGGCGATGAGTTGGTGCTCAATGCACCCGCGACCGTGGAACTTACCTGGTCGGTTGCGGGCGTTGCCCAGGCTGGCCAGACCATATCTTTCAGCGCAACACGTGGCACGCTAAGCGCGCCCACGGCAGTTACCAATGCCGCCGGTGCTGCTACCGTTTCAATCACGAGTAACAACGCGGGTGCCGCGGTAATCACGGCAACGAATTCCTCTGGCACAACCACAGGTGTGTCGGTCGAATTTGTGGCGGACGTCCCGGACAATATATCTGTTCAGGCAAGCCCGTTCACAATAGGCCCGGGCGAGCAAAGCACAATTACAGCAATCGTGCGTGATATCGCAAACAACCTGGTCAAGAATGAGGTCGTAGTATTCGTGCTGTCGGATGTGACTGGCGGGCAATTGTCGGTCGCACAGGCAGTCACAGACAGCCAGGGTCGCGCGGCGACGTTCTATACCGCAAGTTCAACAACCAGCGCGAATAACGGTGTTTCAGTTACCGCCTCGGTGCAGTCAAATTTGGCGATCACCGATGCAGTGACGCTGACGGTCGCACAGCGTGAACTGTTCATCTCAATCGGAACCGGCAACTCGATATTCGAGCCAAACACTGCGCAATACCGGGTCGAGTTTGTGGTACAGGTCACTGACTCGCAGGGCAATGGCGTAGCCGGGGTCAATGTACAGGTTGGAATCCTGTCCGATGCCTACTACAAAGGTTTCTGGACATACGATCAGATTGCAGGCGCCTGGGTGCAAATCCTCAGGGCAGGGCCATGTGCCGACGAAGACGTCAATCGCAATGGTGTGCTTGATGCGGGTGAAGATTTCAACATGAGTGGACGCATTGAGGCAGGCAACATTGCTGCCGCCGTTCCGCAATCGGGCAGTAACGGGTCTTTCGTAACAGACAATGGCGGTTTCGGCATTGTTGACGTGTTCTACGCGCAGGATCATGCTCGCTGGGTACAGGTGACGATCGAGGCAACGACGTCAGTCCAGGGTACAGAGTTTGCGAAATCCAGTTCATTCATTCTGCCTATCAATGGCGATGATGTGGACGACGAAAACACCGTGCCACCCGGCGTGAACAGCCCGTTTGGAACCAGCGCGAACTGCGGCGACACACTCTAAGCAAGCAGAAAAGCCAGCCTTCGGGCTGGCTTTCTCTAACCCAAGTCAATAAATGAGATCTCCGAAGAACCTGTTTCTGATCGGCCCGATGGGCGCTGGAAAATCCGCCGTTGGGCGGCATCTTGCAAGACTCCTGCACATGGATTTCGTCGATAGCGACGACGAGATCGAGGCGCGCACCGGCGTCGATATCGCCTTTATTTTCGAAAAGGAAGGCGAAGAGGGCTTCCGGAAGCGCGAGGTCAAAGTCATTGACGAGTTGTCGCAGCGCGAAGGCGTTGTTCTTGCGACCGGCGGTGGCGTTGTTACGGATGATGGCAGCCGCTCAAAGCTCGGCGCTCGTGGCTATGTGGTCTACCTGAAGACCAGCGTAGACCAGCAACTTCAGCGCACTCAAAGGGGCCGCGAGCGGCCCATGCTGGGCAATGGCGACCGGGAAAAGGTCTTGAGCGACCTGATGGAGGCACGCGACCCGTTGTATAGAGAGATAGCCGACCTGGTAGTTGACACAGACGGCCGCCGCGTACAAAAAGTGGCCAAAGAGATCTTCGACGAATTATAAGGATTGCAGCGTTCGCTCAGTCACCGGTTCGCCAATTCATGTAATCTTTGCTTTCCGCATAAATCCCGGAAACGTTTGTGGCAGACCATAAAATCCTGACAGTTGACCTCGGTGACAGAAGTTACCCGATCGTTATCGGGCGTGGCCTTTTGCAGGGTGGGTTTGACATAGAGCCGTATCTCTCAAGCGGCAGTTGCCTGATCGTCAGTAACGAAACCGTGGCACCGCTGTATGCCGCGCAAGTCAAAGCATTGCTGGGTGATCGCGAATGCCACGTGCTGCAGCTGCCGGATGGCGAGTCGTTCAAAACGATGGCAACCGTGCAACTGGTGATCGACGAGCTCGTAGCAATCGGCGCCAAAAGAGATGCAAACGTCATCGCTCTGGGCGGCGGAGTGGTTGGCGACATCGCAGGCTTTGCAGCAGCTTGCTATATGCGTGGCGTTTCGTTGATCCAGATTCCCACGACATTACTGGCGCAAGTAGATTCATCCGTGGGCGGCAAGACGGGCGTTAATCACGAAGGCGGCAAAAACCTTATCGGTGCGTTTTATCAACCGCGCCTGGTGTTAATTGACACCGAAACGTTGTCGACCTTGTCTGACCGAGAGTTGAGCGCGGGCACGGCCGAGATTATTAAATATGGTGCGATAGCCGACGCGGAGTTTTTTAGCTGGCTGGAACAACGCATGGATGGAATTCTGCAACGCGATCCGGATGCGCTCACCGTCGCGATTACTGCGTGCTGCGAAATCAAAGCGAAGATTGTTGCCCAGGACGAGCGCGAAGCGGGCAAGCGTGCACTGCTGAATTTTGGTCACACCTTTGGTCATGCCATCGAAATGAGCATGGGCTACGGTGAGTGGCTGCACGGTGAAGCGGTCGCTGTCGGCATGTTGATGGCGGCGCAGTTAAGCGGCATTGATGCGAGTGAACGAACAAGACTGAAGCAATTGCTGGTAGCAGCCGGGTTGCCGACGTCACCACCGCCGATCAAAGCGGACGTGTTCAGGCAGGCGATGAGCCTCGACAAAAAGGCGACGGCTAAATCTCTGAAGTTCGTTCTTCTCAAAGCCCTGGGAGACGCGTTTGTTACGACGGACTATCCGCAATCGACGCTTGGGGAAATTCTGGACGCGGCAGACAGCGGCTCATGAGTGCACAGGCGCTGGCATCTTACGCGGCGTCTCCCGAAACCAGTGCCGGGCGCAAATATCCCGAGTCGCCAACACCGTATCGAAGTGAATACCAGCGCGATCGCGACCGCATAATTCATTCCACCGGTTTTCGGCGCCTGGTGTACAAGACCCAGGTGTTCGTCAATCACGAGGGCGACCTGTACCGAACCCGGCTTACACATTCGATCGAAGTCGCGCAGATCGCCAGAACCGTGGCGGGCGCGCTTAATTTGAATGAATCGTTGGTAGAGGCTATATCCCTGGCGCACGATCTGGGGCATACGCCTTTTGGCCACGCCGGGCAGGATGCGTTGAATGCCTGCATGCATGATTTTGGCGGCTTCGAGCACAATCTGCAGTCGCTTAAAGTTGTTGACGAGCTGGAGGCGAAATACGCTGACCATCCCGGGCTCAACCTGATGTTCGAGACGCGCGAAGGAATTCTCAAACATTGTTCCGCACGCAACGCACGTTCGCTAGGCGATGTGGGCGTGCGTTTTATCAAGCGAAAGCAGCCGGGTCTCGAAGCACAAATAGCGAACCTCGCGGACTCGATCGCCTACAACAACCACGATGTTGATGACGGATTTCGCGCTGGCCTGTTGAAGTTGTCGGACTTGCGCAGCCAGACTTTGTTTAACGATCAGTACGAAATCGTTCGTGAGCGTTACCCGGACCTTGAAGATCGACGCCTGATCTACGAAATAATTCGCCGCATGATTAGCCGGGTAGTCACTGACCTGATCGAAACTACGCAGAAAAATATCGAGGCTAAGTCTCCCAGGTCCATTGATGATGTGCGTAACATGAAAAATCCGCTGGTCGCCTTTTCGGATGAAATCTATGCGGAGCACACTGAGCTCAAACGCTTTCTTAACAAGTCTCTTTATCAGCATGAGCAGGTTCTGAGCATGACTGGCAAAGCAAAAAAAATGCTGGAAGACCTTTTCGAGCGTTACATGGCGGAGCCAGGCGAAATGTCAGAAGAGTTTTCTGCGCGCTCGGGCGGTGACGAAGCCACCAAGGCGCGAGCAGTGGCAGATTATATTGCGGGAATGACCGATCGCTTCGCAATAGCCGAGCACGAGCGATTGAATTAGCAAATCGCGGGTATAGACCCGCAATTTGCAACAGGATCGCGACGAGGCATTGTTGGAGCGGGTTTATACCCTCGATTTGCCCAAAACAAAACTCGCCTTTCAGTGGTAGAATCCCCCGCGATTCAAACGGAGACGCATACGCGTGACAGTCAAAAACATCCCCACTAACGAGCGTCTGATTTTTGCAATGGACGTCCCGGACTGCGACAAGGCACGGGCACTGGTCGAAGAACTCGGCGATTCCGTTTCTTTCTACAAGCTGGGGCTGGAGCTGATGATGACCGGCGGCTACTTCGAGTTGATGGAGTGGATGCTGGAGCGCGACAAAAAAGTATTCGCGGACCTGAAGTTTTTCGACATTCCTGCGACAGTGGGCTCAGCAGTTCGACAATTCAAAGATCGCGGCGCCAGCTTTGTCACAGTGCACGGCAATCGCTCAATCATGGAAGCTGCTGCCGCAAACAAGGGCGACAGCATGAAAGTTCTCGGCGTTACGGTATTGACCAGCCTCGATCGTGGTGACCTCGATGACATGGGCTTTGATTGCGATGTGGAGACGCTCGTATTGTCCCGTGCCAGGCAAGCGCTGGCGGCAGGTTGCGATGGCGTAATCTCTTCTGGGCTGGAGGCGCCGATGCTGCGTGAGCATATTGATTCGCGCCTGTTAGTAATCACGCCCGGTATTCGGCCGGTTGAGAATCGTGAAACAGAAGATCAGAAGCGGGTAGTCAGTGTGGAGCAGGCGTTTGCAAACGGTGCCGATCACATCGTCATTGGCAGGCCCATTCGCGACGCAGATAATCCTCGCGAAGCGGCTAACGCTATTCAGCAAACGATCGCCGCGCAGTTCTGACCCACATGTCGGCGCCACTCAAGAACGATCGTTTCCTTCGCAGTTTGTTGCGCCAGCCAGTTGATCGAACACCCGTCTGGATAATGCGGCAAGCGGGCCGTTATCTTCCCGAGTACAGAGCAGTACGCGAGAAAGCCGGCGACTTCATGAGTGTTTGTTCAAATCCGGAACTCGCCTGCGAAGTAACCTTGCAGCCGTTGCGCCGCTACGAGCTGGATGCTGCCATCCTGTTCTCGGATATCCTGACTATTCCGGACGCGATGGGTCTCGGGCTGTACTTCGAAGCGGGTGAAGGGCCCAAATTCGAACGACCGGTGCAGACCGCGGCGGCGATAAAGGCATTACCGGCTCCGGATGTTTCAACATCCCTGCGATACGTGTTTGACGCGGTATCGCTCATTCGCCGCGAGCTCAACGGCGACGTACCGCTGATTGGTTTTGCCGGCAGTCCCTGGACGGTGGCGACTTACATGGTTGAGGGCGGATCGAGCAGAGAGCTGAAAAAAATCAAAGGCTTGGCCAAAGACGATCCGGCAATCCTGTCGTTGTTACTTGACACTGTGGCGACCACGACCACCGATTACCTGAACGGACAAATCGACGCGGGCGCGCAGGCAATCATGATCTTCGACACATGGGGTGCGGCTTTGGAGCCGGACGACTATCGGCGTTTTTCGCTGGCCAGCATGCAGAAAATTATCGATGGCCTGCAACGTGAGAAAGACGGTGCGAAAATACCGGTCATATTGTTTACTAAGGGCGCCGGCGAATTATTGACGGACATGGCGCAAACCGGCTGCGATGCGCTGGGTGTTGACTGGACAACAGACTTATCTGCAGCAAGAGAATTTACTAACGACTTGGTGGCGCTACAGGGGAATCTCAATCCTGCCGTGCTGCGGGATACACCTGCAGAGATAGAGAAAGGCGTCGCGGACGTTTTGGCGAGCTACGGCCATGGGCCGGGGCACGTGTTTAACCTGGGCCATGGCATCACACCTGATATTGACCCGGATCATCTTGGGGTACTGGTGGACGCGGTACACCGGCTGAGTCCGGAGTATCACTAGCGAATTATCTTCGCCAGCCGTAATCGCGCCTGCAGAGGCGCTCCAACAGTTATCTCTCGCCTCGTAAAAGCCCCTGTTGGAGCGGCTCTACAGCCGCGATAAGGCTCTGCCGACCTTTAATCGCACGTAAAGAATTATTCTTCATCGCGTAATTCTCTGCGCAATATTTTGCCGACATTCGTCTTCGGCAGGTCATCCCTGAACTCAATTATCCGCGGCCTTTTGTAGCCAGTAAGGTTCTTACGGCAATGCTCTTTAACCTGCGCTTCTGTCAACGATGGATCGCTTCGCACTACAAACAACTTTACGATCTCCCCCGATTTTTCGTCGGGCTTGCCGATCGCTGCAGCTTCGAGCACACCATCAAGTTCAACGGCGACACCTTCAATCTCATTCGGGTACACGTTAAAGCCGGACACCAGGATCATGTCCTTTTTGCGATCCTCAATATAGACGAATCCCTTGTCGTCCATTCGCCCTATGTCGCCGGTACGAAACCAACCATCGGGTAACATGACCTTTTCCGTTTCCTCGGGCTGCTGCCAGTAGCCCTCCATGACTTGCGGTCCTCGAATGCAAATCTCCCCGATCTCTCCAATGCCAAGTTCATTGCCATCGTCGTCGCAAATGCTGACCTCAGTTGAGGAGATGGGCAGACCGATCGAACCCGTAAACTCGTCGGCGCCGGGCAAACTGATGATTGCGCCGGGCGAGGTCTCGGTCAGTCCGTAGGCTTGCGTAATGTGTTGCCCGGTAACTTCCTTCCACTTGTTCGACACAGCCTCTTGCACAGCCATGCCACCGCCAACGGTCATTTTCAGCGAGCTGAAATCGAGGTCGGCAAACCCGGGCGTATTCAAAAGACCGGCGAACAAAGTATTCACACCGGTGAAGTAAACAAATTTGTGTTTGGACAGTTCTTTCACAAACCCCGGCATATCGCGCGGATTGGTAATCAGAATATTCTCGCCGCCGTCGACCATGATCGACAGGCAATTGCTCTGTAAAGAAAAAATGTGATAAAGCGGCAGTGCAGTAATTGCCACGATGTCTTTCTTCGGCCCCAGCGTGTCGCCAATCCAGGCCAGCCCCTGCTGAACATTCGACACCATGTTTCGATGACTCAACATGGCCCCCTTGGAAAGGCCGGTGGTGCCGCCGGTGTATTGCAGAAACGCGAGATCGGCAAGACCGAGTTCAACATGAGTAACGGTTTTTTCTCCGCCCTGATCCAGAGCGTTACAAAACGTTACGCTACCGGATAATGAATAAGCAGGAATCGCTTTCTTGATGTACTTGAGTACGAAGTTCGCGATCAAGCCCTTGGGAAAGTTCAACAGGTCGCCCACCTGGGTGGTAACGACATGCTCAACTGCAGTGTCGTCAATAACTTCCGCAAGCGTGCACGCGAAATTTTCAAATACAATAATGCAGCGGGCACCGGAGTCTGCCAGCTGGTGTCTCAGTTCCCGCGCTGTGTACAGCGGATTCACATTGACCGCCACTAGTCCTGCGCGGAATATGCCGCACAGGACGACCGGATACTGCAAAATATTCGGCAACATGATCGCAACGCGTTCCCCTTTTACCAGCCCCAGCGTGTTCTGCAGGTAGCTGGCAAATTGCATGGACAGCCGGTCCAGGTCACGATAAGTAAGCGTTGTGCCCATGTTTGTGTAGCAGGGCTGATCCGCAAATTTATTGAACGCGTGATCAATTAATTCACGCAGCGATTTGAATTCCAGAGGTGGGAGTTCTGCGGGTGTTCCTTCTGCATAGGATTCAAGCCAAATCTTGTCCATCTGTCATTCTTCCCCTTAGTTTTCTTCTTCTAATTATCTATTCTACCGGACAGCGCCCGCAAAACCATGGGCCATGCGTTGTCCAGCAGGATCGGCTGGGCCGCTTCGTTTGGGTGAATGCCATCTGCCTGCATCAGCGAATCATCAAGTGCGACACCCTCCATAAAAAACTCGATCCACGGGATGTCCATTTGCTCCGCAAGGTCACGATACACCGCTTCGAACGCCGATGTATATCGTGGCCCATAGTTGGTCGGGATGCGGATGCCGAGCAATATCACCGATGCGCCGCTTGCCTGGCTGGTCTCGATAATGGTTCTCAGGTTGCCTTTCATGGTGTCCGGCGGGATGCCGCGCAAGCCATCGTTGCCGCCGAGCTCGAGAATCACCAGTTCGGGATCAAAATTCAGAAGCGCAGCCACTATCCGTGTAGCGCCGCCTTCAGTCGTATCGCCACTAATACTGGCGTTCACGACTCTATGTTCGTACCCTTGTGATTGCAGCCTCAATTGCAACAAAGTGGTCCAGGACTGGTCAACTTCAATACCGTATCCTGCGCTCAGGCTGTCACCAACAATCAACACAGTCGGTGCAGTTGCAGCACTTGCCGTAGCAACAAACAGAAATAACAAAAGGCCTGTAATTAATCGCATGTCCAGCCAATCCAATAACGACGCGGTACTCGTTGCCGAGAAAATAAGCAAACAGGTTATCAGCCCGGAGGGTGCTCTGACCATTCTTTCGGATGTCAGCTTCGCAATATCCGACGGCGAATCCGTTGCGATAACGGGCGCATCCGGCGCGGGCAAAACGACTCTTCTGGCGTTACTCGCAGGTCTCGACCTGCCGACCGAGGGCAAAATCTGGCTAAACGGCCACGAATTGACCGCCCTGGACGAGGATGGCCGCGCAGTCATCCGCGCGGCGAGTGTTGGTTTCGTGTTTCAGTCATTTCACCTGGTGCCATCGTTAAACGCGCTGGAGAACGTCATGTTGCCCCTGGAGCTCGGCGGCAAGAGCGACGCCCGCGCAATCGCCCTGAATATTATCGAGCAAGTCGGGTTGTCCGAACGCTGGAGCCATTATCCGGCGCAGTTGTCCGGTGGCGAAAAGCAGCGGGTCGCCATCGCCAGAGCATTCGCGACCCAACCGGCCGTGTTATTTGCGGACGAGCCAACTGGTAACCTGGACAGCCGAACCGGTGGGCGCATCATGGACCTCATGTTCGAACTCAACCGCGACTCATCGACAACGCTGGTGCTGGTGACGCATGACCAGGCACTCGCCGGCCGCTGCGATCGCAAGATCGAGCTGGATGCCGGCCTGCTGGTTGCTGATAGCCTGGTCGCCGCATGAAAGCTCTCGTATTCGCAATGCGAAGTTTCGCGCGCGAACTGCGTTCGGGCGAGGTGATTGTGCTGCTGTCTGCGGTCGCGCTGGCGGTGGCGGCGCTGACAGCGGTCGGTTTCCTGACCGACAGAATTGGCAAAGCGGTTGCGAGACAAGCGAACGAAGTGCTGGCTGCAGATTTGCGCTTGCGCTCGCCTGACCCGGTGCCGGACGAATGGCGTGAAGCGGCCGAGCGATTCGGTTTGCAAACGGCGGAGACGAGAACGTTCCCCAGCGTCGTATATGCCGGCGATGATTCATCGCTTGCTACCATCAAAGTTGTCAGTGCTTCTTACCCTTTGCGCGGCAGCGTACGCGTTGCCGATCGCCTGTTTGGTGAGCAGCGCGAGGTTGATCATATTCCAGCTACAGGCACCGTATGGACCGACGGTGCATTGATGGCCAGGCTGGACGTGAGCGTTGGCGACACCATCGAAGTGGGTTCGGCTGTTTTCACAATTGACGCCGTGTTGACCTATCGTCCGGATCAGTCGATTGGTTTCGCGTCGCTGGCGCCGTCCGTATTAATGAACATTGCAGATTTGCCCGCGACCGGACTAATCAACGAAGGCAGTCGCGTTGGCTACGCGCTATTGGTTGCCGGCGACGAAATCGCAGTGAACGACTTCTATGACAACGTTGAGGACCAGCTACCCGACTCGGTGCGAGTGCGAAATCGCGAAGACAGCAGCGAACGCGCGAACAATGCATCCGACAGGGCGCAACGCTTCCTGTCACTCACCGCCGTGATCAGTGTCTTGTTGAGCGCCGTCGCGATTGCAATGTCGGCGAGGCGTTTCGCTCATCGGCGCATGGATACCGTGGCATTGATGAAAAGTCTGGGCGCGAGCCAGCGCTTTGTAATCACGGCATCGTCGTTCCAGTTGCTGGCGCTGGGCGTTGTCGGCGTTGCGGTGGGCTGTGTTATCGGCTTTGCAGCGGAGCGCGTGCTAACAGCGATGCTGGCAGACCTGATCGCCAATGACTTGCCGCCGCCCGGGTTCGGGCCGGTTCGTCTTGCGGCTGGCAGTGCGCTGGTGTTGCTGGCCGGGTTCGCCATGCCGTCGCTACTGCAACTGCGCAATACGCCGCCGCTGCGGGTTCTACGGCATGATGAGATGCCGCCGCCGCCCTCCCGCCTGCTTATCGCCGGCACATCGCTGCTGGCGGTCGCCGCCTTGCTCTACGGCGCAATCGGTGACGCTCGAATGTTGGCCATCGTGCTCGGCGGCATGCTTGTTGTCTCGTTGACCTTGTATGCCGCCGGCAGATTCCTCGTCGCTTTGCTTGGTCGTTTTCGCGGTGGTGTTGGCGTTGCCTGGCGATACGGTCTGGCAAACATTTCGCGCCGCGGCCGCGACAGTGCGGTGCAAGTGGTCGCCTTTGGCTTGGGCCTTACCGTTTTGCTGTTGCTGACATTTGTTCGCACCGATTTGCTTGAGGGCTGGCGCCAGACACTGGATGAAAATGCGCCCAATCACTTTTTGATTAACATTCAGCCGCACGAACGCGCCTCGGTTGCCGACATATTCGAGCGCAACGGAATTTCTGCACCGACGTTTGTGCCACTTGTTCGTGCCCGCATGACGACCATTAACGGAGAAGACGTAAAGACTCGTAAGTATCCGACCAAGGACGGCGAGTGGATGGCCAATCGCGAGGCGAACCTGTCGTGGGCCTCAACACTTAGCGACAGCAATGAAATCGTGGACGGCGAATGGTGGCCAGAAGACTATGCCGGAGAGCCCCTGGTTTCCGTTGAAGCGGAAGCCGCTCTCGGCCTGGGCGTGGAGATCGGAGATCACCTCGTTTTTCTTATAGCAGGGCAGGAGATTGATCTACAAGTCACCAGTTTTCGAAAAGTGAACTGGGATTCGTTCAAACCGAATTTCTTTATGGTGTTATCGCCCGGCGCGATAGAACAATACCCGGCTACCTTCGTTTCAAGCCTGAAGATTGACGGCAACAAGGGCGACACATTGCTGCAGCTTGTCCGCGCGCATCCGAGCGTATCGGTTATTGACCTGGATGCCATTTTGCAACAGGTCAAAGGCATCATCGACAAAGCAACGCTCGCCGTTCAAGCGGTGTTCCTGTTCACGCTTGCCGCCGGCATCGCCGTGTTGTTCGCTGCCGTCCAGTCAACCATCGACGAGCGTCGCTTCGAAAGCGCCATGCTGCGGGCGCTTGGCGCCAGACGCAGAACGGTATTAGCCGGCGTTCTAACAGAGTTTGCCGCACTTGGATTCCTTTCCGGCCTGCTTGCCGCCACCGGTGCCTCCATCTTAGCTGCAATCATTTCGGTTTCCGTTTTCGATCTTGAATACAGTTTCAGCCCGATGATATGGATCTCAGGCCTGGCCGGTGGAATCGTGCTCGTCTGCCTAAGCGGATTCATCGCAGTCCGCGGCGCCATCAACGCACCGCCCGCCGATGTTCTCAGGGCAGCCTGACCTGTGAGTGTTATCGAAAACAAATTGTCGTGCGGGATTGTCATTGTCCGGCAGCGCGAGGACGCGTGGCTTACCTTGTTACTTCGCGCTTATCACAATTGGGACTTTCCAAAAGGGATATGCGAGGAAGGCGAGAAGCCATTCGATGCGGCCAAACGAGAAGTTGAAGAAGAGTCAGGCATAGTCGAGCTGCTATTCGACTGGGGCGATCGCTGTATCGAGACCGGGCCGTATAACAAAGGGAAAGTGGCTCGCTATTACCTCGCGCGTACGCATCAGGAGAAAGTCGAATTGGGGATTTCTCCGGAGCTCGGGCGGCCTGAGCATAACAAGTATCGGTGGGTTGTTTTTGATGAAGCCTATGACTTGACGGCGCCCCGGGTTCGCGAAGTGGTTGTCTGGGCCCGGCAGTTTGTTGGCGCCTGAAAAGGGGTTGTTGGAGCGGGTCTACACCCGCGATCAGGGCCCGAATCACACAACCCGGTTAAGCTTTTCGCCAACACTGAACGCAGCATAATTCGTCGCAAGCCCGTCAATCGCCGCCTGTCTCGCCTCTCTCGTCGCCCAGGCGATGTGTGGTGTGATAATCAGGTTGTCGCCCTGGTAATCAATTAACGGGTCGCCACTCACCGGCGGTTCCTCGGGCAGAACATCTATTGCCGCGGCCGCAATGGTGCCATCGCCCAACGCTTTAACCAGCGCGGCCGAGTCCACCAATCCGCCTCTGGCTGTATTGATCACGATGGCGTCCGGCTTCATCAACTTCAATGTCTCGCTGTTGATCAGGTTTCGTGTGTCATCCGTCAACGGGCAGTGCAGCGAAATCACGTCTGCATCGCTTAGCACCTCTGCAAAATCATGGCGGCCGTCATTTTCGCCCGCTGCATTACGCCTGCGAGCAATCATTACTTTCATGCCAATTTGCCGTGCCATTATCTCGACACCCTGTCCCAGCTCACCGTAGCCGATAATTCCCAGCGTCATTGCCGAGAGCTGCCTCACCGGGAAGTCGAGTTTGCAAAAGTTATCTGCTTTCGCCCATTCCCCTGCACGTACCAGCTTGTCGAACGATCGAATACTGTGTGTGAGATTCAGCATTGTCGCAAACACGTGCTCCACTACGGATTGTGTGCAATAACTCTTGAGGTTGCACACTGCGATGTCGTGCTTCCTTGCGAATTCAAGATCCACGTTATCCGTGCCGGTTGCTGCCAAGCCGATAAATTTCAACGATGTCGCCGAGAGCAGCGTTGCCGCGTCAAGTTTCGTCTTGTTGCAGAAAATTACTTCCGCATCGCGAACCCGGGTCACACGTTCTTCAGACGCCGTATTGTCAAACACGTGCAGATCCGGAAACAGCGCGTGCAGCGGCGACATGTTCAGGTCACCGGTACCCAGTGTGGCATAGTCAAGAAAAACAGATTTCATATGCAGTTCAGGTATTCTGTATTCGAGGGTCACGACCATGACTGATGAATTCTGGAAACGCAAATCGCTTGGCGACATGTCACATGACGAGTGGGAGTCCTTGTGCGACGGTTGCGCGCTTTGCTGTCTGCAAAAATTGGAGGACGAGGACACGGGCGATATTTATTACACAGACATCGCGTGCAAACTGCTGGATGTCGATGCCTGTCGTTGCACCGACTATGCCGCACGGGCTCGGCTGGTTTCCAGTTGCCTGGTACTAAGCGTCGATGAACCGGAAACATTCAAGTGGTTGCCAGCCAGTTGTGCTTATCGGCGTCTGGCTGAGGGCAAGGGCCTGCCAGACTGGCACCCGTTGATTACCGGCGATCCGGAATCCGTGCATGACGCAGGAATTTCTGCCCGGGGAAAAGCGGTCTCGGAGCTGGAAGTGTCGGAATACAGCGTGCTTCGGAAGCTGGACGAATAATTCCCGGAACTAATTAAGTAAACTGTCCCCGGAATTATTCCTACCCCGTATTCTGCAGCCCTTGTGCGATGCCGTTGACCGATGCCAGCAACACATCAAATATCTGGTCATCCTGGCGATCGCCTTCGCGCCAGCGGCCCAGCAGCTCAACCTGCAAAATACTCATCGGGTCGACGTACGGGTTGCGCAACATAATGGCGCGCTGCAGCGTGTAGTCGCCCCCAAGCAAGGTATCGTGATCCGAGAATTTCAACAGCAGGTCCAGCGTCAGGTTGAATTCTTCCTGAATGACCGGCCAGAATTGTTCGTGCAATTTACCGGATAACTTTGAGTACATTTCGGCAATGCCCATGTCCGCCTTGGCGAGAACCATTTCTGCATCCGAGGTAAGCGCGCGCATGAAGTACCACTCGCGAAACATTTTGCCGAAAGCCTCGTCGCCATATTTGTTCGCCGCGGCTTGCAGGCCACTGCCCAGACCAAACCAGCCGGGCAGGACCGAACGACATTGCGTCCAGGAAAACACCCAGGGAATTGCTCGCAGGTCGTTGACGCCCGCGCCACTTCGCCTGGACGGAGGACGCGATCCAATGCGCATTCGTTCAACCAGGTCTATCGGTGTCGCCAGGCGAAAATAGTCATGGAATTCCGGCGTGTCGAAAATGAGGCCTCGATACTTGGCGCGACTGACATCCGCAACCACGTCCATCATGGCGTGCCACTCCGGCATATCATTGCCACGATGTTGCGGCATCGCGGTTGCGAGCGCGACGGATCCGGTCGCTTGCTCCAGCGTTCTTAATGCAATACCGCGCAAGCCGTATTTTTCGTTGATTATTTCGCCTTGCTCGGTAACGCGCAGGCGGCCGTTGACAGTTCCCGGTGGAGACCCGAGCACGGCGGCGTGGGTCTTGCCGCCACCGCGGGAGATTGTGCCGCCGCGACCATGGAAAAGGTTCAGCTCGATGCCCGCCGCGGACACCACCTCTACAAGTTCGATCTGGGCATTCTGCAACGCCCAGCGAGCCGCAGCGATGCCAGAATCCTTGTTGCTGTCAGAATAGCCAATCATCACGGTCTGGCGAGAATCACGCTGTTTCAGGTGGGCCAGGTACAGAGAATCGGCAAGCATATCGCCAAGAATCTGCGGCCCTGCGTTGAGATCGTCGACAGTCTCCAGCAGGGGCGCGATGTCCAATGGTACTTCGTCGCGCCGATTGTGCAGCTCGCTCCAGTTGGCGAGCAGCAAGACAGAAAGAATGTCGTCCGCTCCTTGCGTCATACTGACAATGAACGGCCCTATCGCCTTCTTGCCGTACTTGCGACGACAAAATGCAATTGCCTGAAATACGCCCAGGGTTTTTCGAACGGCGACGCTTTGTTCCTGCGGCGCCGAGTCCCTGGACTTGATCGCCTCGACGATACGCTTGAGCCGGTCTTCGGCAGTCCACTCCAGCCAGTCGTCTATGCTCAAGCACTCGCCAACGACCTGCCGGTGCACCATCGCGTCTTGCCGAACATCGAGAGTGACCAGATGAAATCCGAAAGTCGATATGCGCCGGAGTAATCGCTTTACGATGAACACGCCGGCGTACTGGCCCTTGTTTGCGGCTAAGCTGTCGGCAATAAGCGTGATATCGGCCTCAAACTGCTTCGGACTTTCATACGGATAGGCATCGTCATCGTAGGTCGCTTGCAGGCGCTGCTGTATGAGTCTCAGCAAGACCCGATAAGGCATTTCTCTGTGCCGTGCCGGAACTGCATGATAAGCATTCTGAAACGCGGCCCGATATTCCGTGATCTTGTCCATAATGGCCTGATCGATATTGACGCGGTCACCGGACTGGCTGAGCTTGCCGGCGATGGTCCCGCACTCCTTGTAATAGATGTCGAGAATCAACGAGCGCTGGCGCGCCAGAGTCGAGCGTATCGTTTTGGCATTGACGTTTGGGTTGCCGTCCATGTCGCCGCCAACCCAGGAGGCGAATTCCACTATTCGCGGAACTTTCAAGGACTCCGCTTCGCGGCCGTAAATGCGCACTGCCGCGTTCTCGATGTCCTCATAAAACGGCGGTATGGCGCGATACAAAACGTCAGTGACAAAAAACAATACATGCTCAAGTTCATCCGAAACCGTCATTTGTTCGGACGGATGTTCGTCTGTCTGCCAGCCGGTGGTTACCTCAAGCTTGATGTTTTCAATACACGCGCTCTTTTCCTGCGCGGTCATGGTCGGATTCAACATATCGATAAGACGCCGCACGATCCGTTGCTCTTTGCGCAGTATGGTCCGCCGTGTCGGCTCGGTAGGATGCGCAGTGAACACAGGTTCAACATGAATTTTGTTTAGCAGCTCCTGCAGTCCCGCAAGATCCATACCGGACGCCTTCAGACGCATCAGTGTTTCTTCAAGGCCGCCGGGCTGGTACTGGCCCTCTTCCTGAAGATATTCGCGCCGCCTGCGGATGCGGTGAACTTTCTCTGCAGTGTTCACCATCTGGAAATAGGTTGAGAAAGAGCGAATCACTTCCATCGCCAATGGCAGGTCAATACTGAGAATTAACCCCTCCAGGCTTTCGCCTGGCAACTCGTTACCCTCGCGACGACGAATCGCACGGAGTCGTGCTGACTCAACGATATCGAACAGTTCGTCGCCACCTTGTTCCTTGATCAGGTCGCCGACCAGCGAGCCCAGAATGCGCACATCGTCGCGCAGGGCCTGATCCTTATGCTCGAACGTAATGTCCTGTCGGCGGAGTGCTTTTGGCATGGTCTAATCGAGTGGCGAGCTTCTAGTCTCTGAAATTTTCGTACTGCAGCGGCAAATCAACATCTTCTTCTTTAAGCATGCTGATAACAGCCTGGAGATCGTCTCGCTTCTTTCCGGATACGCGCAATTTATCACCTTGAATTGCGGTTTGTACCTTTATTTTGGTTGACTTGATTTTCTTGACCATATCCCGCGCAAGCGGCGTATCGATGCCGCGCCGGAGCGTGACTTTTTGCCGCGCCTCATTGATGGAAATCTCCGGATCGTCTGCCTGTATGCAACCGACATCGATACTTCTCTTTGCCAGTTTTTGCCGCAATATGTCGAGCATTTGTTGCAACTGAAAGTCAGTTTGCGATGTCATCGATATGACCTGGCCGTCCAGCACATATTTTGATCCGGTGCCCTTGAAATCAAAACGCGTATTGACCTCGCGGTTTGCCTGATCCACAGCGTTGCTGGCTTCGTGCGAATCGAAATCGCTCACTACATCAAAAGAGGGCATGTCGTTCTCCTGTCCGGCGCGGGGCGACAATAGCAAAAACAACATATGCTGCCCAGTAACTCGGCTTCTCGCGCCAACTGCAATATTGCACCATCAGCAAAAGTCCACGGAAGGACGAAAATGCTGCAAAGAAAAGATTTGCTGTTGAACGGCATCGACAGTTCAACAGACTCGCCGGGCGTGTCAATGTCGGTCGCGGTGCTGAGCTTGTTGCAGTCGAAACCATTGTTGCAGCAACTGGCAGTCGAGGTGTGCGGACATATTGCGCAATCGATCCCGGTCATTATGACCTTGTCCGACATGGGTGATTCAGGCGACGAGGTTCAGGCGCTGGAAACGTTTTGCAGCGAGCTGCGAGGCGCCGGTGCTCCGGCGAGCTCACTGCTTGGTTTATGCCTGGATTCACAGTCGATGCCACTGCGCGCCTACGCACTTATTTCACGTTGCTGGTTTGGTAACGGGCCACGCTATGTGCTGCCGCGCGACGGACACATGCAGCATCCTCCCGGACAAAACGGCGACCTGCGATACTGGAAATACCTGTGGCGTCACCGGGATACGCGCTGGGCCGTTTTGCCCGCTTACGGCGACACTGTCTCAACACCGTGCCCGCTGCTGGGCGCCGAGCGCGCGAACGCCGTGCTGCCAACCTTTGGCATACAAGCGCCTGCCGGTTCGGCGTGGCTGCCAGCAGGCCTGCACTTGCCTCAATTTGCCGACAGCAAAGGCCAAGTTAATCTGCCGGCGCTGACAAGAGCGCTCATTGCGTGCGTTGATTACGGCGAGCGTCGCATTGATCAGCAATCCTGGCCGACAGCGGGTATGCAGCGCGATGCCCACAGCAATCGCCGCATCGCCATCCAGCTTACGGGTATTGGAGACCTGGTTATGATGCAGGGCGCCAATCCGTCGGACCTCGAGGTATTGCAGTCGCTCAACGAGCTCCTGGAGCACATTCGCAACACTCTATGGAACCACACAGCCGAGATAGCCCGCGGCTGTGATTTGCTACCGGCGATCGCCCGCCATCAGCCGGCGCTGGCCGTATCAGACGGTCAACACAGTTTGGACTGGGACACGCGATGGCATGCGGCCGTTGAAAGATGTGCCGTTCGACATCGCAACCTGCTGGTCATATCGCCGTATGCGGTGGTGCCGGGCAGCGGCAATGCGTGCGCAGCCTACACCGATTTATTGCCATTAATCGGCTTTGCGGACGCCCATGGATTCGCCGCAGGTATTCCGCTTCCAGGCTGGAAATTCAAGGATTTCTGCCGCTTTCACCGACGCGCACGGGCCATAATTCAGCGCCGAAATGGGGCCTCGCTCGTTGCGATGAGGGCATAATCTGATATACGGTTTCGGATCCGGTATGGATACCGCAAGATCAGATTGGCGAGGGCGCATTGCAAACTTTAACTCCTGATGCACATGGTGTTGCCGTGCTGCTGCTGACCGCAGTGGCATTGGTATTGTTCACCCGCGACAAGATTCCGATCGAAACATCCAGTCTCGGTATCTTGACTGTGTTGGTGTTGGGCTTTCACCTGTTTCCATACAGCAACGCAAGCGTCTCGCTCGGCCCGGCAGACTTTTTTGCAGGCTTTGGCAATGAGGCGCTGATTACAATTTGCGCGCTGCTGATGGTTGGCAAAGCGCTCGAGACAACCGGTGCATTACAACCGCTCGCAATTATCGTCGGCCGTGCCTGGTCGACACGGCCCGTACTGGCTTTGCTGGTAACGCTTGTTGCTGCTGCAATCTTAAGCGCGTTCATGAACAACACGCCCATTGTCGTGTTGCTGATGCCGATTTTGGTCGGCGTATCCATGCGTGTGAAATTTGCGGTCTCGGGCGTCATGCTGCCGATGGGCCTTGCAACCATTATTGGCGGCATGTCGACCACCATTGGCACATCAACAAATCTGCTGGTCGTCGGCATATCGAGAGACTTGGGCCTGACGCAGTTCGGCATGTTCGATTTCATGTTCCCGGTAGTTATTGTTGGCGGCGTCGCGATCCTGTTCTTGTGGTTGATCGCGCCGCGTTTGCTGCCCGAGCGTGTGCCGCCGTTGGCGGATACATCGCCACGTGTATTCAGCAGCCAGCTGCACGTTAAAGAAGGCGGATTTGCCGATGGCGCCACCTTGTCTGAAGTGCTGGCAAAAACCAGCGGCCGCATGCGCATCGATAAAGTGCAGCGCAGCGAGTCATTGTTTCTTGCAAAGCTGCCGTCGGTTGTATTGCAACCAGGCGACCGGCTGTTCGTAAAAGATTCACCCGACAACCTGAAGCATTACGAAAGCATTCTTGGCGCTACCTTGTTTAACACGTCCGATATCGAACACCCGATCGACGATGACACGCCACTGCAGGAAATGGGACAGCAGCTTGCGGAGGTCGTCGTGACCCGTGGCTCGCCCTTGCACAGACGCAGCCTGGCTGCCGTTCGCTTCGCCAGCAGCTACGGACTGCTGCCATTGGCCGTGCATGCGGCCCGCACGCCGGGCTCACAGGCTACCGGCGATCTCAATTCGATCCGGCTGCGCGCAGGTGACGTCCTTCTTGTGCAAGGTACACGCGACGCGATCAATAACCTGAAGTCCAGTGGCAACATGCTGGTACTCGATGGCACGACAGACTTGCCACACACCGAAAAGGCCAACGGTGCGCTTTCTGTTATGGCGTTCGTGGTGCTGGCTGCGGCAACCGGCTTGCTGCCGATTTCCATCAGCGCATTGATTGGCGTTGGACTCATGCTGACATTGGGCTGCCTGAATTGGCGCGATGCCGCGGGTGCATTGTCCACACCGGTGATCATGATTATCGTTACCAGCCTGGCGCTCGGCAAAGCACTCATCGGCACCGGCATGGCCGACTATCTGGCCATCAGCTTCGTCAGCCTGGTATCCGGCATGCCCATAGCGTACATATTGAGCGCGTTCATCCTGATCATGGCCGTGCTGACCAATATCGTTTCCAACAACGCGGCGGCTGTCATCGGCACGCCGATCGCCATTGCGATTGCGCAGCAGCTCGGCGTGAACCCGGAGCCTTTCGTGCTGGCGGTTCTGTTCGGCGCCAACATGAGTTTTGCGACGCCATTTGGTTATCAGACCAATCTGTTGATCTTGAGCGCCGGTGGCTACAAGTTCTCGGACTTTATGCGGGTCGGTATTCCCCTGACTATTATCATGTGGATTGGTTTCTCCATTATTCTGCCAATCATGTACGACCTCTGAATCACTGGCGGGCCTGGTCGCTTGACGGCTGCACGGCTGGCAGTAATACTCGGCCCATGACGAATCAGACGATTTCAAGCTGGCTTTGGTCATCCCGCAAGGAGGTGGCTGCGCGCTGACGTCTGAAAGTCGAGAACAATTGCGAAGCCTGTCTCCCGTTTGGTGACAGGCTTTTCTTGTTTAAGGACGATCAAAAACAAAGCATATCGATATGGAACCGCCTTTTGACATCGCTGCCGACCTGGATACGCCGGTTTCGGCTTATTTGAAGCTTCACTCGCTGCAGCCGAGATTCCTGCTCGAAAGCGTGGAGGGTGGCTTGCGCCTCGCTCGCTACTCGTTTCTGGGCTTTGGCGATTCAGTGGATCTCTGGTTCGATGAGGAAGGCTTCAGAAGCGGCGACGGCGAAGTCTCTCACCCGAAAAACCAGGCAGATTATCTTAACCTGCTACGCCAGGCGTTGAAAAATGTGCCGCAGCTTGCGCCGAGTGTTGAGGGATTGCCGTTTTGCGGTGGGTTGGTCGGCGTTTCCGGTTACGACATAGTGCGTCTTTTCGAGAAATTGCCGAATGCAGGCGCTTCGCAAAAGGGCATCCCGCATGCTGCGTTTACTGCACCGTCGTCGTTGCTGGTGTTCGATCACCTGACGCGACGAGTTGCACTGTTACATCACGGGTCGGACGCTGAGCGTGAAAGTTTACGCACGGAAGTCATGCGGCTCTTGCGCGGGCCGGTTCCTGCCAGAAACGAGAACGCCAAAGTATCAACTGCGATTCCGAGCATGACGGAGGCGGAATTCTCCGACCGGGTGGATGCGTGCAAGGAATACATCGCGTCCGGCGACATTTACCAGATCGTCATGTCGATTTTGTTCAAAGGGCGATCTGACGTAGATCCGTTCGAAGTATATCGGGCACTGCGTTTGCTGAACCCATCACCGTATATGTTTTACCTGGAGTTTGGCCCGCTGAAAGTCGTTGGCTCCTCACCCGAAGCGCTGGTCAAGCTAAACGGAAGAAGCGCATCGTTGAGACCCATCGCAGGCACCTTGCCGCGCGGCGCCAGTCCGGCCGAAGATGAGCAAAATGCCGCTCGCCTGCTTGCCGACCCGAAGGAGTCTGCCGAGCATGTCATGCTGGTCGACCTGGCCAGGAACGACCTGGGCCGGGTGGCAACGGCTGGCAGCGTGGTGGTTGAACCGTATCGGGCGATCGAGCGCTACAGCCACGTAATGCACATCGTGAGCGGAGTACAGGGCGAACTGGACTCGCGATATGATGCGTTCGACCTGTTTGCGGCCGGTTTTCCGGCCGGCACCCTGGTTGGCGCGCCCAAGGTTCGCGCTATGCAAATTATCGACGAGATGGAGCCGGTTGGACGCGGCTTGTATGCGGGCACCGCCGGTTATTTCGGCGTGACCGGTGACATGGACCAGGCGATTACCATTCGCACGCTGGTATTCAATGGCGACGAGTACAGCTTTCAGGCCGGCGCCGGCATCGTTGCGGATTCGGAGCCAGCGCGGGAGTACCAGGAAGTGCTGGCCAAGAGCGCGATACTTCGACGGGCACTGGAGATTGCGGGAGAGGGGTTGTGAGTTTTACAGACGTAAACATATTGCTGATCGATAACTACGACTCTTTTACTTACAACGTGGTGCAGGCTCTCGCCAAACAGGGCGCCAACGTGATGGTGTACCGCAACGACGCAATCGATGTGGCGGAGGCGAAAAAACTTGATGTCACGCACCTCGTTATTTCGCCGGGACCGGGTCGCCCGGAAGACTCCGGAATTTCCGTGCCGATGATTGCTGCATTCGCAGAGTCTGTTCCGATTCTCGGTGTGTGTCTTGGACACCAGTGTATCGTCAGTCACTTCGGTGGCGAGATTGTCCGCGCCGAGCGACTGATGCATGGCAAAACGTCGATGGTTAAACACGACGGCAAAACGATTTATGCTGGCCTCACCGAGCCGTTTGAAGCAGGCCGTTACCATTCACTCTGTGCCGACGCGGCGACCTTGCCCGCAGTCCTTGAACTGACCGCACAAACCCGGCGCGGCGAGATAATGGGCGTGCGGCATCGCGAACTGCCCATCGAAGGCGTGCAATTTCACCCTGAAAGCGTGCTGACGCCGGAGGGCGACCAGTTGATGGCGAATTTCATGAGTATCAAGCATGGATAAGACTTGGCCAAACATCCTCGAACGGCTGCTTACGGGCCAGTCGCTCGCCGAAGCGGAGGCCGGTAACCTGATGCATGCGCTTGCCGAGGGCAGCATGGACCCGGCCCTGGCCGGTGCTTTGCTTGCCGCATTGCGGGCAAAAGGTGAATCAGCGGAGGAAATACGTGGCTTCGCGACTGTCATGCGCGAGCTTGCGGTGGACCCGGGTATTCCGGACGGTAAGCCTGCCGTGGATACCGTCGGCACCGGTGGCGACGGCTCCGGCAGCCTCAATTTGTCCACGGGCACAGGACTATTGGCGGCAGCTTGCGGCGCACGGGTGGTGAAGCATGGCAACCGCTCCATATCCAGCAAGTCGGGTAGCGCGGACATCCTGGAATTCCTGGGGCTGCAGCTGCCACTGGATGGTCCGGCGGCAGTCGAGCTGCTGGCCGCAACCGGCTTTACCTTTTTGTTCGCCCCGGCCTATCACCCTGCGATGAAAGCGGTTGTCCCGGTAAGAGGTCCTATGGGCGTTCGCACTGTCTTCAATTTCTTAGGCCCGTTAACGAATCCTGCTGCGCCGCCGTTCCAGGTCATTGGCGCATTCAGTCCGCAAGCCGCGCGGCTGATGGCAGATGCACTCGCGGGCATGCCCCTCGAGCGCGCATTCGTCATTCACGGCGAGCCCGGTTGGGATGAAGCGACCCCGGTTGGCGAGTTCGTGTTGTTCGATGTTCGCGACGGCACAGTAAGCGAGTCGCATCGCACGCCCGAGGACTACGGTGTGCCGCGATGTAAAGCAGAAGAGCTGACCGGTGGCGACGCGGTTCATAACGGTACGGAGCTGCGACGTGTATTCGCAGGTGAAGACAAAGGTGCACATCGCAATGCTTTGTTAATGGGCACTTCACTCGCGCTGGAAGTCAGCGGTGCAGTCTCCAGTCCGCAAGAGGGCGTTGCAGCTGCGGCAGCTGCAATCGATAACGGCAACGCCACCACCTTGTTAGAAAACATAAAGCGGCACTTCGCATAAACATGACAGATTTTCTGCAACAAATGGCGGAGCAAAGCGCGCAGCGAGTCGCCAACGCACAGCAAACATATGCGGCAAGCCAGCTTGATAAGCCTGTGCACAATCTGAAACTGCAAGGCTTCGACATCATCGCGGAGATCAAGGACCGCTCACCATCTGAGGGCAGGCTTGCGGTGCCAACCCGGTCTCGGGTGCAGCAGGCTGAGGACTACGTTCAAGGTGGTGCCGCCGCTATTTCAGTTCTTACCGAACCAACACGCTTTGCCGGCGAACTCAAACACCTTGAACAAGTATCGGACGTTGCCGGGTCTGGCGGCATTCCGACCATGCGCAAAGACTTTCTCGTGGATCCACTGCAAATACTCGAGGCGCGTGCGGCCGGGGCAAGTGGGGTGTTGTTGATTGCCGCCATGCTGTCCGACAAAATGCTGAATGCAATGCTCGACTGCGCCTGGGAACACTCGATGTTCGTCTTGCTCGAATCGTTTGATAGCGCGGACCTGAATCGAACCAGCAAAATACTGGGGTCGAACCGGGGTTTACAGCAAGCGGAGCAGGCGAAGTTTTTTGCGGGCGTAAACACGCGCAACTTGCGAACCTTGCAGGTCGATCCGGATCGACTTAAAGATCTCGCCTCGGCCTTGCCCGACAATATCGTGAGTGTCGCAGAAAGCGGGCTGCACAATGCTGCGCATGTAAAAAGTGTCGCCGCGATGGGTTACCGCATGGCACTGGTAGGCACGGCATTCATGCGCAGCGAACAACCGCAAAAACTGTTGAGCGACATGTTGTCGGCGGGCAGGGGCGCATGAGTGTGCGCATCAAAATTTGCGGCCTGACTGATGCGGACAGCGTCAATGCAGCCGTAGCGGCTGGCGTCGATGCAGTGGGCTTCGTGTTTTTCGAAAAGTCGCCAAGGAATTTGAGCATAGGTCAGGCAATCGATCTCGCGGCACTGGTACCGGACCAGATCGCGCGCGTTGCCGTCATGCTGCACCCGGAGGCTGCGTTCTGCGATGCCGTGCTCGCTGGCCTGTCGCCTGATATTGTGCAGACCGACGCCAGCGACTTCGCCTACCTCAATGTTCCAGGCCATATTGAGCGATGGGAAGTATTGCGGGAAAGTGCTGTCGGCGGACAGACTCGCTTGCCCAAGCGATTCGTCTACGAAGGGGATTCCAGCGGGCAGGGAGATCAGGTCGACTGGCAAAACGCCTCGCGCCTGTCTGTGCACGGTGAAATGATCCTGGCTGGCGGACTGACTCCAGACAATGTCGCAGACGCGATTCGCGAGGTCAGGCCATGGGCGGTTGATGTCTCCAGCGGAGTTGAATCAGCGCCTGGCAAAAAGGACAGGCAGAAGATTGTTGAGTTTGTTGCAGCCGTTCGGGCGGTTGCCAGATAAGGACGAATGAACATGAAAACAGAATTTTCCGCGGCAGAGTCCAGACGCTTGCTCGCGGCGACGGTAAATGGCGAGTTGCCGGACGAGCGTGGCCGATTTGGTCCCTTCGGCGGGCGCTATGTGCCAGAAACACTGGTACCTGCGTTCGACCGGCTGGAAAAGGGCATTGCGGAACATCTGCATACGGAGAGTTTTCAGAAAGACTATGGCCGAGAATTGCGCGAGTGGGTCGGGCGTCCAACTGCGCTGACATTTGCGCCTCGCCTCAGCGAACGATGGGGTACGCAGGTGTGGCTCAAGCGCGAAGACCTCGCACACACCGGCGCACACAAAATAAACAATGCGATCGGCCAGGCCCTGTTGGCGAAACGGCTTGGCGCGAAGCGAGTCATTGCCGAAACGGGCGCGGGCCAACATGGAGTTGCATCGGCGGCAGCATGCGCAAGGCTCGGACTTCCCTGCCGCGTTTACATGGGCGCGGTCGATATGGAGCGCCAGGCGCCGAATGTTGATCGTATGCTAAGACTCGGCGCCGAGGTGTTTCCGGTTGAGACTGGCGACAAGACACTGCGTGCTGCAATCGACGAGGCGATGCGCGACTGGGTATCGGACCCGGATGATACTTATTATCTGTTGGGCTCCGCCGTCGGCGCACATCCCTATCCTTACCTGGTGCGCGAGCTGCAATCGGTCATTGGCCAGGAGGCGCGCCAGCAAATGCTGGACATGGCAGGGGGCCTGCCGGATGCGGTATTTGCCTGTGTCGGGGGCGGATCGAACGCAATCGGTCTGTTTTACCCGTTAATCGCCGATACCGAAATTGAAATGATCGGGGTCGAGGCCGGAGGAACAGGCGACGGGCTGGGCCAGAACGCCGCGACACTTGCGACCGGAACGCCCGGCGTTTTGCAGGGCTGCTATTCGGTCATACTGCAAGACGAACACGGCAATGTGCAGGAGACGCATTCGATCTCTGCTGGCCTCGATTACTCAGGCGTCGGACCCGAACACGCGATGCTGCAGGCGATCGGGCGCGTTCACTACACGTCGGCAACGGATGCAGAGGCGTTGGCGGCGCTGGAGGAATTGTGCGAGCTCGAAGGCATACTGACCGCGCTCGAAACCGCACACGCTTATGCCGAGGCCAAAAAATGGAGCAGCCGAAATCCTGGCAAACGAATATTGATTGGCAATTCAGGGCGGGGTGACAAAGACATGCCAACCCTGACGCAGCATCCCGTACCGGCGAGAACAAATGCAGCCGCATGAAAAAATAAGCCGGGCGATTAAGTCTGCAAACGACGATGGCAGAACTGGCCTGGTGCCGTTTATCACCGCGGGCTATCCGCATCCGGATAGTTTTATCGCGACGCTTAAAGAGGTCGCGAGCGTCGGCGATGTTGTCGAGCTTGGCATTCCGTTCTCGGACCCGATGGCCGATGGCATGACGATTCAACGGTCCAGTTACACGGCAATCGAAAATGGCGTCACCCTGCGCTGGGTCTTCGAGCAGTTGCAGCGCGAGGGTGTGGACATCGATACACCGTTGGTGATGATGTCCTATCTGAATCCGTTACTAGCCTACGGTTACGATAAGCTGGCAGAAAGTGCGTTGCAGACAGGGGTCTGTGCATTCATCGTTCCGGACCTGCCCTTCGAGGAAAGCGAAGAAATCAATGCTGCCCTGCAAGCCAAAGGTATTGGTTTAATTCAGCTGGTAACGCCGGCGACTCCGGACGATCGCATGAAGATGCTATGCGAGGCGTCACGCGGTTTCACTTATGCGGTGACCGTGACCGGCATAACCGGCGGCGGCAAAGGCTTGCCCGACGATCTCGCAGACTACCTGGACAAGGTTGCGGCGTTGTCGCCGATCCCGGTTTGTGCTGGATTTGGTATTCGGTCTGCTGCGGATGTCGACAACGTAGGTAAGCATGTTGCCGGCGCTATCGTCGGCTCGGCACTGGTCGAGGTGCTCGAGCGTGGCGAGGACCCCGTTGCATGGTTGCAAGGACTGGATTCCTGATGGTGACGCAAAAGTGAAAAAGGTAACCACTGCAAGCTCACTGGTGACGATCAGTCACTACAAGAACCTGCTGGTGAGCGAGGGCATCGAAGCCTTAATAAAGAATCAGTATCTCGGTTCTGTTATGGGCGAAATTCCATTTCATGAAGCATGGCCCGAATTATGGGTCAGGAACGACATCGACCTGGATCGGGCGAAACAATTGATCGATTCGAACATCAGCGACGAAAGCCCGAGCGAGCCATGGATTTGCAGCAAATGCAAAACGGAGAATGAAGGCCAGTTTGCGCTGTGCTGGCGATGCCAGGCTGAGAGTCCCGACGAGGAATAATTCCGGGAGCTTTGTTGGAGCGCCTCTACAGGCGCGATCAGACTTCGACCGACCCTAAGGCATCCCCCGCGCCAGCAACCTCGTCCCCGCAATTTCGCTGCGAAGAATCGAGCTGACCCGGTCCGCCTGCACCGGACGGCTGATCAAAAAGCCCTGCGCCAGATCGCAATTGCAGCTGCGCAGGAATTCCAGTTGGCTGAGTGTCTCGACCCCCTCGGCGGCAACCTCTATATCCAGGCCGCGCGCCATGGCTATGGCAGCCCGCACGATTCGCTGGTGACTGCCATTGACCTCAACGTCCTGGATCAGCGATTGATCCAGCACAAAACTGTCGATGAAGCCAGTATCGAGTGCGCTGAATGAAACGTCGCGAATGCCGAAATGATCCAGCGAAAGTCGCACGCCCAGCTTGCGCAGGCCCTTAAGCGTTTCGAGCTCCGATGTGCGGTTTTGCACGATGTCACCGTCACCGATCTCAAGCTCGATACAACCCGGGTCAAGCCCCGTATCCGTCAGCGACTTGGCGACTGCCTCAAGCAGACGCCCGTGCAGCAACTGTTGTTGCGACAAATTGATCGCCAGCGCCAGGTCCGGCAACTCGAACTGATATTGCCAAGCGGCAAGTTGTCGGCACGCGGTATCGATGACCCACTCGCCGGCCGAATGTATCAGGCCGCTGCTTTCGAGAATAGGTAAGAACCGTGCAGGTGGCAGCAAACCAAAACGCGGATGCTGCCAGCGCAATAATGCTTCAAGCCCGATCAGGCGGCCAGAATTAACATCGATTCGCGGCTGGTAATGCAAAACGAACTCGTCGCGTACGAGCGCATGTCGTAAACCAACCTCCAGTTCTTCGCGTTGCTGCAGCTTGGTGTTTAATGCCTCGGAATAAAACTGGAAGCGTCCGCCGCCGCGTTTCTTCGCCTGGTACATGGCGAGATCGGCCGCTTTGATCAAGCGATCTGCCTGCTCACCGGAGCCCGGGTAAATAGCGATGCCAATACTTGGCGTGGCGTAAACCTCGCTGCCGCTGACGTCGTATTTCTCGGATAACACCAGCACCAGTTTTTGCGCGGCGCTGCCTGCGTTGCCTGGTTCACCGAAGTCCTCAAGACACACGACAAACTCGTCGCCGCCCCAACGCCCGGAGAAGTCGCCGACACGCAGCTTTGCAGTCAGGCGTTGCGCGACCTGCCGCAACAGCTCGTCACCAACATCATGGCCCAGGGTGTCGTTAACCGACTTGAATTTGTCGAGATCAATAAACAGTACGGCAAGCGGTCGGCCGCCGCGTTGGCTGCGACCCATCGCTTTTTCGAGTTGCTGAATAAACAAGCGACGGTTGGGCAACATCGTCAGCTCGTCATACAACGCACGCTTTTCGAGCTCGGTCGTCTTTCGCATGACGTCTGTAACATCGCGAAAAGTGATGACGCCACCAATAAGATTGCGCTCGCTGTCAAAAAGTCCCTGGCCGTTAATGCCGAGAACAATATCTGACTGACCCGATGCCCGATAAACGGCCGCCTGATCGGAAAACTTCTCGCCGCGACATGCTTTGACCAGTGGCAACTCATCATGCTGGATCGTCGATTTGCCGTCTGCAGTGATGCTGCAAAAACGCCGGCTCCATGCTTCGTCCGGTTGCTTGCGTGCGGTGAGACCCAAAACCGAGCGCGCGGCCGGATTGATATCGAGTACATGACCGTGCCTGTCAATAACGATGACGCCATCGTTTATGCTTTTGAGTATCGACAACACAGTGCTGTCTGCGTCCGACAATCGTGCAAGCAATCGATGCCGCTGGATCGCGTGAGCGAATACGGTGACTTGTTCTTCATCGCTAATATCGTCGATGCAAACATAAGCTTCGGCACCGGCTCTGACTGCGGCGATGCCCCGGTGCTCATTTTCGCGGGTGGTCACCGCGACGAGCGGATAGTCGGCGAGGTCGTGAATAAGGGATTGCAGCGTTTGTCCGGACTGGGCGATCTGTGGCCCTGCTTCAAACAAGACCAGGTCGATATCATCGGCCAGATCCAGCGGCAGGCTCATATCATCGGATCTGACCATTTTGCTGCAGATGGGTGATGCTTCGAGGGCCTCGATATGCGGAGAGATGGCCTCGCCACCGCCGAGGAACGCGAAGCTGTGTACGGTCATTGCGGGTGCCCTGAATCGGTGGTCATACAGGCCTGGATGTCCTCAAATAAGCTGGAAAATAGGCTCGATCTCTGAGCAATGCTGTTTTTCGCCATGTGTTTTTATTCGCTTTGGCAGCGTTCCCCGCGCACTGGCCACAATGCCTGACGCATAATAGCAGAATAGTCTTTAAACTCACCATGAAATCAAGCGTTTGCCGATGAAAAGGCCCCAGGGTTTAAACCAATGCCAGCCAGCAAACATCAAAGTATTAAAGCAAGGGGAGAATTGACCGTTGGATGCGATTTTGGCCACTGGCACACAGGGAATGACGCGTGAGCGCATGCTGGTGACACAGCAAATCAGCAGCGAGGCCGCGTTGGTGGAGCGGGCGCAACGGGCGGATTCGGCTGCGTTCGAGGCTTTGTATCGGATGCATATCGACAAGGTTTATGGCCTGTGCCTGCGGATGACGGGCAATGCGGCCGAAGCAGAGGACTGTGCGCAGGACGCTTTCATCCAGGCGTGGAACAAGCTGGACAAGTTTCGCGGCGACAGCGCGTTTGGCACCTGGATGCACAGGGTCGCGGTAAATACGGTTCTCGGCCGGATGCGAAAGTCCAAAAGAGAGCACGACCGGATACAGGCAGTGAGTGATGTGATGAACGCACCAGACTCGATTGGCGACAGCAGCAGCATTCAGGACCTGGAAGAGGCGATAAACAATTTACCGCGCGGCGCCAGGCATGTTTTTGTACTGCACGCGGTGTACGGGTACAGCCACGATGAAACCGGTGGCATGCTCGGAATCGCAGCCGGCACCAGCAAGGCACAACTGCATCGAGCGAAGAGATTATTGGTACAGCTTTTGGATAAAGACGAATAGAGTGACGACGAGACACAGCTATGAACGATAGTGACGAAACAAAATTTGATGAGAAGTTGAGCCGCTTGGCAGCCACGCTGCCGACCCAGGTGTCACCCGATCGCGATTTGTGGCCCGCAATTGAACAGGCGATAAACACGCGCACAAACACAATCTGGAACACGCCATGGGCGCAGGCAGCTGCGGTTGTATTGCTGGTCGCAGGATCTTCCGGCATCACCTATGTTGCGGTCAGAGACGACGGGCCGGTTTCACCAGTCGTTATCGACACGGCGAACGTCTTCGAGACCGTGTCCGGGGATTTTGGTCGAAGATATACGCTGGGCAATGAATATCTGGACGCCCATAGTGAGCTGCAAAATAAACTTGACGAAAAACTGCAGTTTTTGTCGCCGGAAGCGCGCGAGGCGGTGACGAAAAATCTGCAAACGATTCGAGCGGCAATCAAGGACATTAACCAGGCACTGGCTGCAGAGCCCGACAACATGTTGCTACAGGAACTGTTGCTCAGTGCCTACCACGGCGAAATTTCATTAATGAGAAAAGTCGACGGTATTGCGAATTCAGCGATGCGAAGGAATGACATCTGATTCGTGCGTCATGCGAATGAATCAGCCGGCAGGATATTGAAGAGAGTTACGATGAGAAAATTAATTACGATCAGTTTACTTTTTCTGGGTGCAACTTGCGTTGCGGAAGATTTTCAGCAGATTCTTGATGTAGAGGACGATGCGCAAATAATCATCTACAACACAGCTGGTGAGGTTGAGGTGCGGGGCTGGTCCAGAAGCCAGGTAGAGGTTGAAGCAGATCTTGGCAGTGGCGTCGATGAATTGATTTTCGAAGTTGATGGCAACGAAGTGCTTATTGAGGTTAAACCGGCCAATCGTCACCACAGTCATAATATTGCATCTGACCTGGTCATCACCGTACCGTACAACAGCTCGCTGGAAATCAGCACCGTCAGCGCAGACATTTCCGTTGAAGATGTCAAAGGTGAACAATACATAGAATCGGTAAGTGGGGAGATTGACACCGAGGCCTATGGCTCCGACCTGACCATTGATTCGGTCAGCGGCGACATCGGCATAGAAGGCGATAACAAAAAGATCCGGATTCGCATCGAAACCGTTAGTGGCGATATCGACATCGAAAACGTGGACGGCGAATTTGAGTCAGAGACAGTAAGCGGCGACCTTGTCCTTTATGACAGCCGCTTCGAAGAGGTCTCAGCGGAATCTGTCAACGGCGATATTATTTTCCACGCCGAGCTATACGGCGAGAGCCGCATGAAATTTGAAACGGTCAATGGCGACATCGATATCAAGTTTGACGGCAAGGTGTCTGCACGCTTCGACATAGAGACATTTAACGGTGATATCCGCAATTGCTTCGGGCCCGAGCCGGTTCGCACCAGCAAATATGCACCGGGGCGGGAGCTGAAGTTCTCCGAGGGCGGCGGTGATGGCCGCGTCGTCATTCGTACTCTCAACGGCGACCTGCGCCTGTGTAAGAAATAGAGGCTACAAATACCCAAAGCCCGCACGCGCTTTTGCTATCCTATCGGCCCCTCCCGGTCGATAGAGTAAATCATGGCTCGACTGCTCAAAATTCTACTGATCCTGGTCGCCGCATTAGTCGGCGTCGGCGTACTGGCGTCGATTGCATTGTTCCTGTTTTTCGACCCCAACGACTTCCGCGACGATATTTCTGTCGCCGTAAACAAGAGTACCGGCCGTGAGCTGGTCATCGAAGGCGACATCGAGCTCAGCATTTTTCCATGGATCGCCGTAGAGATCGGCCGTACACGGCTTGGCAATGCCGAGGGCTTTGGCGACGAGCCATTCTTAAGCTTCGATAGCGCGCGGCTGAGTGTTCGATTGCTGCCATTGCTGCTCAGGCAGGAAGTGGCCGTCGGCACGGCGTCCATCGACAGGCTGGCGATTAACCTGCAGGTCAATCGATCTGGCGTAAGCAACTGGGATGACCTGGTCGACGCGGGCGAGGCGCCGGCGGCAGAGCCAACAGGCGACGAATCGGCCGGCACTGATTCTATCGACATCGCAAACATCTCGGTCTCGAACGCCAGCATCTCTTATGCTGATGCGGCGGCTGGCAGCAGTTCCTCCATCACCGGGTTGACGCTTGAAACCGGCAAACTCAAACTTGGCGCGCCATTCAACCTGAACGCCGGGTTCGCATTTGAATCGAACCCGGGCGACATTAGTGGTGACGTCTCGATCAGGGCCACGATCTTGCTGGGCGCAAGCTTGGCAAACGTCAGCATCAGCGACCTGAGCGTGTCTGGCTCATTAGCCGGTATTTCTCCGGAGGTAACCGATTTTAATTTCGATGCCCGCGCGATGGAAATCGATACGCAAGGACAGAATGTCACGCTCGGCGAGATGGACATGGGCATCCTCGGTTTGTCGATGACGGCAAACGTCGCACCATTTTCGTATGCGAATGAGCCACGGCCGAAAGCGACGATTACCGTCCACGAGTTTTCGCTGAAAGAATTGATGAGAACACTGGGAGAGGAGCCACCGCAAACGGCAGACGAGAACGCACTGCAGCGTGTTTCCTTTTCTGCCAACGCGGCCGTAGGTGCAAACTCCATTGCTTTGACCGACTTGCAATTGAGCCTTGATGACACCGGCATGGTCGGGACCATGTCTCTGCCGACAACCGACGACGGACAGTTACTGTTTGACCTGGCGCTCGACAGCATCGTGCTGGACCATTACATGGCTCCGGCATCGGCTACCGAGTCGGAGTCCGCCGAGGCGGGCGACACC
>Ga0114949_10000069_pt1 | contig 38178 bp, 41 predicted proteins | sample N074metaG_FD_83505 | JGI IMG/M metagenome (GOLD analysis project Ga0114949, IMG submission 83505) | Deep subsurface microbial communities from Kermadec Trench to uncover new lineages of life (NeLLi) - N074 metaG | ecosystem: Environmental > Aquatic > Marine > Ocean trench > Sediment | place...
ATGGTAGCTATGGGTGGACTTGAACCACCGACCCCAGCATTATGAATGCTGTGCTCTAACCAGCTGAGCTACATAGCCACACTAAAAACCTGACTTACCGAGTCTACCACATGGATCCCGGGTCAAGCCGGAACGTCGGGCCACCGATATGACGGTCTGCCTTGCTGAGGGAGAGCGGAGTATCTCCTGGAGATTCTTCGCTATGCTCGGGATAACTCTGTGATCAGAAAGTAGAACGGCGCGCATTTTGCTGATTTGCGCTGATTTTGTCAAGATTGCCTAACGCATTAAGATCGGCAGGAAGATTGAAAGGAAGGCCAGTAACAAAGCGAATGCCACAACAAGGTGAGTTTTAATAATGAAATTGAGCTGGGCGAGTCTCTCAGGGCTCGCACCATCTTTCCATATCTGGCTCATCATGACATCGAGCATAATCAAAATGATGATGATCGGAGTTGTCGCCGGTAGTACACCAGCAAAAAAGAGATCCCATTGATCGGTATAGTCTGGAAAACTTGCCATTGGCATCAGAATGATAAACACAATCGCCAGACCGTGAAGAAGATTCCGCAGCAACCCAATAGATTTAAGTTTTTCCAGCATAGTGACTACACATTAAATCGGAAGTGAACGACATCGCCGTCCTGAACCTGGTACTCCTTTCCTTCAAGCCGCCATTTACCTGCTTCCTTAGCTCCCGCCTCACCATTGCCAGCGATGAAATCATCATAGGCAATGACTTCCGCCCGAATAAATCCTTTCTCGAAATCTGTATGTATCACCGCAGCGGCCTTAGGCGCCGTGGCATTTTGTTTAATTGTCCAGGCCCTGACTTCTTCCACTCCTGCGGTGAAATAAGTCTGCAAACTTAACAATTCATATCCGGCGCGAATCACCCTGTCGAGCCCTGCCTCTTCCAGACCAAGGTCATTTAGAAATTCGAATTTCTCATCGTCATCCAGCTCTGCAATTTCAGCTTCAAGTTTATTACAGACGGCAACGACACCTGAGCCCTCCGCTTCAGCGATCTGATTGACCAGATCCAGGAAGTGGTTATTTTTAAACCCATCTTCATCTACATTGGCGATATAGAGTACCGGTTTCATTGTCAGCAGATGCAGATCCCGGATCTCCAGCTTCTGTTCTTCCGTTAGTGAAAAGCTCCGCGCAGGGTTACCACCATCAATATGCGCCTGTACGGATTCAAGGAAGGAAACAGAGGCTATGGCTTCTTTATCCCCGCTCTTTGCAATCCGACCGACTCGAAGAATGCCTTTTTCAATCGTCTCAAGGTCAGCCAGCTGAAGTTCTGTATTAACGACCTCAATATCCCTGGCCGGATCAATCTGATTCGATACATGAACAACATTTTCGTCTTCGAAGCAGCGAACCACATGGGCGATGGCATCAGTTTCTCGAATGTTTGCAAGGAACTGGTTGCCGAGTCCCTCGCCTTTGGAAGCGCCTTCAACGAGGCCCGCGATATCAACAAACTCCATTGTTGTGGGTACGACTCTCTCTGGGTTAACTATTGCCGCAAGTGCATCGAGACGCGAGTCCGGCATGGGAACGATGCCGGAGTTTGGCTCGATCGTGCAAAAAGGGAAGTTTTCAGCACCAACACCTGCTTTTGTCAGCGCGTTAAACAATGTTGATTTACCAACGTTAGGCAGGCCAACGATGCCACATTTGAAACCCATTACTCATTCTCAACTTTGAAATTGTGAAGTCGATTCATTGCTTTTTCCCACTCGCCATTCAGAGCCAGGGGCATACAATCAAGCGCCTCATTTATACATCGGCCGATTATATTCTTATCGATAGCCGAGGCTTTACCAAGGACATGTCCAGTAACATGTTCTTTGGAACCAGGGTGACCAACGCCAATCCTCAGCCGGTTAAATTCCTGATTACCAGCAAGACTTCGAGTGATATCCCGCAGCCCATTGTGACCGGCAAGACCACCGGCCTGTTTGAAGCGGATGATACCAATGGCAAGATCCAGCTCGTCGTGTGCAATCAACATCCTGTTGGGCGGTATCTTGAAGAATCTCACCAGGGCACCCACCGACTTTCCACTTTCATTCATATAAGTGGATGGAATCAGTAACTTCAGTTCACGATTTTCAATCTGAACAGTCGCCAGGCGACCAAAGAATTTCTTTTCTACCTTAAAAACAGCACCAACATCGGCAGCAAACCGCTCAACAAACCAAATACCCGCATTATGGCGGGTATTGGCATATTGATCACCTGGATTGCCGATCCCGACAATTAGTTTAAGAGGAACGGTCATAAGAACCACACAAGGTTCTTGCGGTTATTCTTCGTCAGAAGGCTCTTCACCACTTTCATCAGTGGCTTCTTCATCTGTTTCTTCGACTTCTGCCTCGGTAGGCTCTATTTCTTCAACTCTTCGTGGTGCATGAACGGCAACAACCACCTGGTCATGGTCTTCACCATGGGCGAGTTCAGGAATGCTCAATGTATCCGGGATCGCGATGTCACTCATGTGAATTGAATCACCAACTTCCAGGTCCTCGATATCGACCTCAATATACTCAGGTAGATCGCCAGGAAGACAACTGACCTCGAGTGAAGTCATTGTGTGAGAAATAACACCACCACCGGTTTTAACTCCGACACAGGTATCTTCATTGAGAAAGTGAAGTGGAACGATGACGAGGATTGCCTGATCCATTTTCACCCTGAAGAAATCTGCATGCATGATGCGATCTTTTGCGGGATGCCGCTGCAGGTCCTTTAGAATTACTTCCTGGGATTTTCCGTCGGCTTTGATGGTAATGATATGTGAAAAGAATGCCTCATTTTCACAGGCCTTATGAAGATCCTTGTGGGAAATCGATAATGCTAGTGGATCCTTTCCTGCACCATAAAGAATTGCAGGGACTTGATCAGCGTTCCGACGCAGGCGGCGGCTCGCACCTTTCCCCTTGTCAGTTCGCAGTTCGGCATTTAGCTCAAATTCAACTGCCATGTTAGTTCTCCTAAAGTTAAGCTGAAAGTTACTGCGACCGTTTCTTCCAGCGGTTGTGCCCAGTTGGGCGAGTTACAAAGCCTATTTCAATTAACGGGCTTCGAAAATCTTCTTAAAATAGAGTCGGTTGAATTTTTTTCGAAAACAACGCACTCAATGACTCTTCATTACTGATTCGCCTGATCGACTCAGCCAGCTCGTCTGCAATACTCAACTGGCGAATTTTCACACAAGCAGTTGCAGCCTCCGTCAGAGGGATCGTGTCCGTCACTACCAGCTCATCTATAGTCGAACTTTCAATATTCGATATAGCCGCACCCGACAGTACAGGGTGAGTACAATAAGCGATGACTTTTTTGGCGCCACTTGCGTGCAAGGCATCTGCCGCAGCACACAAGGTACCGGCAGTATCTATTATATCGTCTAGAAGGAGACAGGTTCTGCCATCCACATCACCGATGATATGCATGATCTGCGACTTATTTGCTTCAGGTCTTCTCTTGTCAATAATCGCTAGGTCTGCATCATCGAGCTGCTTCGCCATGGCCCGTGCCCTAACTACGCCACCCACATCGGGAGATACGATCATCAGGTCTTCATATTCCTGTCTTTCAATATCCAGCAATAAAACCGGAGTTGCATAAATGTTGTCCACAGGGATATCGAAAAACCCCTGTATCTGGTCTGCATGCAGATCAATCGTCAGTAGTCGATTAATCCCCGAGGTCACTATCATGTCAGCCACAACTTTCGCTGTGATAGGCACCCTCGCTGACCTTACACGACGGTCTTGCCTTGCATAGCCAAAATACGGAACAACTGCCGTGATCCTGCTGGCAGAAGCCCGATGTAAACAATCTGCCATGATAATCAGTTCCATCAGATTATCATTAGTTGGTGCACAGGTCGGCTGGATTATAAAGACGTCCTTACCCCGGACATTTTCGCTGATCTCAACACTGACTTCACCATCACTAAACCGACCTACGCTGGCATCACCCAGATCCATTCTCAGACGGTCTACAACTCGACCTGCCAGAGTCCGATGTGCATTACCGGTAAAGATTTTTAATTCGGCCACGATTGTTTTCCAGGTAGGGTTCTATTAAATATGGCTGGGGTGGCAGGACTCGAACCTACGCATGCAAGGATCAAAACCTTGTGCCTTACCAACTTGGCGACACCCCAAAAATTATTCATGCTTTGAATGACAAATCAAAAACCAACTAAATCCACGACCTAAAAAAATTGTGGCGCAAGAATTACGTGTACTACTGACTTATCTGGTTCAATTCCTCTATCAACGCAGATGTCTGCGTTCCTCTGGTGATAAAAGCTGACCATTTCGCCGGTACCTGTGACAGGATTTCCCGACCTTTTTCCAACGTCGGAATGCTCAAAAATATGCATGAGCCGGTACCTGTCATTCTAGCAGCACCCCATTTGCTTAACCAGAGAATTGCCTCGGAAACCTCTGGATATAAGGTAGAAACCACTGCTTCACAGTCGTTTCTAGCCAGGTCAAATGACGCAACCTGCTCCAAAAAACGCGCTATTTTGCTTTTACTTGAGTCCCGTGTCAAATCTGGATGAGAGAATATTTCCGCTGTTGCCACGTGACAGCCAGGATTCAGTATCAGATAGCTCTGAGGTGGCAGCTCAATGGGCGTTAACTTCTCGCCGATACCTTCTCCCCATGCCGTTTCACCATGGATAAATACCGGTACATCTGCACCCAATTGCCGACCAATTTTCGCCAGATGTTCAGTAGAAAGTCCGCTCTGCCACAAGTAGTTCAGGCCAAGCAGGGCTGTGGCCGCATTACTGCTTCCACCACCCAGACCAGCACCTGTGGCTATCAATTTCTCAACAAAAATTCGCGCCCCCTTGCCGGGGCTGGCTAGCTGCTGCAACATTCTGGCTGCCTGATAGACCAGGTTTTCACTCTCGACCAGGTCAAGACCCGGGCATTCGACTACAATCTCATCAGTACCTTTGATCAATTCAAAAGAGAGCGAATCCGCGAATTCCAATATCTGGAAGATGGTCTGGATTTCATGATATCCGTCTGGACGACGCCCGGTAATGTGTAGAAAAAGGTTTATTTTTGCCGGGGATGGCAAAACAAGACGATCTAGTACTCCCACTGCAGGGCCACCAGTTTAACTCTAGTACTGTCTTGCTCGATCTGTATTTTAAGCGGTCCAGTCGCATCGGACTTTTTATAGGTCACCAACCATCCTTGTTGCCTAAATCCTGATCTATTCGCCTTGTACACATACTGGGGGTCAGGGATTCCTCGAACCCAGTAGTGCAATTGCGATACGGGTAAGGAATAGCCCAACTGGCTAAGCAGAAGATCATTAATGTTCGAGCTTTGATATTCCTCACCACCAGGCAAGGTCAACTTTACCAGATGGGAATCTCCGACCAGGTTCGCGATACCCGTTCCTAATGCACCGGTGAGTACTATCTGATATTCACCTGGCATCTGTTTCCAGACAAACCCCATATTGGCACCTCCCTGGCTCGATTTGATGCCTATTTTACCTGTCACCTTCCAGGTCGACGCCAGTTCCAGTTCAGGGTGTGAGCGGTAGAATGCAGGGTCGTCAGGGGCGGGTTGGCTGGCACAGCCGGAGAGCAGCAAGGCAAGCAACAGTACAGTAAAAATCTGTACCATCAGTGTCTATGGGGTTCCAAAACGACCCATGACCTGCTTCAGAATTTCGCTGTCAGGAGTCAATTCCAATGCTTTCTTCCAGATCTGACCCGCTTCATGTTTTTCCCCGGCTGCCCACAGGGCTTCACCCAGGTGAGCTGCAACCTCATCATTAGGGAATAATGCCAGTGCCTGACGAAGGTAGGAGATGGCTTCATCAAAATTCTCGAGCCGGTACATTACCCAGCCAATACTATCTATAAAAGCTGGCTCATTCGGCTTAATTGCCAGCGCCTTCTCTATTAACACGAGCGCCTCTTCATGCCTGTCAGTCTGGTCAGTAAGAGAATAGCCGAGGGCATTCAATGCATCCGCATTACCCGGTTCGAGCTTGATAATGGTTTTTAGATCCCGCTCCAGTATCGCCAGATTATCGAATCTCTCACCTGTCATGGCGCGGAAATACAGCAGATCCACATTTTCGGCATCAGCCAACAGCGCGTTATCAAGCAATGAAAAGACTTCTTTCTCAAATCCTCGTTCGCTTAACAGCTGGGCCTCGACCATGATCAATTGTTGATATCGATCCGGGTTATCTGCTCGTTTGCGCTCCAGATACTGCCGCGCTTCCTTTAACCGGCCCTGATCAATCATCATGGAACCAACCCTGGCCTGGGCTGGAAGAAATTCATAGCCACTTCCAACCTGCTTGTATTCGCGGATTGCCATCGGGATATCGTTGTCTTTTTCTGCAAGGCTACCCAGATAGAAGTGAGCCTCACTGGCGCGTCTATTCCAGCGGACCATTAAATTCAGGTACTTCCTGGCTGATTCTGTTTTCTTTTGTTCCAGGTCTATCAGCGCCAGTGCAAATAGAATGTCGCCGTCATTAGGAGAACGCTCAAGTACCCATTGGTATTGTACCCGTGCCGTATCGAGCTTATTCGATTCAAACAGGAATCGGGCATAGATCAGCCGTAATCGTCGATTGTCCGGTAAATCTTCAAGCGCCTCATCCAGGAATTCAATGGCATCTACGGTGCGATGCAAGTCTTTCAGCGCATTGAGTTTGAGAATGATGACATTGATGTTCTTCTTGCTTTCAAGCAGTGTATCTGCGAGTTCAAGTGCTTCCTCAAGCTGCCCGCTCTGTTCCAGCAATACGGCTTTGGAGAACATCAACTGTTCGTCGTCGGGGTATTTCTCAAGCATCCTCGAAATAGCCCGCAGTAAAGAATCTCGGCTGGCATCATCCAGATTTGCAGCCCTGTAAGCGAAGACATCGAAATTCGCCAGACCGCCCAGTCGCTTGACGGCCTCCATGTGCTCAATGGCACCTTCCAGGTCACCTACCTTCATTAGTTGATCTGCTGAATGGCGATGGGCATCAATATTATCGGGCTCTACTTCTGCCCATATCTGTGCCGCCTGCAGGGCCTCAGGATTTTTTTTGAGGTAAGCGGCTAGTCTTGTCGCCCGGGCCGCCACACCCGGGTCCCTGCTTGTTTCCGCTATCTGTAAGTACCTTTCAAGAGCAGTATCATATTGACCCCGATAACCTGCCACCTCGGCTACCAGTAACTGATACAGTGTCTCCTTATCAAACGGCGCCGTAGGGTAGTTTTCGGGACGCGGGCGACTCTTCCTAACTACCGGAGCAGGTGAATCATTAGCCTCGCTCTCAACAATTGAGGGTTCCTTGCTGACATCATCAACCTTGCTACTGGTGGCACAACCTTGAAGGAGGATCAGCAGCCAGAACAGCACTGGTGGGTTATGTAACAATTTCACGAATTAGTTCACTCTAGTATTCTATTGGCTCTGATCTTCGCTGGATCCAGCGTCTATATTTCAATGCCGGTAACAACGTACAATACGCACTTTAAATCATTTCCCCTGCAAAGTGAGGATTTGCAGCACACTTTAGTGCAGCAACACGTGTTTGGGGTTCATTTTACTTTTACTTAAGAACACGAGTCACCCGGGTCTTATCTGTCAGGGCTGTTTCAAGGCACTGGGTGGAGTTTCATGGAATTACTCATTGTTGGCATCAATCACCGTACAGCGCCTATTTCGTTGCGCGAGAAGGTTGCTTTTACCCCGGATCAGCTAAGTCACGCTCTACCTGACCTGATTGCTCACGGGGATTTGCGTGAGCTTGCCATTCTATCAACCTGCAACCGGACTGAGATTATATGCACGGCATCCAACCAGGATCCGACGCGCATCATTGAGTGGATGGCAAACTATCACCACCTGCCCATTCAGGACCTACAACAGAGTATGTATACCCGGAAAGGTGAAGCGGCAATAAAACATACCATGCAGGTTGCCTCCGGGCTCGATTCCATGGTTCTCGGTGAACCGCAGATCCTGGGACAGGTTAAGGATAGCTTCACGTACGCGCAACTCTACAAAACAATGGGGCCCGATCTAAACCGGCTATCTCAAGCCACCTACCGGGTTGCAAAAAGTGTCCGCACCAATACTGCCATCGGTAAAACTACTGTTTCCATCGCCTCCACCGCTGTCATTCTTGCATCACAGTTATTCACAGATCTCAGTACCTGCAGCGCCTTACTCATCGGCGCTGGTGATACCATTGGACTTTGTATACGCCATCTTCGAAATGCTGGAGTCGAAGATATCGTCATAGCAAACAGAACCCTTGAGAATGCAGAAACCCTGGCGAGAGAATTTAACGCCCATGCGACAGACCTTTCTGCCGTGCCAATACACCTGGTTAACACGGATATTGTTTTTGCTGCGACTGCTAGCCAGCTGCCCATTCTTGGTAAGGGCACCGTCGAAAGAGCGTTGAAACAAAGAAAGCACAAACCAATATTCATGGTGGACCTGGCCGTACCACGAGATATTGAGCCTGAAGTGGGAAACCTGCGAGATATCTATTTATATAGTGTTGATGACCTGGAACAGATCATCGATCAGAATCGCTCACATCGGGAAGAAGAAGCTGTTAAGGCAAATTCAATAATTTCTGAATCTGTTACCCAGTTCCTTGCGGATCACAGATCACTGGGGGCACAAGACACTCTGGTACGGTTTCGTGAGAAAAATGAAAATCTAAAAAAACTTGAGCTCAAAAGAGCTCTACAAAAGCTTGAAAATGGCGAGGACCCGGAACAGATCATACGGTCCCTTGCCAATCAGCTCACCAACAAAATAATCCATACACCAAGTGTGCAATTGAAACAGGCTGGTAAAGAAGGACGTGATGAATTCCTGGACGCTATCGAGGATTTGTTCCAGTTGAGAGACAAAGATACTCCATGAAACCCTCCTTACAGACAAAACTGGAACAGTTGCTGGAGAGATACGACGAACTCAGCGCCATGCTGAGTGATGCCGAGACCATATCAAACCAGAATCTGTTTCGCAGCTATTCCAGGGAATATGCGGAAATCGAACCAGTGGTTCAAAGCTATCGCCAATACCAGCAAGCATCAGATGAACTTGAAGAAGCGAAGATGATGTTAAAAGATAAGGATTCCGAGATCCGGGAAATGGCGAGTGAGGAAACAGTAACCCTGGAACCCAGGCTCAGGGAACTGGATAGCGAATTGCAGTTCCTTTTGTTGCCAAAGGATCCAAATGATTCGCACAATGTATTTCTTGAAATTCGTGCCGGAACCGGAGGCCATGAAGCCGCAATTTTTGCCGGTGATTTGTATCGTATGTATCACCGATATGCAGAAAACAACAAGTGGAAACTGGAGATCGTGAATGAGAGACGCGGTGAGCATGGTGGTTACAAAGAGATCATCGTTCGCATAGAAGGTAAGGATGTCTACGGCAAGCTCAAGTTCGAATCAGGTGCCCACCGGGTTCAGCGGGTCCCACAAACAGAATCACAAGGGCGCATCCATACCTCTGCCTGCACCGTTGCTGTATTGCCAGAATCCGAAGAAATCGATGAGATCAACATTGAAAAGAGCGACCTCCGGATTGACACCTACCGCGCATCTGGCGCTGGTGGACAGCATGTAAACAAAACGGACTCTGCTGTACGGCTGACGCACCTGCCGACCGGAATCGTAGTCGAGTGTCAGGATGAACGATCGCAACACAAGAACAAGGCAAAAGCCATGGGCCTCCTCCAGGCAAAATTACTGGACCAGGCACAACAAGCACAATCCAATGAACAAGCCGAAACCAGGCGTAACCTTGTAGGCAGCGGTGATCGATCTGAGAAGATACGAACTTATAATTTTCCTGACGGCAGGGTGACTGACCACAGGATCAACCTGACCTTGCACCGATTGTCCCAGACAATGACCGGAGACCTTGGACCTATCATTGATGTCCTGCTACAGGAACACCAGGCTGATCAGCTGCGATCGTTAGGCCTGGATTCAGGCAATGGTAAATAAGCACCAGACCGTTAAAAGCCTCCTGGACATAGCTAACGCCATGACCTGCGCTTCTGACTCCCCCCAGCTGGATAGTCAGTTGCTTTTGGCCAATCGCATCGGTCAATCAAGGGAATGGCTGCTTGCCCACTCGGATGAGGTGATATGCACCACGCTTAGCGATGAGTTTCTTGATTTGATGAAACGAAGGCAGAAAGGCGAACCCGTAGCCTACTTACTAGGGCATCGGGATTTCTGGAAGTCTAAACTGAAAGTCACCAGTGACACACTAATTCCGCGACCCGAAACAGAACTCATTGTCGAAACAATACTCACCAACCTTGACAATAAAAAGCGCCTGGTTGTGGATCTTGGGACCGGGTCGGGTGCTATTGCAGTGGCACTGGCAATTGAGCGCCCGGAGTGGACCGTCATCGGCGTTGATATCAGCTTCCCCGCATTGCGTGTTGCCAGGACAAACGGCGCAGATCTTGAAAATCTTCACTGGTTCCAGGGAGACTGGTGCAACGCACTGCGCAGCCAACAGGTTGACCTGCTCGTCTGCAACCCTCCCTATATTGCTGAAGATGATACACACCTCGATGCCCTGTCCTACGAACCCCAGGGGGCATTGGTCTCGTCTAACCATGGAATGCAAGACCTGGAGGAGGTGATCGTATCCGCTCAATCAATACTGAAGGCTAACGGCCATCTTCTGGTCGAACACGGACACGAACAACAAATCCGGGTTTGTGATCAGCTACGGGCGCTCAAGTTTGATCCGACCCCGCTTACTGACTTCGCCGGGAATCCACGCGCTGTTTGGGCCAGGCGAGTCCAGGATACCTGAAGATGAATGATGACGAGTTATTGCGATATTCGCGGCAAATCATGCTCCCGGAGATCGAAATCACCGGCCAGGAGCGACTGCTAAACTCCAGAGTCCTGGTCGTCGGGCTTGGCGGGCTCGGTTGCCCGGTGGCAATGTATCTTGCCGCAGGGGGTATTGGCCACCTTGTGCTGGTTGATTTTGATTCTGTAGAACTCAGCAACCTTCAGCGCCAGATTGCCCACACAACTGATCGAGTGAACCAGTCCAAGGTAGCATCAGCTGCGCAAACAATTTCTGCGTTGAACCCCGGTACTACTATTACATGTATTGACCAGAGACTGGATCATGAAGAGCTGGAATACGAAATAAGGCAGGCGGACCTGGTACTTGATTGCACAGACAATTTCGATATTCGCTTTGAAATTAACGAACATTGCGTCGCCCTTAAAACTGCACTCGTGACAGGCGCCGCCATTCGACTGGAAGGCCAGGTGATGGTATATGACCCTCAGATTGAAGATTCTCCCTGTTATCGATGCCTCTACCGGGAAGCAGATGAAACAGCATTGAGTTGTTCTGAAAACGGCGTTGCAGCTCCGGTCGTTGGCATTATCGGTACAATCCAGGCAATGGAAGCCATCAAGCTTATCGCTGGTTTTGGACAGTCTCTCGCAGGCTATCTTCTCGTCTTTGACGCAAAATCCATGGAGTGGCGGAAGCTAAAGCTATCCAGAAACCCGACCTGCCCGACCTGCTCATAACAACATTGAAAAAAATGTGCCCAGGGACCGGTTGATTAAGGTCTAGTTAGGCTATGACGGCGTCAGAGTCGCCAAACTTACCCGCCGCCTGCAGATCTGCATGATATGAAGAGCGGACCATGGGTCCACTGGCAACATGGGTGAAACCAAGAGCCCTGCCGAATGCGCCCAGTGCCTTGAATTCGTTGGGGTGAACAAACCTCTCTACAGCAAGATGATCCTTACTGGGTTGCAGGTATTGACCCAGGGTCAGCATATCAACCTGATTCTCGCGAAGATCTGCCATTACCTGTTTTACATCTGCAATCGTTTCACCAAGGCCCAGCATTAATCCTGATTTCGTTAGAACTTCCGGGGCTATATCTTTGTATCGATTTAACAGTTCCAACGACCAATTATAATCAGCGCCCGGCCTGGCTTTTTTATAAAGTGCCGGAACAGTTTCAAGATTATGGTTGAATACGTCCGGCCTGGACTGTCCAAGGATTTCCAGCGCCTGGTCCATCCTGCCTCTAAAATCAGGCACCAGTATCTCGAGCTGGGTATCAGGATTCAGAATCCTGATTTCACGGATGCAATCTGCAAAGTGACCAGCGCCACGGTCTTTCAAATCATCCCTGTCAACAGAGGTCACAACAACATACTTAAGGCGCATCTCAAGTACAGCTTCAGCTAATTGCCGGGGTTCATCCTGATCGAGCGGATTCGGTTTGCCATGGGCAACGTCACAAAACGGACAGCGTCTGGTACAGATCTCACCCATTATCATAAAGGTTGCTGTGCCCTGGGAAAAACACTCTGCCAGATTAGGACAGCTGGCTTCTTCACACACAGAAGCAAGTTTTCTTTCACGAAGGATTCGCTTGATTCTTGAAATTTCCGGGCTCGCACGTAAGCGCACCCTTATCCAATCAGGCTTACGAGGCATAACTTCAGTAGGGACCACTTTGATAGGGATACGTCTGACCTTGTCCGCACCCCGCAGCTTTTCCCCTTGAATTAATCTGTTTTTATTCATGGCCACATCCAGTCAGGGAACCGAATCATACCCGAATTGCCTCACCAATTGCTCTACCAATCGTGATGAAACCGATGACATCTCTTCATTTATTCCCAGCGTATTCATATCTGTTACTTGAAGTCCCTCATAGCCACAGGGGTTAATCCTTGTAAACGGTTCAAGATCCATCGACACATTGAGGCTTAGGCCATGATATGACCGCCCCTTTCGCACTCTCAACCCAAGCGCCGCAATCTTGGACTCCTGTACATAGACACCAGGTGCCTCCTTCTTTGAATGACCTTTAATCCCATAGGTTCCCAACAAGCCAATAACAGCCTGCTCTATTCCATCGACAAGATCACGCACACCAAAGTGCGCCCGTTTCATATCGATCAAGACATAGCAGACTAGCTGGCCTGGTCCATGATAGGTAATCTGGCCACCACGGTCAGACTGGATGACCGGTATATCACCGGCACACAAAATGTGCTCATCCTTTCCGGCTTGGCCCTGCGTAAAGACTGGTTGGTGTTCCAATAACCACAATTCATCCGGGGAAAACTCATCGCGAGAATCAGTGTAATCCCGCATTAAAGCTAGCGTTTCCGAATACCGAGTCACGCCAAGATATTTAATGTTGAGCATTATGCCTTTCTCTAATGAAAGAAAGTTCCAATGACAATATGGCTTACAACACCATGCGAACTGATGGACATTTTTTTAAGTCGGAAAACAACTGCTTTAACTGGGGTTCACCCGTAGCCCAAAAAGGTATTGCGATCGATTGGTAATTACCTTTACTGCTGGGTCTTTCCTTGACCTTCTCAAGCGTTACGTTCGAATCATAGCGACGCACAATATCTAGCACCTCTTCGGTAAAACCCGGATGAAAGTCACCGATAACCTTAATCGGATAGTCGCAGGGGAATTCTATTTTTGGTTCCTTCATCGCTAATCTTTCTCCCTTGTCTAGAGTGCTAGCGGGTCTCCACCAAGTAGTTGCAAGAAGAAGAGCGATATGGCATCCCACAATCGACTAAAGAAACCGGCTTCTTCCACAGCATTGAGAGCAACCAGTGGTACGTGAGCTATTTCTTTGCCATCCATCGACACAGTCAATACTCCCAGTTTCTGTCCCTGTTCGAGTGGTGCATGAATTTCATTGCCAATATCCATCTGGGCCGTGAGACTATCCCTTGCACCCCGTGGAACAGTGACCACAATATTCTCTTCCAGGCCAAGGTTGATCGCGCCGTGTGTGCCACCCCAGACCCGGACCTTATTCAGCGATTCGCCTGCAGTGTAGAGCGCTGTCGTCTGGTAATAACGGAACCCATAGGTCAGCAGCTTCTGGCTCTCTGCTGCCCGCGAAGCTTCCGATCTGGTTCCCATGACGACTGACACCAGACGCATTCCTTCTCTTTCAGCTGAAGCGACCAGGCAGTATCCCGCGGCCTCTGTATGTCCGGTCTTTACTCCATCGACAGTATCGTCTCTCCACAGCAACGAATTCCTGTTAGCTTGCCGGATGCTATTGTAGGTGAAATATTTCTCTGAATAGATTTTGTAGTGTTCCGGAAAATCCCGAATCAAGGCGATCGTCAACTGGGCCAGATCAGCTGCCGTCGTATAGTGGTTTTCATCTGGCAGACCCGTAACGTTCATAAAATGTGTGTCCACCATATCCAGGCGGGAGGCATGTTGATTCATCACGTCCACAAAGGCCTCTTCACTACCCGCAATGTGTTCAGCTAGAGCAACACTCGCATCATTACCCGATTGAATGACCACGCCTCGAACCAGATCTTCGAGAAGTACCTGAGTACCTTCCTGAATAAACATTCTGGAGCCTTCCATACGCCAGGCTTTAACACTGATATTCACCGGGTCCTTCAGGCTGGCAACACCGCCATTTATCTCGGTGGCCGCTACAAAACTTGTCATAATCTTGGTCAGGCTGGCAGGCGCAAGACGTTGTTTGCTGTTGTGCTCAACAAGGACTGTGCCAGTTTCTGCATCAATTAGCAGATATCCCTCAGCCGCCAGTTGAGGTGGCGCGGGAATGATAGGCTCGCTGGCAATTGAAGCCTGTGCGACTATCAAAGTAATGATAAGTGTAAACGTCGTTCGCATTGTTTTTAATGATCCTGTTTTATCGCTCATTTTACATGAGTAAAGATTGAACTTCTGTGAATTGCGTCAAGAGGATTCCTAAAAGTTTGAGCTAATCCACCTCGACTTTTATAGGAGACCCCAGATTTGCATTGATGACCCATGTGGAGATCCGCTCATTTTCTTCATCGGTACCAATCGGCCCAATCCAGACCTTGTGCAAGATACCCGAATCCATCTCACTCTGGAGGATTCGAACCGGTGCCGACCCAGACTTTCTGACCACCAATGCCTGAATTTGCTGCATTAGATGCTGTGCACCTTCAATACGGGAAAAGGCACCTACCTGCAGGTAATAGGAATGAGACCCAGTTTCCCTGAGATGCAATCCAGGGTAGTTTTCCTGATCGATCGCTTCGACTACAACCGGCGCTGTTCCCTTATCCGCAAATCCCAGCTCAAGTGCCGCTTTGTACGATAGATCAATCAAACGATCATCATGAAAAGGGCCACGATCATTCACTCTCAGGACAGTCTTCTTGCCATTATCAAGATTGGTGACCCTCACAACTGTAGGCAGGGGTAAGGCCTTGTGTGCACCTGTCAGCTGGTACATGTCGTAGACCTCACCATTTGAAGTCAGTCTTCCATGAAATTTTTTTCCGTACCAGGAGGCAATCCCAATTTCCAGATAACCGACACTATCAGGCAGGATATTGTAGGATTTCCCAAACACTATATAGGGCGTTTTATTTCCTGGCAATGTATTACCATTGCTACTGGGTCGGGTTGATGGTTGAACCGGCTGACCAGGTTCAGGCTGATTTGTTGAGCAAGCACTCAAAAAAAAAGCCAACAGCACAATTGTGATGGCATTAATAATGACTTTGGCTCACAAACTCGCTAGATGTACGCAGCGCTTCACTTAGCTGGAAAATTGCCATCGCATAAAGTCTGCTGCGATTGTATCGGGTAATGACATAGAAGTTGTGCAGCCCCAGCCAGTATTCATCACCTTGTTTGCCGACTAGTTTCATCGGGCTCGTCTTCAATGAATCTTCAATATCCATCATGGCAATAACTCCAACTTTTCTCATTGCCCCGACGGTACGGCTAGGCTTAAGCGACTGATTAAAAATGTTATCACCCTTTGAATCCGCACTTTGCCTGGCTGCGGCATCGGCTTCGACATAGGCTTTGACAACAATGAGATCACCCTGCTTCCAGCCGTGTTCTGAAAAATAATTGGCCACACTACCTATGGCGTCCGTGGGATTATTCCAGATATCTCGGACCCCATCGCCGTCAAAATCCACCGCAAAGTGGCGGTAGCTGCTAGGAATGAACTGGCCGTAACCCATAGCCCCTGCATAGGATCCTTTGACGTCTACAATGATCTGGTTTTCTTCCCGGACAAGAAGTATAAATTCACGCAACTCATTCCGGAAGAAGGTCGATCTTGGCGGGTAGTCAAAGGCCAGGGTCGACAGTGCGTCGAGTACTCTGTAATTCCCGCGATGCCTGCCGTACATTGTCTCTACACCAATAATGGCAGCTACAATGACCGGCGGGATTCCAAATTCATGATGTGCACGTTGAAGCGCATCTTTGTTTTCCATCATGAATTTATGCCCAGCCGTTATCCTTTTCCGAGTCAGGAATATATCCTGGTACTCACTCCATGTGAGCACCTTTTCCGCTGGTCTTGAAATCGCATCTATGATGGATTGTTTGTACCGCGCCTGACGAAAGACTGTCAGTAACCCTTCCGCTTTGAACCCATCTGATTCTGCTAATTCATTTGCAAAAGCTATTACCTCTTCCCTATTCGCATAGTTCTCACCCTGTGCGTACAACTGCACAGACACCAACACAACCGTTAGCGACATAAGAATTATTGGAACTACCTTAAACATCTATAGCCTTCTACAAAGTAATTCTTCGGTGAGTATGGATCGACATGATCATTCCAAAGCCTGCGAACAAAGTCAGCACTGATGTTCCCCCATAGCTCACTAAAGGAAGGGGAACACCGACCACAGGCAATATTCCACTAACCATGCCTATGTTTACAAACACATAAACAAAAAAGGTGAAGGTAATCGTGCCTGACAATAGTCTTCCAAATGTGTCCTGTGCTTGCAAGGAAATGATGACCCCTCGACCCATTAAAAGGATGTACAAAATCAGCAAAATGACAATGCCAAACAATCCCAGCTCTTCTGCCAGTACTGCGATTATAAAGTCAGTCTGGCTTTCAGGCAGGAAATCCAGGTGTGACTGAGTTCCCTGGAACAGACCCTTGCCAAACAAACCGCCAGAACCTATCGCTGTTTTGGACTGGATTATGTTCCACCCGGCTCCCAGCGGATCTCTCTCCGGATCGAGCAGCGTGAGTATCCGCTGTTTCTGATAGTCACGAAGCAGAAACCAGAGTGCCGGTGCAGAAACTAACCCAGCCCCTAAAGCACCAAATACAAATCGCCAGGGTATCCCAGCCAGTAGCAGTACCAGTAAACCCGAGACTCCTATAATCAAAGCGGTGCCAAGGTCCGGTTGCCCTGCAATCATCACTACGGGAACCGCAATCATTATGATTGCCCACATGATGTGCTTTGCCTTTGGTGGCAGGTGCCTATCATGAAAATACCAGGCCAGTATCATGGGTACGACAAGTTTCATAATCTCTGACGGCTGAAAACTTAGCACACCCAGAATGCTGAGCCAGCGGCGGGAACCATTGACTTCAATACCAAAAACATAGATTAGCGCCAGAAGAACGAGGCTAACCGCATACAGCCATGGCGCAGCTCTCAGATAGAAAATGGGAGAGATCTGGGCCATAAGCAACATTACGCTGGTCGCCAGGCCGAACTTTATCATCTGGGCAATGACCGGACCGGATTGTTGGTTCACAGCACTGAATAGAATCAGGAGGCCATAACTCGAGATACACAACAACAAGAATAGTATCGTCAGGTCCAGATGAATCTTGTCCCCTAGACCCGCTTTTCGCTGAAAAACGAGACCGGAATCAGGTAACCGCCGTACAAAATCCTGGCTCAATTTACCCTCGCTATCTTGTCTGTCCCGGCTACCTGCTGCCCGCTAGAGAGCAGATAGTGATCAATCACCTCACGCGCGACCGGTGCGGCCTGGGAGGAGCCACCGCCGCCATTTTCAAGCAGAACTGCCAGGGCGATTTTCGGATCATCGACCGGTGCGAACGCAATAAACCAGGCATGTTTTCGCTGGCGTTCTTCCAGCTCTTCCTCGTTATATTCTTCGCCCTGTTTAATACCCACAACCTGGGCGGTGCCAGACTTGCCGGCCATCCGATAGGGAATTCCACGCCCGATATAAGCCCAGGCTGTGCCATTTTCCCCGTACCCCTGATTGCCACGATGAACTACCATTTCCATGGAGGTGATGATCAGATCCCACACATGAGATGGAACCAGGTCAATATCCTCAGGCGTCCTGTCCAGGTGCTGATTTACCAGTTCACTGCCTTTCATCAGCATTCTTGGTGCTACCCACTTACCACGGTTTGCAATCACAGTGACTGCGGTTGCCATTTGCAGGGGTGTCACCAGCATATCACCCTGTCCGATGCCGATATTGACGGTATCACCCGGATACCAGGGGAGCCCTCGATTAGCCTCTTTCCATTGCCTTGACGGCAATAAGCCCTGATGGGCTTCAGGCAGGTCAAGCGCAGTATTTCTACCAAAACCAAACAGGTTCAGGTATTCATGAATTCGATCGATGCCAAGAGCTACAGCCAGCTTATAAAAATACACATTGCATGAGCGGTATATCGCCTTTTGCAAATTGACAATGCCATGGCCACCGTAACCTTCTTTGGTCCAGTTCCAGTCCCGGTACAGGCGTTTGCTTCTTGGCAGCTTAAAGTAGCCAGGATCTTTAATAGTATATTCTGGATTAGTTATCCCCGTGACAAGACCGGCTAAGGCCAGCAGAGGTTTGATGGTAGACCCGGGCTCATACTGACCCTGCAAGGCACGGTTGAAAAGCGGAAAATTAATTGAATCTCTAAGTTCAGCATAGGACGCAAAGTCGATACCTGTGACGAACAGGTTCGGGTCGTACCCGGGTTTACTCACCAGGGCAAGGATTCCCCCGGTCTTTGGATCGATAGCAACAACTGCTCCTCTTCGATCGCCAAGCGCATCACTTGCTGCCTGTTGCAAGGCTGAATCAAGGTGAAGAACAAGATCCTTACCAGGGACAGGCAGCACAGAATCCAACACCTTCATTACCTTACCCCGGGCATTGGTCTCAACTCGCTGGTAACCCACTTTACCTAGCAGGTCATTCTCATAGAATCTTTCTATACCAATTTTGCCGATGTGGTCCGTTCCGGAATAGGCAACCGGATCCAGTCGCCGGGCATCATCCTCGTTGATACGCCTGACTGAGCCTACAGCATGTGCCATTAAATCGCCTTTGGGATAGTGCCGTACCAGTTTGGCTTCAATTTCTACTCCTGGCAGCGAATACAGATTTACGCTGATCCTTGCGATCTCAGATTGTGAAAGCTCGAACAGGATCGGCACTGACTCAAACGGTCGTTGACGTCTTTTTTGACGCTTCCTGAATCTCGAAATATCCTCTGCAGACAATTCGACCAGGCCAGACAATGACGCCAGGGTCTGGTCTAGATCAATGACCCGTTCGATCGTAATCGTTAAGTTAAAGGTAGGAACATTGTCAGCAATCAGATCCCCGTGTCTGTCATAAACCAGACCGCGAATGGGAGATAGTGATTGAACCTGAATCCTGTTTTTATCAGATAAGGTGGTAAATAGGTCATGCTGGATGATTTGTAGATAAAAAAGTCTGGCGACCAGGAACAACGTCAACAGCAACAACAGTCCGAAACCGAGAGCAGCGCGAACAAAATAAATTCGGCTTTCTCCGGAATGGTCTTTTAATGCTAAGGGTTCAACCATGATGCTTTGTTTTTAAAAAGGCTATTGTTAATGGAACTGAATCGGTCTACCTGTGGTAAGGATGGTTGTTGAGCAAAGACCAGGCACGATACAACTGTTCTGCAACCAGCACTCTCACCAGAAAATGTGGGAACGTTAAATTCGACAGGGACCAGATCTCATCGGCTTCATCCAGACAACCTCTGGACAGACCATCCGGACCACCAATCAACATCTGTACATGACGAAAATTATCCTTCCAGACTTCAAGCCTTTTCGAAAGCTCCGTCGTACTCCAGATCTTTCCACCACTATTTAGAGCCACTATCCTAGCCCCAGGTGTCAGCTTCTGCCGGAACCTCTTCTCTTCTTCAAGCTTGAATCTCTCAATCGAGTCATTTTTTACACGTTTAGCCACAGCTATTTCAGTCAGTTCCAGGGCACATTCCCGGGGCATGCGCTTTCTGTATTCGGCGACCCCTGTTTCTATCCATTCCGGAGATCTGGTGCCTGCTGCCAGCAATTCTATTTTCAAATGCTCTCTTCACTTTGCCCGGGGCTCATGCTCCACAGATTTTCCAAATCGTAATAATCCCTGACCATGGGTAACATGACGTGAACTATCACATCCGTCAGATCGACCAGCACCCATTCACCTTGCTCAAGACCCTCAACGCCCAGCGGCTCGATGCCGGCTTTTTTTGCTTCAACGACAACATTGTTCACCAGCGCTTTTACCTGCCTGTTGGTTGAACCACTGGCAACCACCATATAATCGGAGATATCCGTTTGATCACTGACGTCCAGGCATACAATTTCCAGACCTTTGATTTCTTCCAAAGCCTGGATCACCAGATTCTTTAGATTTTCATTCAACATTTAGCTTTTTCCTTGCTGGGTTCCCTTTTCAGGGAACTCGAACGACCCCCATACAGGTCGTGTTCTATTACATAGTCTATGACCTTTTCAGGCATCTTACCCGTCGGTCTCTTACCTTCTTTGAAATGTTTCCTCAACTGCGTTGCTGAAATGTCCAGTTGAACCAGGGTGACATAGATAATGCCACCACAGCCTGATTCCATTAGATATTCAGGCTCATCGACAATTTTATCTTCCGCCCAGCTGACAATCTCAGCTGGTATCTCTGCGGTAAAGCCTGGTCTTGATAACACAACCAGATGGCACCTTTTTGTTAATTCCTGCCAGTGCTTCCACTCATGGAGCGAGCAATAGGCGTCGAATCCCAAAACAAAATACAGCGGTACCATGTCATCCAGTTCAGCCCTGAAGGAGTCAAGTGTATCCACTGTGTAGGAAACTCCCCGCCTGACCAGTTCCCTGCCATCGACTTCTAACGCTTCATCTTCTGCAACCGCAATTTCAAGCATTGCCAGTCTTTGTTCCACAGTTGTTCCCGGGGCTTCACGATGAGGTGGCAGAAAAGACGGCACTAATTTCAAGGCTGAGGCACCTAGGAGTTTCTCTATTGCCTTGGCTGACTCCAGGTGGCCGTAGTGAATCGGGTCAAAGGTACCACCAAATAGTGCCAACCCCGACTTGAGATTCGTCATAGACGAATGTGTCCATCCCCAAAGACGACATATTTTTGCGAAGTCAGGCCTTCAAGACCGACGGGGCCCCTGGCATGAAGTTTTCCCGTGGATATTCCAATTTCCGCACCAAGACCATACTCAAAGCCATCTGAAAACCGGGTTGACGCGTTGACCAGAACCGAGCTGGAATCAACTTCCTGTAGAAACCTTCTACTTCTGGAGTAGCTCTCGGTGACGATGCTGTCGGTATGATTCGACCCATACTCATTAATATGATCAATGGCTTCGTCAAGCCCATCAACTATTTTTACGGACAGAATCGGGCCAAGATACTCAGTGCGCCAGTCTTCTTCCGTGGCAGGTTCCACATGGCATATATTCGACAGTATCATCAGTGTTGATTCACAACCCCGCAATTCAACCCCGGCCTGCTTGTACTGCATAGCGAGTTCCGGCAAAACATCAGGAGCGATTGACGACGCCACAAGAAGTGTCTCCATCGCGTTACACACTGCATACCGTTGGGTCTTGGCATTAACAGCAATGCTAATCGCTTTTTGCCGATCTGCATCATCATCGAGGTAAACGTGACAGATCCCATCCAGGTGTTTAATAACCGGAATTCTCGCTTCTTCAGAGATTCTTTTGATGAGCCCTTTACCGCCGCGGGGAATGATCACATCCACATACTGATCCATCTTAATAAGCGCGCCCACGGCGGCTCGATCTGTATGCTCTACCAGCTGGACAACCTTCTCATCCAGCTTGCTTCTTTTAATTCCATTCTGAATGCAATTCGCCAGTGCGCGATTGGAATGAATGGCTTCAGATCCGCCACGCAATATCGTCGCGTTACCAGATTTAAGACACAGACTGGCAGCATCTATAGTGACATTCGGCCTTGATTCATAAATGATGCCGATGACGCCTATGGGGGTACGCATCTTACCGATTTGCAATCCATTAGGCCGATACGACAGACCGCTGATTTCACCTACCGGATCCTGGAGCCGGGCAACCTGGGCGAGGCCTTCTGTCATGGCTGTAAATCGAGCATCTGTTAATGACAATCTATCCAACAAGGCATCACTCAAACCATTGGCACGTCCTGACTCAAGATCTTTCTCGTTCTCGATCATAAGATGCTGTCGATCAGCTAATATCTCTTCGCCAATAGCAAAAAGTGCATCATTTTTTTCTTCGGTACTTGCACGACGAATTAATGCAGATGCCCTGCGTGCATCCCGCCCCAGCCCGAGCATGTATTCCTGAATATCCATTTTGACAAACGTTGTATGCTTGAACCTTTTATTATAGCAATTCATGAGGCGATATTCCCAAGTGCTGACTAGTGTGTTTTTTGACCGGGATCCGGAAGAACTGGCTAAAGAACTCCTGGGGAAGGTATTGCGTAGAAGGTTTATAAATGCCTACGGCAGCTTCTGGTTGGCAGCACGAATTATCGAAACTGAAGCCTATTACCTCTCAGAAAAAGGCAGTCATTCTTCACTGGGATATACAGAGAAACGCAGGGCCATGTTCATGGCCCCCGGAACGATCTATATGTATTACGCAAGGGGTGGTGATTCACTAAATTTTTCTGCACGGGGAAAAGGAAATGGTGTGCTGGTCAAATCAGGCTACCCACATATAGACAAACTGAGCCCCGAATCGACACTGGATATCATGAGGTCCATCAATCCTGGTTCAAAAACAGCTCGCAGGCGAGGAAAACTATGCAATGGCCAGACTCTAATCTGTAAGTCACTAAACCTGAAAGTACCGGAGTGGAATCAGCAACAATTGAAACGCAACGAATTCAGGCTGGAAGACATCAACGAAACCATAGGTTCGATTATCAAATGCCAGCGTCTTGGAATTCCCGAGGGGCGAGACCATGAGTTGATGCTTCGTTTTATCGAGAAAGACTACTCCCATTTCTGCACCAGCAATCCACTGACAAAACGGAACTGGAAGGAAGGCATCGATTACCTGTTACTTACTCCTGAATCTGTGGGCGTTTGTTAATTCCCCTTGACCCACTGTATACGCTCTAACAGTTTTTCGATTTCGCCCAATCTTGCAATGGGGTCATTCATCTCAAGCAGTCTTTGTTTGTAGCGATTTGGGCAGGGTAGAAGTTCAGTCAAACGAGCGCCAACATCTCGCGCCTCACTATAATCGATATCGAATCTGCGATCTTTGAGGCTCTGATGCTCAATTAACGTGCTCAGAAGACTCGCCAGATGTTCGTGAATTTTCGGAACAGGCTTGGCTTCTTCCGAGGCCAGAAATTCGATGTCTGCCTTCATCAGCCGATCTGCCTGCTCAAACTGATCCCTGATCACAAATTTGGTCTGGCCTTCAACTGAGATCAACAACAGCCCATTGGGTCGCTGATCGAAATCAACAATCTTACAATAAGTACCATAATGAGAAACACTGGGGAGTTGAAGTTCACTGTTCCTGAGAACCTGCTCTCCCTCAACTATCATAACAATGCCAAACCCGGAATCCTGGCGCATACAGTCTTTCACCATATCAAGGTATCGGACTTCAAATATCTGTAGATCCATCCTGCCACCGGGGAAGAGGACAAGCGGAAGTGGGAAGAGCGGTATTTCAACCATTATTCTATTCTACGATTTACCTGATCTGATTTCAGCAGCATTCACTACGTCCTTCAATTAAACTGGTCTCCTGACTTCAGCGGATAAAATGAATTGGATTTTCTTCAAGCAGTATTGCTGGCAATTCTTCAGGGGGTAACTGAATTTTTGCCAATCTCCAGTTCCGCACACCTGATTCTCCCATCACAGATTCTCGGCTGGCCGGATCAGGGCCTGGCCTTTGATACTGCGGTACATCTTGGTTCATTACTGGCGGTAATCTGGTTTTTTCGATCGGACATCAGACAACTGTATCGAGCCCTGGAGAAATCTTTCAAAGACAAGCAGCTTAGCAAAGACGGCCAATTCGCACTAAATCTGATAATCGCCAGCCTGCCGATCTTGCCTGTAGGCTTCTTGCTACGTTTTGAAATAGAACTATACCTTCGTTCTGTGGAGGTAATAATTGCAACCACTGCACTGTTCGCAATATTGTTATTTATGGCTGACCGGCTGGGAAAGAAACAACTTCCGGCCACGGAGTTAAACTGGCGTCAGGCCCTCCTCATCGGTGTGAGCCAGTGCCTGGCGTTGGTCCCAGGGACCAGTAGGTCAGGAATTACAATGACCACCGCGCTTCTTGCAGGGTTTTCTCGAGAAGGGGCATCAAGAATCTCGTTTCTAATATCAATTCCAACCATCACGGCAGCAGGATCCCTGAAGCTGTATGATCTCCTCAGTTCTCCTCATCCCGTCAACTGGATTTTACTCATCGTGGGATTCTTCCTTTCGATGGTCAGCGCCTACCTGTGCATAAAGTTTTTTATGAAACTCATCAACAGTGTCGGCTTCCTACCCTTCGTTATCTATCGTCTGCTAATGGCTGGATTGTTAATGGCATTTATCATTTTGTAGCGGCAACCGTAGCTCTCTTGAAAAGAGTTCCACAAAACAGGGGCCTTCCATGTATTGCATTACGCATGACTGCGTTCGGGTCGAATACTGGAGAACGTCTCTTCCTTGTCTCGACAAAAATATCCACTTATCAGAAGTTCCCTAGAAAGGAATATCATCATCAAAATCTTCTGCTGGTGGTGGCCCGAAATCCTGTGGCGGGCTGCTTGCCTCGGCTCCTCCCCCTGTTGTTGGCGCCATGCCCCCGCCACCACGGCTATCCAGCATCTGCATTTCGTTGGCAATTATCTCGGTCGAATAATGCTTCTGCCCGTCTTTGTCATAGCTTCGTGTGCGCAACTCTCCCTCGACGTAGACTTTTGACCCTTTCTTCAGATATTCACCAGCAATCTCAGCTAACCGATTAAAAAATACTACCCTGTGCCACTCGGTTCTCTCTTTCTGCTCTCCCGAATCCTTATCCTTCCAGGATTTCGAGGTTGCGATCGAAATGTTTGTCACTGCACCACCGGAGGGCATATAGCGTGTTTCCGGGTCGTTCCCAAGGTTACCGACCAGTATTACCTTATTTATGCCTCTTGCCATCTTGATCTCCTATTTTGCTTAACTCTTATCTAACCAACGACTATCTAACCAACGACTATCTAACCAACGACCATAAGTTCACGATCATCAAATTCACCGTTATCGACTTTCAGGTACGCTGTCTTCTCTTCCTCAATCAGCACCACATCAATAACACCACGAAGGGATAATAACCGTTCCACTATCTGATTTGCAGATAGTTGGCAGGAATCATCATAACTAAACGTTCTGCTGGCAATATCACCAAGCTTCGGAAGGCTCAATGACATGAATAACCAAAATAGACATAGCGTGGCATTGGCGTACATCAATGTGGATATATCAGACACTGAAAGTATCATTCCTCCCACCGTGCCACCAGCAAATATCCCGGCAAACTGGGAGGTCGAGTAAACTCCCATTGCGGTGCCACGGGAACCTGCCCCTGCCATTTTGCTTACCCTTGAAGGCAGCAGTACTTCGAGCAGGTTGAAGCCCATAAAGAAAAGGGTTGTAGCCACCAGAACCGTGTAGTAGTCCGCCGTCGTGCCGAGCAAGACCATTGATGAGAGGCAAGTTAAAATCGCGAAGGACAATATCGATTTCGCAAAACGAGGATTGTCTGACATCCACATTAGGGGTGTCATTAATACGAACGATCCGAGCAACATAAAGAAGTAATACACATGATGTTTCTCTTGTGGAATGGCACCTGTTGATTCAAAAATGAGAGGCAACACGATAAAACTCGCCATTAGCAGGTAGTGGGTCATGAATATTCCAACATTTAAACGCATCAGACCTGAATCTCTGATGACCGAGCCGATTCGATCACTGGCCAGCACAGACTCAAGGTTATGACTCTTGACCGTGGGAGATGGGATAACCGTGATCAAAACGAGAATCCCTGCCAATCCCGCGAGCGCGGCAAACAGGAATACACCTTGCAACCCAAAAAGGTTATGTATGAGCGGACCAGTGACAAGTGCAAGACCAAAGGATGCACCGATAGATATACCTATAATCGCCATCGATTTTGATCGATTATCAACTCGCGTCAAATCTGACATCAGGGCCAGCAGGCTACTCGCTATCGCTCCGCATCCCTGGAGGAATCTGCCAGCAATGACTCCATGTATTGAATCACTGAATGCTGCGACGAGACTACCGGCAACAAACAGACACAGCCCAGCCAGGATAATATTCTTTCTGCCGAATCTGTCGGATAGTAAGCCCATGGGAATTTGCAGGACAGCCTGGGACAAGCCATAGATCCCAAGTGCCAGGCCAATCAAAGCTGGCGTCGCAAAATCCAGCTCACGTCCTGCAATGGGCAACACAGGCAGCACCATAAATAGCCCGAGCATACGGACTAGATACAGCAGGCCAATGGATACTGCGGTTCGCAATTCCTGATTGTTCATTTGGGTTATCTTGAAGGTCTAAAATAACAACATGTTGGGTCTTGGCAGCGACTTTTGCTAACAGCAGCCCAAACTTATAAAATATGTGCCGTCAAATTAAGAGAACACGCTACTTCCGGCGCTGCGGATTATAGCAAATTCAGATCATTCTTACATCGGATACATCAGCAAACGTGAGCTATATACAGCCTTTTGATTCTCTTTTCACCGTCGATATCTTTGTCGTCATCGAGTCCTTTACTGCATGAAATTTATTTCCATCAGAGGGGCTAAGACTCACAACCTGAAGAATATTGATCTGGATATCCCACGGGATAAGCTCGTGGTAATTACCGGCTTATCAGGCTCCGGCAAATCCTCACTGGCTTTTGATACTCTCTACGCTGAAGGCCAACGACGCTATGTTGAATCCTTATCCGCTTATGCACGCCAGTTTCTTTCACTTATGGAGAAACCCGATGTGGATCATATCGATGGACTGTCTCCTGCCATTTCAATACAACAAAAATCAACCAGCCACAACCCAAGATCCACTGTTGGCACGATCACTGAAATATATGATTACCTGAGGTTACTGTTCGCCAGAGTTGGCGAACCACATTGCCCGGACCATGGCACCAGACTCCAGGCCCAGTCAGTTAGCCAGATGGTAGATAAGGTATTCTCACTGCCAGAAGACGCTCGTGTAATGATTCTTGCACCAATCGTTAAAGCACGAAAAGGTGAGCATTTACATGTCTTTAAAGAGCTGAGATCCCAGGGATTTGTGCGCGCAAGAATCGATGGCATTGTCACTGACCTGGATGAGGTCCCGGAGCTTGATAAGAACAAGCAACATACAATAGCAGTGGTTGTAGACCGTTTCAGAATCAGACCAGACATCAAAACCCGCCTGGCTGATTCTTTCGAGACGGCTGTTCAGGTATCAGATGGTCTGGCTTCAATTGCCTTTATGGATGAGCCGGACCGTCCGGATCTTGTATTTTCAGCTCGATTCGCCTGCACCGAATGTGGCTATTCGATTCAGGAACTTGAACCACGTCTTTTTTCTTTCAACAATCCTGCAGGTGCCTGCTCGACATGCGATGGCCTTGGAGTCAATCAGGTTTTCGATAGCGAAGCGGTTGTGGGCAACCCGGATCTTTCTCTGGCTGAGGGCGCTATTCATGGCTGGGACCGACGTAATATCTATTACTACCAGATGCTAGGCAACATCTCCAAGCACTATGAATTTAGCCTGACGACACCATTTGAACAGCTCCACCAGGAACATCAGGAAATCATCCTTCATGGTAGTGGTTCAACAAAAATTCAGTTTCGATATGTGAATGATAAAGGTGACGAGTATACAAAGGCGCATGCTTTCGAAGGTATCATCCCAAATATGGAGCGGCGATTTCGGGATACTGACTCACAAATGGTCCGGGACAATCTTTCCAGGTTGTTATCCACGAGGAGCTGTTCAGCCTGCGCTGGCGCAAGGCTGAACAAAGGCTCCAGATCAGTAACCATTAATGGTCTGTCATTACCAGAGATCACTAGTCAATCTATTCTTGATGCATTCAACAGCTTGTCTGAGCTTACTTTGCAGGGGCAGCGCGCACAGGTGGCAGAAAAAATACTCAGTGAGATAGGTACAAGGCTTGGATTTCTAATGGATGTTGGCCTGGACTATCTCACCCTGTCACGCAGTGCTAACACCCTGTCAGGTGGCGAAGCACAACGTATCAGGCTTGCCAGCCAGATCGGTGCCGGGCTTGTGGGTGTCATGTATATCCTGGATGAGCCATCTATCGGGCTTCACCAACGGGACAACCAGAGACTCCTGAAAACACTTATTCGACTCAGGGACCTGGGCAACTCGGTTATTGTCGTTGAGCATGACGAAGAGGCTATCAGGGAAGCCGATTATATTGTTGATATTGGCCCTGGAGCTGGAGTCCATGGTGGTGAAATACTTGCCCACGGTAGTCTCACCCAGATTATGGAGTGTGAGGCATCAGTAACAGGGCAATTCCTGTCAGGAAAAAGAAAGATCCAAATACCTTCACAGAGAACAGCTTATGACGAATCGAAGTTGCTCCATCTGCGTGGTGCCAGCGGTAACAATTTAAAAAATGTAGATCTCACTATTCCCCTTGGCTTGATGACATGTGTTACCGGCGTTTCGGGCTCGGGGAAATCTACCCTAATCAACCATACGATTTATCCTATTGCTGCAAGACAGCTCAACGGTGCCACAAGTTTAACGGCCGCGCCTCATATCTCTATTGAAGGCCTTGATCAGCTCGACAAGGTCGTCGACATAGACCAGGGACCTATTGGCAGAACGCCACGATCGAACCCGGCTACCTACACCAATATTTTTACACCCATCCGAGAGCTATTCGCCGGTACCCAGGAAGCCCGGTCCAGAGGATACAAACCAGGGCGTTTTAGCTTCAACGTAAAAGGCGGTCGATGTGAGGCCTGTCAGGGTGATGGGCTAATCAAAGTCGAGATGCACTTCCTGCCAGACATTTACGTCACTTGCGATGAATGCAAAGGGAAACGATACAACCGTGAGACCCTGGAAATTCATTACAAGGGAAAGTCAATTCACCAGATACTCGACATGACCGTGGAAGTCGCACACGAATTTCTGAATGCCGTACCCATGATCGAGAGGCGTTTACAAACCCTCCTGGATGTCGGACTCGGTTATATCAAATTGGGCCAGAGTGCGACGACTCTCTCCGGTGGTGAAGCGCAACGAGTAAAACTCTCAAGAGAGTTATCGAAAAGAGACACGGGCCAGACGCTCTACATTCTTGACGAACCAACTACCGGCTTGCACTTCCACGATATTGAACAACTGCTTGAGGTCATCCATCGGCTACGGGATCACGGCAATACCGTTATCGTGATCGAACATAATCTGGATGTCATCAAAACAGCTGACTGGGTAATAGACCTCGGCCCGGAAGGTGGTTCTGGTGGTGGTGAGATAATCGCCGCAGGTACACCCGAACAGCTAACAGAATTTAAGCATAGCTATACCGGGCAGTATCTGAAAGGTGTACTTTTCCCAGGCTAGAAATCTTCAGGCCTGGTAAGCCTGCCTTATTGCATCAACAACTGCACCCTTGTTGATGGGTGCATTGTATTGCGATAGTACCGCTTCAAGCGCAGTGACACACAACATTACATTCTTCGGGTTACTGGCATAACCCATCAACCCAACTCGCCAGACCTTACCCGCCAGCGCACCTAGTCCGGCTCCGATCTCAAGGTTGAACTGGTTCAATAGTTCACGCCGAATGGTTGCTTCATCCACCCCTTCAGGAATTGTCACGGCATTTAATTGGGCCAGGCGCTCTTCTTCTGGGACAATAAAAGACAATCCCAGGGCTTCAATGCCAGCTTTGAAAGCATCGTGATTTTTCTGGTGTCTATCCCAACTATTTTGAAGACCCTCTTCCTGCAGGATCACCAGTGCTTCATGCAAACCATACAGGGCGTTGACAGGAGCAGTATGGTGATAGGACCTTGTCTGTCCTTCACCCCAGTAACCCATGACCAGGTTGAGATCCAGGAACCACGAGTTTACCGGTGTCTTCCGTGCCTTGATGGCCTCAACAGCTTTATCGCTGAAGCTGATAGGTGATAAGCCAGGTGCGCAGGATAAGCATTTTTGTGTCCCACTATAGACAGCATCTGCACCCCAGCCATCTACATCAACCTCATTTCCACCGAGAGATGTAACGCAATCAACGATTGTCAAACAACCATGTTTCGTTGCAATTTCGCAGAGAGTTTTCGCATCAGAACAGACCCCTGTTGAGGTTTCAGCATGAACAAAGGCTACAATTTTCGCATCCTTGTGCTCGTTTAAAGCGTCTTCCAGTTTCTGGGGGTTAATTGCCCTGCCCCAGTCATCTTCAACGACAATCGCAATACCACCGGCACGAGTCACATTTTCAACCATCCTCATACCAAACACACCATTTCGTGCAATCACTACCTTATCACCGGGTTCCACGAGATTTACGAAACAGGCTTCCATACCAGCGCTGCCTGGTGCAGATATAGGAATTGTCAGCTCGTTAGTTGTTTGAAACGCATATTGAAGCATGGATTTGATTTCATCCATCAAGCGAATAAACTCCGGATCCAGATGGCCTATTGTCGGTTGGCCCATCGCGCTCAATATTCTGGGATTTACATCTGAAGGACCGGGTCCCATCAGGGTACGTACTGTTGGTTTGAAAGACTGATACATTAAATAATCTCGGTAATTTGAATTTCTAGTGTCACAAAAAACTCAGATAAAAAAGCCGGGAGAACCCGGCTACTTATTTGATTGAGCTCAGACAAATATTAGTTTGCTTACTCGTCATCACTCTCCATATCGTCATCTTCCGGAATCGGTCGATCAACCAATTCTATATACGCCATGGGGGCAGTGTCACCTGTACGAAATCCTGCTCTAAGAATTCGAGTATAACCACCAGGGCGGTTCCGGTAGCGTGGGCCAAGCTCACTGAATAGTTTACCCACTGCAGCCTTATCTCGAGTACGCGAAAACGCCAATCGACGATTCGCAACCGAATCATCTTTTGCAAGCGTAATAAGTGGTTCCGCAACACGTCGTAACTCTTTAGCTTTAGGCACAGTTGTCTTAATGACCTCGTGCTCAATCAGCGAGCATGCCATATTGCGGAACATCGCCTTTCTGTGCGATGAATTTCTATTTAATTGTCTACCACTTTTTCTATGGCGCATGACACAAGTCCCTTTTTAGCTGTATTTATTCTCGGATCCCGGCTGGCTTTAACCTAGCACCCGATCATCATCACGCAAACTTGATGGTGGCCAGTTTTCAAGCCTCATCCCTAATGACAACCCACGAGAAGCAAGAACATCTTTGATTTCTGTCAGTGACTTCTTACCCAGGTTCGGCGTCTTCAGCAGTTCAACCTCAGTTCGACGAATCAAGTCACCAATGTAGTAAATATTTTCTGCTTTCAAACAATTTGCTGATCGTACAGTGAGTTCGAGATCATCAACCGGTCTGAGCAATATTGGATCGATTTCATCTTCATGCTCTTCCGGCTCAGGCTCTTTCTCACTTTCCAGGTCAACAAACACGACAACCTGTTGTTGCAGGATGGTCGCTGCACGGCGAATTGCTTCTTCCGGATCCAGTGTTCCGTTTGTTTCCAGGTCAATAATCAGCTTATCAAGGTCAGTTCGCTGTTCAACACGAGCACTATCGACTTTGTAAGCAACCCTGCGAACCGGGCTGTAGGATGCATCTAGTAACAAGCTGCCTATGATTCTACCTTCTTCTTCATCTTTCATACGAATATCAGCGGGTTCGTAACCACGACCACGACCAACCTTTGCCCGAAGCCGTAGCCGACCATTTTCGTTCAGGTTGGCAATGACGTGATCAGGATTCGCAATTTCAACATCATGATCAAGTTGAAAATCAGCGGCTGTTACAACACCCGGGCCTTCACGATCCAGGACGAGTTCCATTTCATCGGCTGCGTTAAGGCTTACCGCTACGCCTTTAAGGTTTAGCAAAATTTCGACCACATCTTCCTGAATACCTTCAATAGTGCTGTATTCATGAAGAACACCTTCGATTTCCACTTCCGTGATGGCACAGCCAGGCATTGATGAAAGTAAAATCCTGCGCAAGGCATTACCCAGTGTGTGACCAAATCCTCTTTCAAGAGGCTCAAGAATAACTGTTGCTCGAGTGTCGGTATGCTGCTCTACCTGAATGTGCTTTGGCGTTAAAAACTCTAATGACGAATGGGGCATAACTATACCTTCCTAACAAAATCCATAGTGGGAATTGACTTAACCGTGGTTTACTCTTTACTTATTTGGAGTACAACTCAACAATCAAGTTTTCATTGATTTCCTGAGATAGCTCTTCACGCATTGGATACGCCTTAAATAGGCCTTCCAATTTGTCTGCATTAACATCCACCCAATCAACAGGCGCACGTTGTGCCGACAGAGCTAGCGCACCCTGAATTCTTAACTGGGCTTTGGACTTCTCACGAATAGAAACTGTATCGCCAGCCTCCACTTGATAAGAAGCAATGTTGATTACGTTTCCATTAACCAGTACAGACTTGTGAGAAACAAGTTGCCTGGATTCGGCGCGGGTAGATCCAAAACCCATTCGATAGACTACGTTATCCAGGCGCCTTTCCAGAATTCTGAGCAGGTTCTCGCCTGTGGCACCTTTTTGTCGATCTGCTTTTTTGTAGTAGTTCCGGAACTGCTTTTCCAGGACACCATATAGTCTGCGAACTTTTTGCTTCTCGCGCAGCTGAACAGCATAGTCAGATAGTCTTGTACGACGCTGACCATGTTGTCCTGGCACCGTGTCTGCACGACATTTTGATTCAAGTGGCCTAACGCCACTTTTTAAGAAGAGATCGGTGCCTTCTCTTCTGGATAATTTCAACTTGGGGCCGAGATATCTGGCCATGGCTTGTCTCCTCAATTACACCCGACGTTTCTTGGGCGGTCTGCATCCGTTGTGTGGTATCGGTGTCACATCTGTAATGTTCGTGATCCTGAATCCGACTGAATTCAACGCACGTACCGCAGCCTCTCTTCCTGGACCCGGTCCTTTCACAAATACTTCAAGGTTCTGCAAACCATATTCCAGCGCTGCATTTCCTGCCCTTTCTGCTGCTACCTGCGCAGCAAAAGGTGTGCTCTTACGTGCACCACGAAAGCCTGAACCACCAGCTGTCGCCCATGCCAGCGTTCCACCCTGACGATCAGTAATCGTTACAATCGTATTATTAAATGAAGCGTGAATGTGGGCTAATCCATCAGCAATCTGGCGCTTACCACGACGTCGGGTTGGGGCGACCGCTGCATTATCAGCCTCTGTTTCTGTTGTCGTCTCTGTAGCAACATCACTTACCGCTTCTGTTGTAGTTTCTGTATCTGTTTCAGACATATTTTCAGCTCATTTAATTTTGGTTTACCGCGCTTCGATTACTTACGAATCGGGCGCTTCGGACCCTTACGGGTTCTTGCATTTGTCTTCGTACGCTGGCCATGTACAGGCAGATTTCGACGATGTCGAATGCCACGATTGCAACCAAGATCCAGCAGCCGTTTTACATTCAGTTGAATCTCCCTGCGCAGGTCGCCCTCGATATTCAACTTGGTAATTTCAGAACGTAACTTATCAAGTTCTTCTTCTGTCAGGTCCTGTACTTTTACCGTCGGGTCTACGCCGGTCTCTGCACACAAATCCTTGGCAGTTTTACGACCTATGCCATAAATATACGTCAGAGAAATCTCTGCGTGTTTGTTATCGGGAATGTTAATTCCAGCTAAACGAGCCATTCAAAACGCTCCTATAGACCTAGTGGTGTCAAGTTATCCTTGACGCTGTTTATGTCGTGGTTCTGTACAGATCACTCTGACAACACCTTTCCGCCGAATTATCTTGCAATTGCGGCACATTTTTTTCACTGAAGCTCTAACTTTCATAAGGCCTCCTATATAAATTTATCTTCGTCCGAAATTCTGTAAATTGGACTTCTTCATTAGTGACTCGTATTGGTGAGACATCAAATGCGTCTGCACCTGGGCCATAAAATCCATCACAACGACCACAACAATAAGCAGTGCTGTTCCGCCAAGCTGGAAAGTGATATTGAACTGCACCACCAAAAGTTGGGGTAACAGGCAAACTGCAGTCATGTATAAAGAACCAAACAGCGTCAGCCTTGTTAAAATGGTATCTATATGTCGAGCTGTCTGGTCACCCGGCCTGTAACCCGGGATAAACGCACCAGACTTCTTTAAATTGTCGGCAACTTCCTTCGGGTTGAACATGATTGCCGTATACCAAAAACAGAAGAATATAATTCCCATGGAGAACAAAATGATATTCAACGGCTGACCTGGCGCTATTTGCAAGCTCAATTCCTGCAGCCATTCCATTCCTTCCGATTGACCAAACCATTGCCCCAATGACGCAGGGAACAGCAGCAGACTACTGGCAAATATCGCAGGGATAACACCCGCCATGTTCACCTTCAGCGGCAGATGGCTTGTCTGTGCCTGGTACATTCGCCGGCCTTGTTGCCGCCTTGCATAGTTGATCGTAATTCGCCGCTGGCCACGTTCAACAAAAACCACAAATGCAACAACAGCAACCGCAAGCGCCGCTATGATCAGCAGCGCCATAATTGATATCTCACCTTGCCTGGCCTGTTCAAACGATTGGCCAATGGCACTCGGAAAACCTGAAACGATACCGGTGAAAATAAGAATGGATATTCCGTTTCCAACCCCGCGTTCTGTTACCTGTTCGCCTAGCCACATCAGAAACATCGCGCCTGTTACCAGGGTAGTGATTGCCACAAAATGAAAGCTAATATTACCCGTATAGGCCAATCCCTGGGACGCAAGCCCACTGCTCATCGCAAAGCCCTGGACTGTCGCTAACCCCAGGGTCCCATAACGCGTGTACTGGGCTATTTTCCTTCGCCCTGAATCACCCTCTTTCCTCAACTGCTGCAACGATGGAGTGGTTGCAACCAACAATTGAGTGATAATTGATGCAGAAATGTAGGGCATGATGCCAAGTGCAAATATGCTCATTCGTTCCAGCGCACCACCCGAAAACATATTGAACAGATCCAATATGCCGCCCTGATTCTGATCAAACAATGATCTCAATCGTTCAGGGTCTATTCCCGGAATGGGAATATGACTTCCGATCCGGTAGACAATAACGGCAAGCAATACGTAGAGAAGCCGGTGTCTGAGCTCTGTTAGCCCACCACCTGTCGCCATTGCTTTACCTTGTGCTAATGTGCTGGTCATTTTCTGTCTATTACTCTTCGATCTTTCCACCGGCCGCTTCAATTGCAGCACGGGCGCCTTTTGTGACTCGGATACCTTTTAAAGTCACCGCCTTGTTAATCTCTCCAGACAGCATTACTTTCGCGCGAAGCATTCCTTCCCTAATGAGATCCGCATCTTTAAGTGCCTGTAAATCAATAACGTCTTGCTCAATCTGGCCCAGCTCCGATAATGTTACCTCGGCAGTAACCCTGGCTTTCGCGGAATTGAATCCAAATTTGGGAAGCCTCCTCTGCAATGGCTGCTGACCACCTTCGAACCCGGCTCTGACACCTCCACCAGTTCTCGACTTCTGACCATTATGACCACGCCCACAGGTTTTGCCGATACCACTGCCATTTCCGCGGCCCACCCGTTTCTTCCCAGGCCGGCTTCCTTTAGCAGATTTCAATGTGTTTAATTGCATTCCCATTCTTCCTTTTAGAGAGGCCTTTATATCCAGCCTCTTTACCAAGGCCTTATATCCAGGCTTTCGCAGCCAATATGACTACTCGCCTTCGACACTCACCATGTAATACACTTTGTTGATCATGCCCCTGACTGCAGGCGTATCTTCTACTTCAACTGTTTGGCGGATCTTCCTAAGACCTAAACCGGCAACACAAGCTTTGTGCGATTTAAGCCGGCCAATGGTACTCTTGGTTAACGTAACTTTGATTTTGCTCGCTGCCATTTTTTAACCCATCATCTCTTCAACAGTCAGCCCACGCTTTTCAGCAATGCTCAATGTCGACCGCATATTTTGTAAACCTTCAAAAGTCGCCCGGATAACATTTACCGGGTTGGTTGAGCCGTAACATTTTGCAAGCACATTCTGTACACCAGCAACTTCCAGGACAGCCCGCATTGTCTTACCGGCAATGATGCCCGTACCATCGGATGCAGGCTGCATGTATATCTTTGATGCGCCATGGCGTGCAGTAATCGGGTATAAAATAGTCGTGCCATTTAAATCAATTTGAATCATGTTCCTGCGGGCAGCTTCCATCGCCTTCTGTATCGCCAGTGGGACTTCCCGGGCTTTACCACGACCATAGCCAACCTTGCCTTTGCCATCGCCGACAACAGTCAGGGCAGTAAATCCAAAAATACGGCCGCCTTTTACTACCTTGGCCACGCGATTTACCTGTACCAGCTTTTCCTGGATACCTTCTTCATTTTCCTGGTCGTTATACGCCATTACTTATCCTCTAATAAATCTCGCAGTTTTCTTATAACTGCAAACCGCCTTCACGTGCTGCTTCGGCCAATGCCTTTACACGGCCGTGATACTTATAACCTGATCGATCGAAAGCAACTTTTGAGAAACCTGCATCGATCGCTCGTTGGGCAATTAACTTGCCGACGCTCGTCGCGCTATCAATATTCCCAGTGGCTCCATCACGAAGCGCTTTATCCAGCGTTGAAGCAGAGGCCTCGATTTTGTCCCCAGCCGCAGAGATAATCTGTGCATATATGTGCTGTGGAGATCGAAATACACATAACCGGGGCACCTCCAGGGTCAGCATGTGCTTTCGACCACGCTTCGCCCTTCTTAACCTGGCATCATTCTTTTTACTCATCTCTAACTCTTCTACTTTAATTAGCGTAAAATCCGGCTGTCCAACGTCAGCACAATTTCATAAATTACTTCAGTTACCTATTTCTTTTTCGCATCCTTACGCCTTACCTGCTCATCAACATATCGAACCCCTTTACCTTTGTAAGGCTCAGGCGGCCTAAATGCCCTAATCTCGGCAGAAACCTGTCCGACCTTCTGCTTATCAACACCTTTTACTACAATTTGCGTTTGTGAAGGTGTTTCTATCTCAATTCCTTCAGGAATCGTATATACGACAGGGTGAGAGAAACCTAACGTTAGGTTGAGGTCTTTTCCCTGTATCTGTGCTCTATAACCTACACCCTGCAACTGAAGTTCCTTTTGAAAACCAGTAGTAACTCCAACGACCATATTGTTAACCAGTGATCGAAAGGTACCGGCGAGCGCGGTCGAATTCTTCCCTGACTCAGATCCTGAAAACCTGAGCAAATTATCTTCCTGGGAAATTTCAACCAGTTCGTGAATGGTCAGATTCATCTGCCCCTTTCCGCCTTTAATGGTCAGGTCCTTTCCATTAAGGCTGACCTCCACTCCTTTAGGGATTTCTACTGGACTATTCGCTACTCTTGACATAACTCTTTACCTATTCAAATTCGATCTAGAAGACTGAACAAAGTAATTCACCACCAACACCGGCAGCCCTGGCCGCGCGATCTGACATAACACCTTTGTTGGTTGACAGGATGATGATGCCCAGTCCGGCATTGATTTGTGGAATATCATCTTTACCTTTGTATTGACGCAACCCAGGTCGACTGATCCGCTTGATCTGTTCAATCACTGGTTTACCTTCAAAATATTTCAGAGTGAGCGTCAAAGTAGCCTTTCCCTTCTCCGTTTCATTTACACCGTAATCTTCAATGTATCCTTCATCTTTAAGTACCTTAACGACAGATATTTTTGACGTTGAACAAGG
>Ga0114949_10000070_pt1 | contig 38006 bp, 36 predicted proteins | sample N074metaG_FD_83505 | JGI IMG/M metagenome (GOLD analysis project Ga0114949, IMG submission 83505) | Deep subsurface microbial communities from Kermadec Trench to uncover new lineages of life (NeLLi) - N074 metaG | ecosystem: Environmental > Aquatic > Marine > Ocean trench > Sediment | place...
AGAAGCTGAGAAACGTGATCACCGAAAATTAGGCAAGAAACTTGGGCTTTTCCATTTTCAAGCAGAGGCCCCTGGGATGGTGTTCTGGCATGAAAAGGGCTGGCAAATCTATCGCTTACTTGAACAATACCTACGAGATAAATTGAAAGAGTATGATTATCAGGAAGTTCATACGCCACAATTGATTGACCGTTCCTTATGGGAAAAATCAGGCCATTGGGACAAGTTTTCAGATGATATGTTCACGACCAGTTCTGAAAATCGCGAATACGCGATAAAACCAATGAATTGTCCTGCCCATATCCAGATATTTAATCAGGGCTTGAAAAGTTATCGGGATTTACCATTGCGCATGTCTGAATTCGGTGTCGTCCATCGAAATGAAGCCTCAGGGACGTTACATGGCTTGATGCGAGCCAGACGATTTACTCAGGATGATGCCCATATTTTTTGTACGGCAGAACAGTTACAAGAAGAGGTTGCGACACTGATCGACCTGACCTTCGAGACTTATCACGATTTTGGCTTTAAAAATATCTCCATTGCGGTGTCGACAAGGCCTGAGCAGCGTGTCGGTTCAGATGAACAGTGGGATCGTGCGGAAGATGCATTAAAAGTTGCCGTTGAGGACAAAGGACTAGACTGGAAGTTACAAGCAGGTGAAGGTGCCTTTTATGGGCCAAAAATTGATTTTGTCCTGAAAGACAGTATTGGCAGGGCGTGGCAATGTGGCACCATTCAGGTCGATTTTTCCATGCCCGGCAGATTAGATGCGACTTACATCGCTGAAGATGGTTCCAGGCAGACACCCGTCATGATCCACAGGGCGATTCTTGGTTCGATGGAGCGATTTATCGGGATTTTGATTGAACATTATGCGGGTGCTTTCCCGGCCTGGTTAGCACCAGTACAAGTGGTTGTGATTAGTTTGACTGAGAAACAGGCTGAATTTGCGGCTCAAATGGCAGAAAGCTTGAAAAAACAGGGTTACAGGGTCGATCTTGACTTGAGAAATGAGACGATCGGGCTTAAAATCCGCGAGCACGCAATTCAGCGCATCCCGTATCAATTAGTGGTTGGAGCGCGTGAGGTTGAAAATAATACAGTGGCCGTACGCACGCGAAATGGCGAAGACCTTGGTAGCATGCCATTAGATACCTTTGTTCAGCGCCTGAATGATGATATCGCGTGTCTCGGTCATTCTGTTTTGGGTCATTCTAATTTGGAGGAATAACACATCGCTGTAGATAAAAAGACGCGTCTAAACGAAGAGATAAACTCTCCCGAAATAAGACTAATCGGCAAGGATGGGGAACAAGTGGGTGTAGTGACTCTGGAAGATGCCCTGACTATGGCAGATGATGTTGAACTGGATTTGGTTGAAATTGTTCCGACTGCGGAACCTCCAGTTTGCCGAATCATGGATTATGGCAAGTTTGTCTTTGAACAAACCAAGAAGAAACATGCTTCCAAGAAGAAGCAAAAACAAATTCAGGTTAAAGAGATTAAGATTCGCCCAGGGACAGAAGAGGGTGACTATCAGATTAAGTTACGTAATCTGATTAAATTTTTGAGTCAGGGTGATAAAGTAAAAGTCACCTTGAGATTTCGAGGGCGTGAGATGGCTCATCAGGAATTAGGAACCAAGATGTTGAAAAGAATAGAAGGTGATCTTGAAGAGTTTGGTAACGTAGAGCAGTTCCCAAAAATGGAAGGTCGTCAGATGGTCATGGTCATGGGACCAAAAAAATAGCTTAAGATAATATTGTTTAATTTGGAGTAAGGGCAAATGCCAAAAATCAAAACTAACCGTGGTGCAGCGAAGCGTTTTTCAAAGAGTGCTTCAGGAAAATTCAAGCATCGCCAATCATTCAGGAGTCATATCCTGACCAGCAAGAGTACCAAGCGTAAGCGTCAATTGCGTAGCATCATTGCTATTCATGATAATGACCAGAAGTCGGTTGCGCGAATGTTGCCGTATAGTTAGGGAGTATAGAAATGCCACGAGTAAAACGCGGCGTTACCGCGCACGCTAGACATAAAAAAATTATAGAGCAGGCTAAAGGCTACCGAGGACGTCGCAAGAATGTTTATCGTGTTGCCAAGCAGGCTGTTACCAAGGCAGGTCAATATGCCTATCGAGATCGTCGTACGAAGAAACGCGTATTCAGAAGTTTATGGATTGCCAGAATCAATGCTGCTGCTCGTGAAAACGGTTTATCATATAGTCGGTTGATAGATGGACTGAACAAATCTGACGTTGATGTCGATCGTAAGATTCTTGCTGAGTTAGCTGTTGCTGATAAAGCAGCATTTTCAGAGCTTGCTAATATGGCAAAATCCAGCCTCACAGCTTAAGCATCAAGAAATTCAATATGTTTGTGGGGGAAAGATAACTTTCCCCTTTTTTATTTACATGGATGTAATGTATGTCGTTTGTGCAGGAGCACACAAACGACGATGTACACGACTACAGGGATGTAGGAGGTAGGGCAACGCAGGAGCAATTGCCGAGGATGTACGGTCGGAAAAGGCTCCTGCAATTCCGACATTTCCGCCGTCCGTGGCGGTCGTATGTCGCGGAGGCAAGGACGGCATACAGGACGTATTGGTCGCGAGAAGACAGGAGTCCGTAGCGACTGCGCAAGGGGAGCGTCGATGTACAGGATGTAATGTCAGGATTTTTGTTCCTGACAAATCCTAAGTACCTGCATCGGTGCAGGCAATGCCACGACTGCATAGATGTAGGAGGTAGAGCAGCGCAGAACCAGTTGCCGAGGATATACGGGCAGAAAATTGCACAGGCATTTTCTGTACTTCCGCCACACCCTACGGGGGGTACCGAGGTCTATGGTGTTCGTATGCCACAAATTTAAGGGTGATTTACATGGTAGTCTGCTGTCTTTAAGTTATTAATGAACGATTTAATTCAAATCATTGAGCAAGCCAGGGCTGATATTGATGCAGCATGCAATATTGCTGATCTCTATCAGGTGCGCGTCAGCTATCTTGGTAAAAAAGGCAGCCTTACAGAACGTCTTAAACAGTTAGGCAAACTCTCTGTTGAAGAACGTCCTCAAGCGGGTCAGGCAATCAATGATGCCAAGAAGATCGTTCAGGAAGCTATTAATGCGCGTCGTGAATTTCTGGATAATCAGCGTATCAACGCAAAGATTGCTGGAGAAAAAGTTGATGTTACCTTACCTGGACGTGGACAAGGTTCCGGTGGTCTACATCCTATTACACAAACTCTGGACCGTATAGAATCCTTATTTGCCCAAATGGGATTTGAAGTTGCAGAGGGACCAGAAGTTGAAGATGATTTCCATAATTTCGAAGCCTTGAATATTCCTGAGCATCATCCTGCCCGTGCAATGCACGACACATTTTACTTTGATGCAAATACGTTATTAAGAACGCATACTTCTTCGGTGCAAATCAGGTTTATGAAAGAGCATAAACCTCCGGTGAGATTCATTGCTCCCGGTAGAGTCTATCGTCATGACTCTGACATGACACATACACCCATGTTCCACCAAGTGGAAGGCTTGATGATTGATGAAGATGTCAATTTTTCTCAGCTCAAGGGATTGATAATTGACTTCCTTGAACATTTCTTCGAGAAAAAGCTGGAAGTTCGTTTCAGACCTTCTTATTTTCCGTTTACTGAACCCTCTGCTGAAGTAGATATCATGGGGGAGAATGGTTGGTTGGAAGTTTTAGGTTGTGGCATGGTGCACCCAAATGTATTGGCAAATGTCGGTGTCGATAGTGAAAAGTATACCGGACTTGCTTTCGGTATGGGGGTTGAGCGTTTGGCCATGCTACGGCACGGCATTGATGATCTTAGGATATTCTTTGAAAATGATTTACGTTTTCTTGAGCAATTTAATTAAAAGAATCTCATCATGAATGTAAGCGAACAATGGTTACGTGAATGGGTAGATGTTGATTGTGACACGCAACAGTTAAGCGAACAGTTGACCATGGCTGGCCTGGAAGTTGAAGGCATTGAGCCTGCCTCACCAGGTTTTTCAGGTGTGATTACAGCTAGAATAGAGACAGTAGAAAAACACCCTGAAGCAGACAAGTTGAAGATATGTCAGGTCTCCACAGGATCAGGACAAGATCTGAAGATTGTTTGTGGCGCAAGTAATGTTCGTGCTGGACTTTATGTGGCATTGGCGCCTGTGGGTGCTGTGCTACCAGGAAATGTCACGATAAATGCCAGTGAGTTAAAAGGGGTGATATCTGAAGGCACGCTTTGTTCTGCACAGGAATTAGGTTTGTCCGAAGAATCAGATGGCTTAATGGAATTGCCCGATGATTTAGTTCTGGGTGAAGAACTGAAAGATGTTCTCTCACTGGATGATCAAATAATAGAATTATCATTAACCCCTAATCGAGGTGACTGTCTAAGTATTTCCGGTGTTGCGCGAGAAATATCTGTTATTAATAACAGTGAATTTAAATTTAAAGTTATAAAAGCCCTGGATCAGATTAGCGAGCAAAGCAGGGATGTAGTGATCAATGAACCAGTTGCTTGTCCAAGATATGTTGGACAAATCATCGAAAATGTCGATATTTCGAGGCCAACGCCACTTTGGTTATCAGAAAAATTACGTCGTTGTGGTCTGCGGAGTATTAACCCTGCTGTAGATATCACCAATTTTGTCATGCTAGAACTTGGTCAGCCCATGCATGCGTTTGATAATGACAAGTTGCTGGGTGCAATTCACGTTAGATATGCAAGCGCAGATGAGAAACTTGAGCTACTGGATGGACAGGAATGTGTTTTGTCCACAGATATATTGGTTATTGCCGATGATAATGGTGTTTTGGCCATGGCAGGGATAATGGGTGGTCTGGCAAGTGCCGCGACTGAGAATACGAGCAATATCTTCCTGGAAAGTGCCTTTTTTGATCCTCACGCAATTTTAGGTAAGGCGAGACGATATGGTTTGCATACAGATTCATCACATCGGTTCGAACGTGGTGTTGATTTTCAAATTCAGAAACAGGCTATCGACAGGGCAGCTCAGTTAATTGTTGAAATTTGCGGTGGTCAGCCTGGTCCGATTATTGAGAAGCTATCTGACGATGATCTACCAGAATTAAAGCAGGTCAGTTTAAGGCGTGGTCAGATTGAACGTTTACTTGGTATTAAGCTGGCCGATGAAGATGTTCTGAGGATATTCTCCCGTTTGGGGATGCTGATAGAAGTCAATGATGGCGGCTGGTTAGTGACAGCACCATCGTTCCGCTTCGACATTGAAATAGAAGCAGATCTGATTGAAGAAATTGCTCGAATTTATGGTTATAACAACATAAAAACGCAATCGCCTGTGGCGCGTATACAGCTGCATAAAGACAATGAATTACAAACTCACATCAAGAAAATGCGCCAACTGTTAGTAGACAGAGGCTATCAGGAAGCCATTACCTATAGTTTTGTGGATGCCAGGATACTGGAAATACTAAACCCTGGTGTTAAAGCATTGCCACTGGCTAATCCGATTGCCTCTGAATTATCAGTGATGAGAACTAGTTTATTGCCTGGCCTGGTGGGGGCATTGCTCTATAACCAGAAAAGGCAGCAAGCAAGGATTCGATTGTTTGAAACCGGGTTAATCTTTAAAAATAACGATGATTTAAGCCAGATTCCAGCAATTGCAGGCATTATTACTGGAAATATTGATAAAAATCAATGGGATATAAAAGATAGAACAAGTGATTTATTTGATATAAAGAAGGATGTTGAAGCACTTTTTGAACTGAATGCTTATAAAATAGTTGTTGATTTTAGTTTTTTTGAACACCCCGCTTTACACCCAGGCCAATCAGCTAAAATTGTTTATAATAATCAACAGGTTGGATTCATTGGTGCATTACACCCTTCAGTGCAGAAGGCAATGGGATTAACAAAAGAAGCATTTGTTTTTGAATTGGAATTTAGTAACATTTCGAAGCAAATAATAGCAAAATACGGGATTATATCGAAATATCCATCAGTTCGGCGTGATCTTTCAATTACTGTTGCAGAAGAGATTTCAATTACTGAAATTATGGATTTAATAAGAAAAACCACGCCTGATGTGCTATATAACCTAGAGTTGTTTGATGTATATCGCGGGGAAGCTATTGATTTAGAGAAAAAAAGCCTTGCTTTTGGCTTGACCTTTCAACGAATTTCTAGCACTCTTGCGGATGATGAAGTAGAGTCAGCGGTGGAGAGTATTCTTGAAAACCTCCGTAAAGAATTTGGAGCATTACTCAGAGAATAGAAGAATGGCACTGACAAAAGCGGAAATGGCGGAGCGTTTGTATGACGAGCTTGGCCTAAACAAACGAGAAGCCAAGGAACTGGTCGAAATGTTTTTTGAAGAAGTTCGGGGTGCGCTTGAGTCGGGAAACCAGGTCAAACTTTCAGGATTTGGAAATTTCGATTTACGACAAAAAAATCAACGTCCGGGGCGAAATCCTAAGACAGGAGAAGAAATCCCTATTAGTGCACGACGTGTTGTTACATTTCGTCCAGGACAAAAACTAAAGTCACGGGTAGAGGCATATGCTGGAAGCGTCCAACAATAAAGAATTACCTGTAATTCCGGGGAAACGCTACTTCACTATTGGCGAGGTAAGTGAATTATGTGCGGTAAAACCGCACGTGTTGAGGTACTGGGAGCAGGAATTTCCCCAATTGAAACCTCTGAAAAGACGTGGGAACAGGCGTTATTATCAAAGGCATGATGTTATTCTCATCAGGCAAATCAGAAGTTTATTGTATGAGCAAGGATTTACGATTGGCGGCGCGCGCCAACGCCTGTCAGGTGATGATGCCATTGATGATTCTAATCAATGTCAGCAGATTGTAAGACAACTTCGTGTTGAATTGGAAGAAGTATTAAATCTTCTGAGAAGATAGTTCTAGAAATATCTTACCAGCCAATGGTTCGATTCCTGCCTCTCAAATCATATCCTTTTCGAGAGATTACGATTGCATCGGGGCGTAGCGCAGCCTGGTAGCGCACCGGCATGGGGTGCCGGTGGTCGGAGGTTCGAATCCTCTCGCCCCGACCAGATAAGCTTCAATCACCTTTGATCATAGCTTTCGCTAGTTAAAAAATGATGATTTTCGGTAGCTGGATAATTTCAAGCTAAAGGGCACTTCCATTAATCCATGAATAAAACTATTGGGTCCAGAAATGACCAATAGTTGCGTTGATAAGCGATTGCAATAGAACAACTATTACAATCACTTATCGCCTTGCTCCTGAATATTTTGACTCTCAATATATCACCCCCAGAATTATATAGAGGTGCCCTAATGCTAAGTAGTTTTTTCTGTCACGGATGGAGGCTCCCTTAGTTGTCTTACATCAGTTAGAATATGTACACACAACAAATAATTTATTTTTTTAACAAAAAATTTTAATGGAATATAAGAAAATATTTGTATTTTGCGTATTCCTTATTCAATTTTCTTGCGCTGAGGAAATTGATCCTAGACTCGCTTTTGAAAAAGGAGATTATGCCAGTGCATTCTCAATATGGAAGCTCAGAGCTGAGCAAAATGATCTGGAATCACAAAATTTCCTGGGTATACATTACTTGCTTGGTTTAGGAGTAAAGCGTGATTTTGTTCTGGCAAGGAAATGGTATGAAAAAGCTGCTACTGCCGGTCATCCAGATGCGCAGAGAAATCTGGGGCAAATGTATGAATCAGGACATGGTCTACCAAGAGATTTTGAGAATGCATACATATGGCTTTATGCTGCATATAGGCAAGGACATCCACGAGCAGCAGCGAGCCTGCAATCTTTGGTTACGAAGCTTTCACCAAATAATAAAATTGTGCTTCGAAAAAAGGCGAGAGAATATATCATGGATGATGTATTGGGAGCGGATGCGGATGATTTCTGAACGTGTTGATAGATTTGAGGTAATGATATGTGTGGAATAGTTGGCGCGGTTGCACAAAGGGATGTAATGCCTATTCTGCTTGAAGGCTTAAGACGTCTGGAATACAGAGGTTATGATTCTGCCGGAATCGCTGTGCTAAATAGTGATAACTTACTTGAAAGAACCAGGGTCGCTGGAAAAATCAAGGATCTTGAGCAAGCTCTGGAAGGGAATCAATTGTCGGGGAAAACAGGAATTGCCCATACACGTTGGGCAACGCATGGAAAACCTACAATCGAGAATGCTCATCCTCATACCTGCCGCGATCAAGTTGCCTTAGTCCATAACGGGATTATCGAAAACCACGACAAGCTTAGAAAGCAGCAGAAAGATCTTGGATACACATTTACATCAGACACAGATAGCGAAGTCATTGTAAATCAAATATTCGATTATCTTGATAAAGGTGAAGATCTGCTTTCCGCAGTTGTAAAAACAACATCTATGCTTGAAGGAGCCTATGCTCTTGGCGTCATAAATCATAATGATCCGGATCGGATTATTGCTACCAGAAGCGGCAGTCCTTTGGTCATTGGTGTAGGTATAGGTGAACACTTTATTGCCTCAGACGTATTTGCCTTGTTACCTGTGACCCGACAATTTATCTTCCTTGAAGAAGGTGATATTGCCGACATTAGTCGAGACAGCCTTACTATCTATGATAAGAATATGGAGATTGTTGAACGGCCGGTCAGGATGTCAGAATTAGCTCCAGAAGCTACTGATAAGGCAGGTTTTCGTCACTACATGTTAAAAGAGATATATGAGCAGCCGATAGCCATCACCGACACCCTGGAGGGGCGATTGGATAAAGGTTTGATTGTTGAAGAAGCCTTTGGTCGTGCTGCGAATGGTATTTTTGATAAAGTTGATGCCATTCAAATTGTTGCTTGTGGAACCAGTTACCATGCAGGTCTGGTGGCAAAATACTGGACAGAAGAAATTGCAAACATTCCATGTCAGGTAGAAGTTGCAAGTGAATTCCGATACAGGAACATCTTTGTACCAGAAAATACTTTATTTGTGACCATCTCACAGTCTGGGGAAACTGCTGATACATTGGCTGCCTTGAGAAAGGCCAAAGAATCTGGTTTTCTGAGTACTCTAAGCATCTGTAATGTTGCAGAAAGCTCGATAACGCGCGAGTCAGAATTAGTCTTTCTGACAAGGGCAGGTGTAGAAATTGGTGTGGCATCCACTAAGGCATTTACAACACAATTGGTTTCCCTGCTTTTATTAGTTCTGTCTATCGCCAGGCGACATGGGTTGGATACTGATGTTGAAAAAGAGATTGTTTCTCATATTGAAAGTTTACCCGGAAAAATAAACACAGTACTTGAACTCAATGAACAGATAAGTAATTTGGCAAATCAATTTGCCAATAAAAATCATGCGCTTTATCTGGGCAGAGGTACGATGTTGCCAGTCGCTATGGAAGGTGCACTCAAACTGAAAGAAATCTCTTATATTCATGCAGAAGCATATCCAGCAGGAGAGTTGAAACATGGTCCATTGGCACTAGTCGATGATGAAATGCCAGTAATCGCGGTGGCACCAAATAATACACTTATAGAAAAACTTAAATCAAACTTGCACGAGGTCAGAGCTAGAGGTGGAAAACTCTTCGTTATTACTGATACTAGCGCCGAGATCGATTCGGATGTGGATATTGAGCTACTGAAAATATCTCCGGTTAACGAGATTGTCTCACCTGTCGTCTATACGGTGCCGCTACAATTGCTTGCATATCATATTGCAGTTTTGAAAGGGGCGGATGTCGACCAACCTAGAAACCTGGCGAAATCTGTTACTGTTGAATAATAAAACTTATTGAACTGTATATTTAATTAAGGAGAGACACGAACTAAATGAACAAGCAACATCGTCTTCTAGTTGTTGATGATGAACAAGATATGCTCTTGTTACTTGGAACATTATTGAAAAAAGAAGGTTTTGATGTAGACACAGCAATGTCTGGTGAAGAAGCAATCTCCAAGATGAAGGACAACACTCCGGATTTGGTGATTACGGATCTATTCATGGGTGGAATGAATGGTATGCAGTTAATGGAAAGCATACACAGCAGCACTCCACTACTTCCGGTAATCATATTAAGTGGTCAAGCTCAAATCAGAGATGCTGTGAAAGCCACACATTTAGGTAGTGCAGCATTCCTGACCAAACCTATAGAGAAAGAGGGACTTTATGAGCAGGTAAGGAGAGCATTAAATATATCTGCGAATGGTAAAAAAGATAATGGCTTTGCAAATGACGTTATCTATAAAAGTAATGTCATGGAGGAGTTGATTAATTTGGCCAAGACTGTCGCAGCAACCAGTGTGACTGTCTTCATTAGTGGTGAAACAGGGACGGGTAAGGAGATTTTTGCCAAAGCTATCCATGAAGGAAGCGAACGAAAAAATAAGGCTTTTATTGGCGTTAATTGTGGGGCAATTCCTGAACAATTACTGGAGTCAGAATTATTCGGTCATGAAAAAGGGGCCTTTACTGGCGCTGCAAATCGGCACGATGGACTATTTCAAGCTGCTAGTGGAGGAACCTTGTTTCTGGATGAAATTGGTGATATGCCATTATCTTTGCAAGTAAAGTTGCTAAGAGTGCTTCAGGATATGGAAGTAAGGCCTGTCGGTTCAACAAAAACAATTCCTATCGATGTGCGGATTATTTCAGCGACACATAGAGATTTGGACGAAATGGTAAAAGCGGGCGAATTCAGATCAGATCTTTATTACCGTTTAAAGGTCGTTCCCTTGTCTATGCCAAGTCTTTCAGAACGATGTGAAGATATTCCTCTTTTGGCTGATTATTTTTTAGAGGAACATGCTCAAGCAAACAATAAAAAGAAAAAACATTTATCGCCGGATGCTCTGGATTATTTAACGGCGGCCGAATGGCCAGGTAACATCAGGCAATTGAATAATGTTATCGAATTATGTGTGACGCTGAGTAAGACAAAGACGATCCCATTAAGCTTGATTAAAATAGGGTTGCAAGACAGATCCAGGCAAATGAAAACTTTGAAAGAGGCCAAGATGGAGTTTGAAAAAAATTATTTGATTAGTGTATTAAAAATGACTGGTGGTCATGTTGCAAATGCAGCAAAAACTTCGGGAAGAAACCGTACCGAATTTTATAAATTATTGAATCAGCATAGTATTGAACCAGCAAAATTCCGTAGTAAGACTAAAACATAAAATGTCATATCGATAATTAAGATGGGCATTCCAGAATGAGTGAAGATAAAATAATCGTTCATATAGATATTGACCTTGAAGACCTTGTTCCAGGTTTTCTGGAAAATCGTCAGAAAGATCTAGAAATACTTGAGAAGGTGTTACAAGAAAATGATTTCGAATCACTCAGGTCAATTGGACACAATCTGAAAGGCGTAGGAGGAGGTTATGGCTTTCTTGAAATTACGGAGATAGGTGCAGCACTCGAGGAGAGTGCAAAGGCTGCTAATCTGGAAGTAGCAAGTGAGAATATCAAAAAATTATCCTATTACCTGTCCCATTTAGAAGTTATTTACGAAGAAGTATAAATTTATATTTAATGAGTAATAACCTGAATAAACAGACTCAGAGATGGTTGATCTATGCTGTCGCTTTAGTTTCAGGTGTTGCATTAGGTTTAACACTGGTTTTTATTACATGGAACAGTGCAATAGAGGAGAACAAACGAGAATTTACCTTTGAATCTTCCAAGATAAGAGAAGCTGTCGCACATAATGTTCAGGTGAGTAATGATATTATTAACAGTCTTGCAACGTTCATTGATGTAAACAATGTTTTTGATGACCAATTATTCCAATCAACCGTAAGAGGAATATTGGATCAACAATTATTCATAGAAGGGATTCTTTTTTCTAATCTAGACAAGACTGGGAATAATACAAATTACAAATTCATTCTAAAACCTATGAATTCAAGGTTTCGTGATACACAAACATCAATCGACATGGAGGAGATAATAAATAACGAGAATCTCGAAAATATTTTGAAATCATTATTTATGAACGATGAGACAGATCCTGTTGTCTCCGTTGTTACTCTCGGGCCAAAAAGATATTACGTCTTGTTTAAGGCTGTGCTAAATGAAGACTATATAGATGTTGGCCAAAGAAATTTGGCGGATTCAATTCGCGGAGTTCTCTATTTAATAATAAGCCCTGAAAAATTAATCGAATATTCCGAAATTCCCAATACACTGACAGTCGATGTACACAGTGAATCATCCAACCTGAGTGGTAGAAACTTAATTTTCAACAGTGATGCCTCACTGGATAGCAGGAATGGATTTCTTGTCTCCAGCTTTAATAAAGATGCATCAATACAGCTCCCTTCTTATTCCATTAAATTATCTATATCGAAAGATATATATTGGCAAGATGTTAATCAAGGACTGATATACATTGCGTTACTTATTGGCATGGGGATTACACTTTTGCTCATCGCATTAGTTAGAGCAAAAGATTTGCGTGAAAAAGAATTGAGTGAACGTAACGTATTAATTGAATTAAAAGTAGAAGAGCAAACAAAAGAATTAGCATTAGCTAGAGATAAAGCGTTAGAGGCTTCGCGTATGAAGTCAGATTTTCTGGCAAGTATGAGTCATGAAATTCGTACGCCACTTACAGCCATTATTGGTATGGCTGAGCTGCTCTCAGATACGAAACTGAATAATGACCAGGAAAAGTATGTCAATGTTTTCAGGAAAGCTGGGGATACGTTGCTGAGTTTGGTCAACGATATTCTGGATCTTTCTAAGATAGAAGCAGAGCAGTTGGTCTTAGAAATAATTCCTTTTGATTTACTTGATGTCATAGAAGAATCAGTCGAAATTTATGCAATAAAGGCGGCGGAGCATAATGTTGAGTTAATCAGTTGCATTGAACCGAAATCAGATATGCAGCGGACTGGTGATCCTGGACGACTTAGACAGATCATTCTTAATTTGATAAGTAACGCGATTAAGTTCACAGAAGATGGTCATATTATTGTAAAGGTACGTGATTCTGACCCAGATGAAATAGAGATATCCGTATGTGATACAGGGGTTGGTATTCCGCAGGAGAAACAGCAAGCAATATTTGAAAGTTTTACACAAGCTGATTCTTCAACAACACGTAAATATGGTGGAACAGGACTGGGTTTGACTATCTCCAAACGTCTGGTTGAGATGATGAATGGACGTATTTGGGTGGAGAGTGAAGAAGGTAAGGGGAGTACATTTTCATTTTCTGTTAATGTACCTGTTAACAAATCAGGAACGAGAGATGATCTCCAATTAGATGCATTTCTAATGGATAAGAAAGTACTTGTACTGGATCACAATCAGCACAATAGAATTAAGATTTGCAATATCCTCAATGCATATGGCGCAGAATGTTTTGAATCTGATCATTTTCCTTCAAGTGGTGATGATAATTCGAAGTATCAATATATATTTATGGACTATAAAACTTTACGAAAATCTAGTGCAACAGAAATCGAAGCATTCAGGAAATCAGATCCCCGTCCAGTGATTATTGCGATGCTTGGTCCGGTTTCTCTACATCAGAAAATAAATAAGGTAAATGAATTAAAACTTGATGGTTATTTAACCAAACCAATCAAGCAAGCAGAATTATTGCATGTCTTTTCTGTCAAAGATGGACAGAAAGATGGGAGCCACGTAAGCAAAGAGCTGGTTGATTCAGAGACTGATGAAACATCTGTAGAAGAGAAACGCATATTGCTGGTTGAGGATAATGAAGACAATCGTTTATTAGTTAAAACTTATCTGAAAAAAATGCCCTACATTATTGATGAAGCAGAAAATGGTGAGATTGCGGTAGATCTTTATCGAAAGAACACTTACAACTTGATTTTAATGGATGTCCAGATGCCTGTCATGGATGGTCATGAAGCCACCAGAGCAATGCGTGTATTGGAAGCGGAAAGCGGTCGTCCATTGACTCCAATCATCGCATTAACAGCCCACGCGATTAAAGAAGAGATCGATAAATGTATGGCGGCAGGCTGTGATACTCATGTCGGGAAACCAATCAAGAAATCTACTTTGCTTAGTATTATTAAAAATTATGTGACTTGAGGAAGCTGGTGTTTGATAATGCGGTTACTGAACCAGACGTGATAGCTCTTTAAAATTCTCATGCTTGGCGTCGCGCAACCATTCGAATAAAACAGACTCTGCATTGCAGATAGCTACACCTGCCCGACTCATGCGCTTTAGTGAAGCCTCATAATTTTCCCTGTTTCTCGAACAAATCCCATCAGCGGCAACAAAAACCTGATAGCCCTCTGCGATTAATTGGATAGCCGTTTGTAAAACACAGACATGTGCTTCAATGCCAACGAGAATGGCTTGATTTCGTCCTGTCGCCTTTAGTTGTTGTAGAAATTGATCAGCACCAGTACATGAGAAGCAAGTCTTCTCGAATTTCAATGTGTTATCAGGTAATAAGTCAACAATTTCGGGTTCCGTTGGACCTAGCCCCTTTGGATATTGTTCTGTTATTAATACAGGAATGGATAACGTGGTTGCTCCCTGGAGCAGGGTATTAATATTTCGTTTTAGCCTTACTAAAACCTTAATCGGCATCGCGGAAGTAAGACGAGTCTGGATGTCAATAACCACAAGACAACTGTTAGCAGCATTACATAGATGTTCTTCAATGTTAAAATCAGACATATTTCTTCAGGGCAATAGTATTAATCTTCTAGTTTCATTTCTAATTAAGCCAAGCACTAATTTGCTTGAGATCATCCGGGTTCAATGTCCCTGCTGCCCGTTTCAGACGCAAGCTATCCAGTAAATAATCATACCTGGCACGCGCATGGTTTCGTTTTGCATCGAGTGTGGCGCGTTCTGAAGCGACGACATCAACAGCAGTTCGAGTACCAACTTCAAAACCGGTCACTGTCGCCTTAAGTGCAGTCTCAGTCGAAACAAGTGCTTGTTTGAGCGCAGTGACACGGCTTATCCCAGAAATGATGCCCAGATATGCCTGGCGGGTTTCTCTTTGTGCAGCACGATAAGCCTGTTCAAGTTCCTGAAGAGATCGATCATAAAGGTATCTGGCTTGTTTTGATTTGGAAGTGATCAGTCCACCTTGATACAGGGGCACATTTAATTCCAGTCCGATATCTGTCGATCTGATTGTGCTGTCGCCAAACCGACCACCCGTAGTGTTGTCCCCATGACTTGCTACCAGATCGAGTGTAGGCAAATGTCCCGACTTCTGTATCTTGACCTCCTGACGCGAACTTTCCATTCTGTGTTTTGCGGCGATTATATTCATATTCTGTGATTCGGCTATCTTTGACCATTGATTAATATCATTCGGTTCCGGACTGACAAGTGGCATAGAGTCACCCAGACTCGCAAATTCGGAGATATATTCACCCGTGATTTCACGCAGACTTTCTTTGGCATTATCTAGTAAATTTTCAGCCAGGATGTCATCAGCGGTCGCCCTGTCAAAACCCGCCTGTGCCTCATGGACGTCCGTGATGGCCGTTAAGCCGACCTCAAATCGTTGATTTGCCTGTTCAAGCTGTCGTCCCAATGATTTTGTTTCGGCCTTGGCAAATTCAATATTATCAGTGGCTGCTAGAATTTTAAAATAAGCCTCTGCGACCCGAATGATTAATTCTTGCTTTGCAGATATTTGCTCAGCTTCTGCCTGTTGGATAATGCTATCAGTTTGTTTTAATGAGAGATAGCGATCCCACCTGAATACAGGTTGAGTAACACTGAAGTCGTAGCCATGGGTGTTAAAAGTTTCAGTCCTGGTTGGACCAATACCTTCGATTTTCTGATCCTTTCCAAATGTGTTGGCACTGAAATTGGCATTAGGTAACAATAGTGCTCTTGCTTGCGGTTTTGATTCGCGGATTGCCAAGGTTGAATAAACCGTTTGTCTGTAGCTTGGATCGTTGGTTTCAGCAAGTGTATAAACACTGATCAAATCCATCGCCGCAATTCTACAGCTGAGGAATAGCAATACAAAACCATACTTTAAATGTTTAGATCGTATGCTCAAACTTATTCCTTAAACTGCGTATTATTATTTTAGAATCGATGGGGAGGTTAAATAGTAAAATAATTTAATATCTAGTCATGCTTTGATCTATGGTGCTTGCCCAGGCATCAATACCACCTTCAAGATTTACGATTTGTTTAAAGCCTTCCATAATAAGGTGTTCAGCTGCCATCGTACTTCGCATTCCATGATGACAGATGACCACGGTTCTTGGTTGTTTATCCAGTTCATCTTTTCTTTCCATAATTTCAGATAAACTGATGTTGATTGAGCCATCAATATGGCAAAGTTCGAATTCCCATTTATCTCGGACATCAAGGAGTACAGTTTGCAATCCATTATCCAGCTCTTTTTTGAGTTCTAGTACATTCAATGATTCCATCATACATCCTAAAATTTAAAAGGTTCAACTTGGGTTGCACCTTCCAGTTCTGGCAGATCCGTTTCGAATAATATTTTCTCGTGCCAATCATTTTCAGAAATACGCTTTATCAGTTTCGCTTCCATGGCGGGTGACTGCCCGGTTATCACAAATAACCGACCACCAATTCTCAACTGTTTTAGTATACTTTCTTGCAAAAATGGAACAGAGCCCGTGAATACAATCACATCGAAAGGTGATGATTGTTGTTGACCATGAATGGCGTCACCAGATTCAAGAGTTACATTATGTATATCGTGCTGCTGAAGCTTTAGCTTGGCCTGCACAGTAAATTCAGGATGGATATCTATACTCAGAACGTGATGGCCAGATTTTGCCAGTAAAGCGGTTAAATAGGCGCATCCTGTACCGATTTCAAGAATTTCATCTTCTGGTTTTATTTCGAGCGCTTGTAGTAAACGTGCTTCGACCTTGGGTGTCATCGTTACCTGACCGTGGGCGAGAGGTATCCGTGTGTCGGCAAGTGCCAGGCGCTTGTATTCATCAGGCATGAAATCTTCGCGGTGGATTTCTGAAATCAGGTCTAGCACAGACTGATTCGGTACATCCCAGGGTTTAATTTGTTGTTGGATCATGTTAGATCGGGCTTGTTCAAAATTCATCAAAATATTCTCAATATAAATACGTTTCAATTAGCTCATCTGCGGGTATTATATAGCAAAGCATGAGCAGTGTAGCTAGGGGTGCCTGAGAATGGCTGAGATTAACCCTCGAACCTGAACCGGTTAGTACCGGCGTAGGAAAGCAGGCATTTTTCGCTCTGGCGCCATGTGCTCACCACCATTATTCAACAGAGGCACTATATTATGAGCGCAAACCCTGAATCCTTCCTTAGCGAGAAAGCCAAAGTAGATGACCTGGTTATAGAGTCGTTTCCAAATTCAAAAAAAATCTATATTCAGGGGAGTCGAGATGATATTCGAGTTCCCATGCGGGAAATCAGTCAATCACCCACGCTGGTTGGAATAGTTAAGGAAGAGAACCCATGCATTTATGTCTACGACACATCGGGGCCTTACACCGATCCTGCTATAGATATTGATATACGCAAGGGTCTGGATTATCTTCGCAAAACGTGGATCGATGAGCGGAGCGATACTGAAGCATTGCAGCAGTTTTCATCTGAATATGGTCGTCAGCGTATGCAATCTTCAGAACTCGAACAAATACGCTACGAGAACACACCATTACCCAGGCGAGCCAAACCGGGGAAGAATGTTTCGCAAATGCATTATGCCAGGCAGGGAATGATTACCCCTGAAATGGAATACATCGCGATTCGGGAGAATCAGAAACTGGATTCTTATAAAGATCAAAATTTACTGCAACGGCATCCGGGCATGGGCTTTGGAGCAGAAATCCCAGATGTGATTACCCCTGAATTTGTTCGTGATGAAATAGCGAAGGGTAGGGCAATTATTCCAGCAAACATCAATCATCCTGAAATTGAACCGATGATCATCGGCAGAAATTTTCTAGTAAAAATAAATGCAAACATCGGTAATTCTGCAGTGACTTCATCGATCGAAGAAGAAGTCGAAAAAATGACCTGGGCGATCCGTTGGGGTGCCGACACAGTCATGGATCTTTCAACGGGGAAGAATATTCATGAAACCAGAGAATGGATTATCCGGAATTCCCCCGTGCCCATTGGTACAGTGCCAATATATCAGGCATTGGAAAAGGTTAATGGTAAAGCCGAAGATCTGACCTGGGAATTGTTTAAGGACACCTTAATAGAACAAGCCGAGCAAGGTGTCGATTACTTTACCATTCATGCAGGAGTGCGTCTGGCTTACATCCCGTTGACTGCCAAGCGTATGACAGGAATTGTCTCGCGTGGTGGTTCTATCATGGCGAAATGGTGTTTATCACATCACCATGAAAGTTTTTTATATACACATTTTGAAGATATCTGCGAGATCATGAAGGCATATGATGTATCTTTTTCATTGGGTGATGGATTGCGACCTGGTTCGCTAGCAGATGCCAACGACGAAGCACAATTTGCTGAACTTGAAACCCTGGGTGAGTTGACACGACTTGCCTGGGAACATGATGTGCAAGTAATGATCGAAGGCCCTGGTCACGTGCCGATGCACCTGATTAAGGAAAATATGGAAAAAGAACTCAATGATTGTCATGAAGCACCATTCTACACATTAGGGCCACTGACGACGGATATTGCCCCCGGCTATGACCACATCACTTCTGCCATTGGTGCGGCGATGATCGGTTGGTACGGAACGGCAATGCTGTGTTATGTCACACCCAAAGAACATCTTGGTCTACCGGACAAGGATGATGTCAAAGATGGGATAATTACTTATAAAATTGCGGCACATGCTGCTGATTTGGGCAAGGGGCATCCTGCTGCGCAAATAAGAGACAATGCATTATCAAAAGCACGATTTGAGTTTCGTTGGGAAGATCAATTTAACCTGAGTCTGGATCCAGATCGATCAAGGGAATTTCACGATCAAACCTTACCTAAAGAAGGCCATAAGGTTGCACACTTTTGTTCTATGTGTGGGCCGAATTTTTGTTCCATGAAAATCACTCAGGATGTCAGGGATTATGCAGCAAATCTGGGCATTGATGATGTTGATAAGGCTCTGGATAAAGGCTTGAGCGAAAAAGCTAAAGAATTCAGAGAGCAAGGTGGCGAGTTATATAATAAGGTGAATTAGCCAAAATAAGTTTTGCGGGTTAATTATCTGAAGAGATTAATCATCAATCCTGTGATTTCTAAATATAAGGATCTGCTGGACCAGTCACCGAATTCGGAACTTGCTACATTGAGACTGGAACGGCTGCTTCAGGAAGATAGTGTTCGTCAATATCTGCATGAAAGCTCAACCGAATGGGGACGAGTTTTCGTACACATTATTACCGTATCAAACTTTCTTTTTCATTACCTTTGTCGAAAGCCTGAAACGATCAATCTGATCGGAGTGGAACAAAACGAACTGTCGAATATTGAAAAAGTGACAGATATAGAAGGTTTGAGATTATTGAAATATCGTGAACTCTTGCGAATTACATCTCTGGATATCGACAATAATATTCCCTATGAGCAGGTATTATCAGCACTGAGTGAATTGGCTGATGGGATATTGAACAAGGCACTGGAACTGATTGAAGCGGATCAAGAACTCAAGTGGGCTGACAATGAGGTGCCATTTGCCTTGTTTGCAATGGGTAAATTAGGTGCACAGGAATTAAATTATAGTTCTGATGTTGATCTGATTTGTGTGTGTGCCAACAAAGAAGATATTTCCGGAGATGTAGATGAATATCATTCTGCAGTCGTACAACGCATACGCCAATTTGTCCGGACTCTTGAAGAAATCACAGCCACTGGATTTCTGTATCGTGTTGATTTGAACCTGCGGCCATGGGGCAGAAGTGCACCCCTGGTCATGTCGATAGATGACACAGAGCATTATTATGAGGCAAGTACGGAGGCCTGGGAGAGGTTTGCATGGTTACGCGCAAGATTTGTCGCTGGTTCAGATTTATTAGGTGCAGACATGCTTGAGCGATTACATCCGTTCAAATATCGACAGACCCTTGGTCTGGATGATCTGGAGAGGTTTATTGATATCAAGAATGAGATGGCAGCTATCAGGCGAAAAGAAGGATGCTGGAACGTCAAAATGGGCGAAGGCGGTATCCGGGACATCGAGTTTTTTATTCAGGTATTACAAATAGTCAATGCGAGACATCATCCTGAGCTACAACAAACGAATACCTTGAAGCTTTTGACTTGTATGGTGGAGATAGGTCTGGTTGATGGTAATGAAGCAAAAAATATTAGTGAGAGTTATTTGTTTTTAAGACGACTAGAAAATCGCTTGCAAATGGTTGATGAATTACAGGTACATGATCTTCCTGATAAAGAAGTGAAAAGACTCATAATTGCGCGATCACTAGGATTTTCAGACATTGATAGTGATGCAACATTGGGAAAATTTAATCAATATTTATCTCACCAACGAAATGTTGCCAGACAGTGTTTCGATAAAATCCTTTTAAAAGGACAGGAAATTTAATGTCGCCAATTGATGGGTTGGAAAATGCCCTGTCAAAAGCATGGCATCAGGATGTGGCACGTTCCAGTATGGAGCGGTGGTTGTCTATATGTGAGAAGAATCATTGGCAACGAAGTCCAGAGAATCTTGATCTCCTCGCAACACTTTTTGGAGCAAGTTGGTACTTCACAAGATTCGTATTCTTTCGAGGGCGTAAAATAGCATGTCTTTTCGATGAACCACGAACATTGGATTTTACGTCGGCATCATTGATTGATAATTTTCTAAAGTTTTCTGCAGTAGATGATCAGGAAACTCAATTCGAAGCACTCAAAATAGCTAAAAATGAAATCATGTTAACAATTCTGTTAGCACAACTTTCGGAATCGCACACCCAGGAGGAGATTGAGTCTGCACTTACCAAACTTGCCGAAGCCAGCTTGTTTTGTGCCATTAGGATTTTGGCAGGTAGCGATAATGAGATAACAGATAATATTGCCATTCTTGCCATGGGCAGGATGGCTGGGGACGAAATGAATTTTGGTTCTGATCTGGATTTAATATTTCTATATTCAGGAGGCTCTCAGGAATTAGCCTATAAAATTTCGTCATTTGTGCGTAAATTAATGCGTATTATCGGACTGTTATCGCCTGCTGGATTATTGTATGAAGTAGACATGCGTCTGCGACCTCACGGTAATTCAGGAGTATTGGTTACAGGAGTGCAATCTTTCATTGATTATCACAAAAACAAACGTGAGATATGGGAACGGCAGATGATGACGCGTTGTCGTTGCGTCGTCGATAGTGGAAATACCGCAAGTTCGGCACTGGCTCAAATTGAATCTTCTATCTATCAGGAATTTGATGAGAAGAGTTTGAGAGCAGAGATTGTAGATATGCGAAAATTGGTGGTGGATGAGTTGGGCAGCAAATATGGTAAGTATGATTTAAAACGAGGAGAAGGTGGAATTATGGATATTGATTTCCTGACACATTATCTTCAACTTGCAAATGCACAGGAAGATACATCATTGCGGACATCTAGCACTCGAAATGCATTAAGGAAATTATCTGAAGCAGGTAAAATTAATAATGAAAATGCTGAATTTCTATTACATGCATATGATTACCTGAAAGTCATGGAAAGTCATTTGCGGGTATTTGATATGAAATCAATCAGCACCTTCTCCAAAGACATTGTAAAAAGCATGGGGTTAGTGCGGTCAATGAAATATCTGGACAACAATATTCAGAATTCAACAGTTCAATTTATGGATGAATATAAAAACGTAACCCAAAAGGTAAGGCATATCTTCAATGATATTTTTAGCCTTGTCTAGGCTTGATTTTCAGACTTATTTTCATATAAAACAACCTTGTTACGGCCTTGTTCTTTAGCCATATATAGAGCTTTGTCGGCATACTCAATCAATGAGTCCGGAGTGGCATTCTTGTCTGGAATTGTTGTATAAACACCAAAACTGGCAGTAGTAAACGTTGCAACGGATGAAGCGCTATGTGGTAAATTAAGATCGACGATTGCCAATCGCATTAATTCGGCGATGTCTTTGGCATATTCATATTCTGTATCAGGTAAGATAAGGATAAATTCCTCTCCTCCGTATCTGGCGGCCAGATCTCCTGATCGCCTGGCATAGGCTTGAATTAAATGGGCGATTTTTGTCAAACATTTATCACCTTCGAGATGACCATAGGTATCATTATATTCCTTGAATTTATCAATATCGCATATGATCAGAGATATAGGTTTTGATAGGCGGGAAGCACGGTACCATTCATCATGTAATGCTTCGTCAAACCGGCGACGGTTGTTAATTCCTGTTAAACCATCCTTGGTAGATATTAATTTCAGCTCCTGATTTTCATATTGTGTAGTCAACGATTTTGTTGTAGTTTTATTTAACCGCCAGGACAACAAAATCATTATTATTAGAAATAATAAAACGAAATAACCTGATGTATGAATAGATGGATCCACTGCTGTCACAAGAAACATTCCTGTGGGAGTTATCAAAGGTGTAGCAAACATTACAAAAGAATAAAATGAAAATGAATAATCACCCGCTGCAACAGCACATAGACCAGCAACACATATCAAAAGCAGGCTAAGTTGAGTGGGGTCAGCTGATATTGCCAAAAGCAGGATAAAACCGCCCCAAGTGATGGCATAAACGAAGACACCGAGTATATGCCATGTAAACCAGTATTTCAGATTTGACGAAATATTTTTTGAATAATTAAAGTTGTATGTTGCATATAATCGGAGTCCTGTGATCAATAAGAAAATCGTTAGCCACGAAGACAAGGAAAAAACAGATAAATAGTCTCTAAAAACGTAAGCCAGAGATATGAAGAGTATTGCTGAAAATATTAAACTGAAATACAACTGTCCGTAAAGTATTTCCAGCTTTCTAGTAGCTATTTCCTTTCGTATATCACTCATCATTTCTTCCTTTTCTTGATCTTATTGTCTTCACAAATACAATTCATTACTTGAGATAGCTTACTGTTACACATGTGGCTGATGATATCAAAAAAGCGGGAACAATCTCGTAGAGTCCAAAGATACCGACATCAAGTTGATGCCAAATTATGACGGTCACCGCGCCAGTGATAATGCCACTGACAGCAGCCTTAAGTGTTAATTTCTCCCAGAACAGGGAAAGCAGGATGACAGGGCCGAATGCAGCACCGAAAGCTGCCCAGGCGTAGGCAACCAGGCTCAGGACGGTTTCCTTTTGATGCAACGCCATGACACATGCCGCCATAGCAATACACACCACCATAAACCGTCCAATCATCAGCAAACTGGCTTGTGATGCATCCCTATTAAAGAGAGTTTGATATAGGTCTTCAGTAAAAGCTGTAGAAGCAACAAGTAATTGTGAATCTGCAGTACTCATAATGGCAGCGAGTATAGCGGCCAGACAAATTCCTGCAGGAACTGGATGAAATAATAGCTGAACAATTTCAATAAATACTTTTTCACTGTCTGACTCCACAAGGTTTATTTCGACAAGCGCAATACCACTGAAGCCAATGAGCAATGCGCAGATCAGACAGACAAAGGTCCAGACAAGTGCGATGTTCCTGGCGCTCGGAATCATAGTATGAGAACGAATCGCCATAAATCTCGTCAATATATGCGGTTGGCCAAAATAACCCAGTCCCCAGCCCAATAGTGAAATAATGCCTAGATTGCTGAGCGATTGATTATCTAATGTTAAAAATAAATCAGTGAGTGCACTATTTTGACTTGCCATTGCAACATGTGTTGCTGGCCATCCACCAGACATGTTTAGTGCATAGAGTACGGTGATAACGAGAGCCAAAGACATCAGTAAGCCCTGAAATAAATCAGTCCAGGAGACTGCCAGAAATCCACCCAGTGTTGTGTAAATCAGAATGGCGACGGTACCCGTAATTACCGCCCAGTTATAAGGGAGGTTAAATACAGACTCGAACAGTTTTCCACCCGCAACTAGTCCGGAACTGATATAAAAAATGAAGAAAAATAGAATAAACAAGGCTGAAATTGTTCTAATCGTGTGGGATTTGTCCTGAAATCTGTTCTCAAGAAACTCCGGGATAGTTAGTGCGTTTCCCATGGCTTCACTTTGCTGTCGTAATCCTGGTGCTACAAGAAACCAGTTCAAAGTTGTTCCTATCATTAGACCAACAGCAATCCATATGGCCTCATAACCCGCGACATAGGCATAACCTGGTAAGCCAAGCAGTAACCAGGCACTCATATCTGAAGCTCCGGCACTTAAGGCAGTGGTCCAATACCCCAATTTTCTACCACCAAGGATGTAGTCTGATAAATCATTTGTTTTTGTCCAGGCAAAAAAGCCTATTCCCAACATCGATAGTAGATAGATCGTAAATGTAACTAATAAATAATTTTGATCAGGAGACATCTTGTCAGAGAATATCCTGGCAAGGATAAAATATTTCTTCAGGAATATATTTCAGAATTTCTTTACTACAAAAACCTAACATCTCAGACCGTATTTTTGTTTTATAGCTGAACATCCCGTTTTCTTCTTCCAGAGGTGAGGCAAACAGTTTTTCACGAGGGTACATCTTTTGTAATGATTTAAAGAATGCTTTAGGTAGGCGAAAGCTGCCCAGACTGACAGAATGCAATAACTCGGGTGTACATTTGCTCAAGGTCTCGGCGAATAATTTCTGGTATTGAGTTTTATATTCACTTGAATAAATCAAAGGATCGAAACGCAAGCCAATACGCCAACCTTTTTCCTGTAGCTTGGTGATTGCATCAATCCTTCGATTTACAGAGGGAGTTTTATGTTCAAGTGCATTAGCTATCTCTGCTGGGGTAAAACTCCATGCAAGCACACAATTATCAAATGGTTCGGTATTAAGAAGTGTACGGATCTGTGTACTTTTGGTTCTAATCTCAAGTAAAGCATCTGGATTCTTTCTAAAGACTGGTAAAAAATAATCTAGAAATTTTGTTACTGGTTCCAGTGCCAGACTGTCGCAGTCGTAACCTGAAAAGAAATGCACTTTCCCCTGGATTTGATTAATTTTATCTTCAATCTCGTTGGCAAAATCCTCGTAATTTACAAATAAAACGTAATGGGCAGATTGATACATGCCTTGTAAAAAGCAGTAACGACAATCATAAAGGCAATTCAGCATATGCGAAAAATAATAATTTTCTTTCGCGCCGATGCCGTAGGTTTCAGGTGTGGGAAGCACAAAGCCTTTGTATTTCTTTGCCAGAATTAAAGCTGGTTTTTTTTTCTGCAGTCTAAAACTTTGTGCCTTGCGATTAAAAATTTCACCATACCGCTCGCAACGGATTTGCATGGCGTCAGGAAAACGTGCCAGTATTTCCAGAGTTCTGGGATGATTTGCAACCTGTTCTTCGATATAGATGTTTTCAATCATTATCTACAGTTAATGCACTCAGAAGTGAATTGGATATGTATCAAGCTTATTTGTAATTTGATAAATAATTTGCTTGGCATGCAAAGATTTATCAATTTCTTTCATTGGATTTTCATCTGGACATAAAATATGCCAACGATTCAGGCATGATTTTAATAAAGTTCGCTCGGCGTGCGTGAACCGCCATTGTTGAACAATTAGATCATAGTAATTCGGTGTTCCAGTAGGACTTTCCAGATCTTGCGCTAGCAAACCGAGTGATTTAATTATTTGATCGATGACTGTTAATTTATTCTTTATTAGTTCAGCAACGAATGATTCTGACATTTCCTTGGCTGGATGTTGCTGATTATCAGATATAATCTTAATCACATGAATCAATTCACTGGTCGAAAAACGACAGGCTGTTGCGTAGAAACCCGCTGCTTCCATTTCAAACAGGGAATCTGTGTAGTCTGTTGTTGGTTGATCACAGCTTAGTATTTCCACGGACGGGCAGGGAAGGCTGATTATAATTTGCGGATACCACGCATATTGGTTGGCTTGATCGATTATCTTATGCCCAAGACTGATCTCACCAATTTCCATATCTCTATGACCTGCAATACCTACATTAAGCCAAATGTCCTGTTTCTCTGACTGCAGAAAAGCATGGGTAAAAGCCGTTGCTGCAGCTGCATTGATCTTGCCGACACCTGAAATTGTCAGTGATATCTGTTTATCTGGACTGATAAATAAAGGAAAAGATTTAGAATCAGCGCTATATTTTAACTGATAATGCGCGATCAATGATCTTGCTTCACACTTCAGGGCACAAATAAAATGGATCATATCTAATCAGTCAAGGTGAATCACTTAGGGTTTATGCCATAGTTGTTTAATGCATTTTCGATGAATTCTTGCCATACAGGTTCTGGTTGCCAGACTGCATTCATGTGTTGCAGGGCGTTATTGATCGGAAACTGGCATTTTATTGTGTGATAGAGAAACATAAAGGCCGACACGCGCCAGTTCATGACACAATGAATAAATATTTTTTTATTTTTGTGTTTCTCCATATGCATGAAAAAAGATTCCAGGTCTTCAAGTGCAGGGGTCTTGAAATCAACAGGGACATGTACATAAGTCATACTTAAATTACTGATGATATTGTTTTCGTCTTCGATCGCGTTTGGAGAATCACTTAAGGAGAGGTTAACCACAACTTCATAGCCTGCAGTGCTTATATCCTTAAATTGTTCAGTTTCAGGTTGACCAGAGGTGCCAATATTTTTATCAATTTGATAAAAATTAACGATTTTTTCCAATGCATTATATTTTTGGGCTTTATTCATCAGGCGATTAATGCTTCCTCAGCATATTTCTTCAATATCTTCTCAAAGTCGTCAACGTCTTCAGTATTACCGTGTTTCTCTGCTCCAGCCAGATATATATTGATTTTTTTAATCATTATTTTAATCACAGCCTGACGATTACTATCATTCAGATTGGTTTCTGAAATGATTTTGTTCAGTGCCTGGATTCTGAAGCGATCCATACCCCAGTATTTGCGAGACAATTGATCATCATGGCCACCATACTTAGTGATTAATGCTTCATCAACATATAATACGGGATAGCGTGAGCAAATTCGTAGCCAAAGATCATAATCTTCACAGGCGGGTAAGGTTTCATCAAACAGACCTATTACTTCAAACAACGAACCATGAATCATGACAGCGGAAGGGGATATTGTACATAGTGGCAAACAGTATTGAAATATGTGTCCACCTGTCTTTTTGTGTTTGTCCATTTGATTTACTCGTTGTCCATTACGAATCCAGATCTCGTCGCAATGACAAATAAGGTGCTCCGGTGCGTTTTTGAGCTCTTGTACTTGTCTTTCAAGTTTATTCGCATGCCAGACGTCATCTGAATCCAGCAGAGCTATCCAACTATGGCTAGCAGTCTTGATTCCGGCATTACGTGCAGCGCTTACCCCCTGATTTTCCTGTTCTATGAAGTTGACTCCAGGATAACGAGATTTCAGCATTGATACTGTGCCATCCGTTGAACCATCATCGACAACAATAATTTCATCTGCGGATAGCGTTTGTGCCAACACGGAATCCAGTGCGCGTTCGAGTAGAGCTACTCGATTGTATGTTGGAATCACTACAGAGATAGAAGACATATCAGAATCTTTGATAAATGGTTAAAATGAGCCAGATAGAGAAAATTATTATCGGAGATTATCTAACAAATGCCACGACTTGAACATAAAACCGTCGTAGTTACTGGTGCCAGTGGTGGAATTGGTGAATCTATCGCTACAACTTTTGCACGAGAGGGTGCGCATGTTGTTGTTAATTACAAAAGCTCAAAGGAAAAGGCTGTAGATATCGTTAAAAAAATCAATGGCACCGGTGGCAAAGCCGTGGCGATCAGGGCAAATGTTACTGATCCGAAAGATGTCACTTTCCTGATTGATGAAGCACTATCTGAATTAGGACAGATTGATATCTGGGTAAATAATGCGGGTGCTGATATTTTGACAGGTAAAGGTGCTGAATTAAGTGAGCAGGAAAAATTACAATCACTTATCGACATTGACCTGAAAGGGACTATTAATTGTTGTTGGAGCGTTTTGCCTGTAATGGAACAGGCAGGTCACGGTGTCATCATCAATATGACCTGGGATCTGGCGATTCACGGATTTCAGGGTAGAAACCCGCAAATGTTTGCCGCTGTCAAAGCTGGCGTACGTGGCTTTAGTCAATCCTTGGCCAAGACAGTTGCGCCTGAAATACGAGTGAATCTTGTTGCACCAGGCTGGATTGAAACGGCATTTGCAGAAGATATTATGAAAACGACCTATTATCAGGAACGTATCAGTGAAATCCCGTTGAGACGTTTTGGACAGCCTGAAGATGTGGCCAATGCTGCGCTTTATCTGGCCTCAGACGAAGCTGCTTACATTACTGGTCAAACTATCAATATAAACGGTGGTTTGATTTAATCATTGTGGATTTTTGGTATTAAAGCCAACGTCGGACCCAGCCTTTGTAATCCAGGTATTCTTCAACAAAAATATTTTCCAGAAATGGTTCTTCATGTTTGATAAAACATTTCTGAATTATGAGAAAGAATACTGGAATGACAAGATAAGGTGTCAGGCTACCGAGATACATTGGATTACCTTGTAAAACGGTAAAGGCCATTTGTTTTCAGAACTATAGAGGTTTCAAAAGGTTTGATTGCTGTTCCAGATTTTTTGAAAGTAAGTGCACTGTTTGCAGTTAATACAAGACCACAGAATCCAACAAAAATACCTGAGTAATTAAAAGATGATGTGATGATATTCTTGACAGGTAAATAACTGTCGAGAATAAACATCAGTATCAGCGATGTCAGTAGATAAACAGGTGGAATTATTTTTCTAATGAGGCCCATTCTCTGATGTATGTTTTTCAGCGAGTAAGACAAGGATTAAAGCCAACAATGCAGGTGAGGCCTGTATAAATAGAATGCTCAGCTTGGCTGTTAGTGCGCCAAATATTCCTGCGACGATAATGCAACTCAGGAAGAATACCTTGAAGCTTAAATTATTTTTTACCAGACCAAATATTAATCCTGCAGCCAGGAAGCCATTATAGAGTCCCTGATTCATGGCCAATGAAGCAGAAGCCGCAGCGAACTCTGGTGTTGTTGCGAAGGTTTTATAACCAATGGGGTGATTCCATAGAAACATTTCCAGCACGAGAAAATAAATATGTAGAATCGCAACGAGTAAAACTAAAATAGAGCTGCTTATTTTCATTCTTTGTCATCCACTGCTCCATACCTAAACTACCTGGAACCTGCATTTCCAGGTAGTTTAGGTATATATGAGCTCCTGATTGTTAGTAACGAACTAGTTATTTAGTAATGGATTAACGAATGTACACGATATTGTGCCAGCAGATCTCTGCCATTTAAGTCATCGAGCTCAACGACGAAGGCGCACGCGCATACTTCAGCGCCAAGTTTTTCTATCAACTGACAACTGGCAACGGCAGTACCACCAGTGGCTATTAAATCATCAACTAGTAAAACTTTATCATTGCTATCCAGTGCATCTGTATGGATTTCTAACGATGTAGAACCATATTCAAGGTCGTAAGAAACGCTTTGAATATCATAAGGTAATTTCCCGGGTTTGCGTAAAGGGATAAAACTAACGCCCATTTCCCATGCAGCGAGACTGCCAAAGATAAATCCTCTTGCTTCCATAGCAACAATTGCAGTGATTTCTTCGCCCAGAAAGGGGTGTATCAATTGATTTACAGCCAAACGTAACATCATCGGGTTTTTGATCAGTGGTGTGATGTCCTTGAACTGTATCCCCGGTTTCGGGAAGTCGGGGATATTGCGGATGTGTGCTTTAAGTCGATCCATGAATCGTTCTCCAGTGATAATAGTTATTGCTCATCAGTACTCTTTTCTTGCTCAGGTTCTTTGCGGATTGTCACGTCGTCATCTTCTTCCAACGCTTCTGGAGGTAAAAGTGTGGTGTCTGTTTCAGTGAGTGCATCAGTGCTGTTTTCACTTTGTGTGTTTGTTTCCTCTTCTTGTTCACTTTTATCCTGTTTCCCCACGTTTTTAACAAAGCTCGTCAATTTCTTGATCCAGCTACTGCCTTCATCTTCTGCATCTTTAGCCATCTCCGTAAGCGTTAGGTAATTTATTTTCCCCGTAGCTAAAACTGGCAATTCTTCGGCCAGCAATATTTTCCTGGGTAAATAAAGTTCGCCATGTTTGTCTTTTTTAATTTGCGCCTGAAAATGTTTTCTCAAGGCATCTTTGTTATCCGTTATCAGGATGATTTTTTCACCTTTTCTGTCATCTGGCAGGCTGACGGCAGCATGATTAAATCCCGGCCAGGTTTGTATGGCCAATTCTTCTACGGCTGTCAGAGATACCATTTCGCCACCTAACTTCGCGAAACGTTTTGCTCTTCCCAGGATATAAAAATATCCATCATCATCGACCCTGGTGATATCTCCCGTGTCATACCATCCTGGTCCCCTTTCAGATGCAGGGGGCTGTATTTCACCCTCCGAGTCCGGGAGCAAATAACCCAGCATGACGTTTGGACCTTTCACAAAAAGTCTGCCCCCTTCATCAATTCCCTCTACTGGCTGCAGGTAATACGTCATCTTCGAAACAGGACGGCCAACAGCGCCAGGTTTGTTTTCCATGGGGGTATTTACAGAAAATACAGGACTAGTCTCCGTTACGCCATATCCTTGATAAATACGGATGCCAAATTTTTCCATCCAGGTTTGTTGTGTTTCATCAAGTAACTTCTCAGCACCGGCGACAGCATAACGCAGGGTATGAAAATCGTAGGGGTGTGCATAACGTGCGTAACCTTTAAAAAAAGTATTTGAGCCGAACAGGATGGTCGCCTCCAGTTCATAGATCAATTCGGGGATAATGCGGTAATGTAATGGTGTTGGATAGAGGAATACTTTACTGCCACCAAACAGTGGCATCAGGAAGCCGGCATTTAGACCGAAGGTATGAAACAGGGGTAAGCATGAAAAAATTAAGTCCTGAGGTGTGAAATTAATATGACAACTGACTTGCGCGTAATTTGAAAGTACATTGCTGTGCGAGAGCACAACGCCTTTGGGAGAACCTTCTGAACCAGAAGTGAAGAGAATGACAGCGGGGCTATCAGGAGAAATCTCTTTTGATATCCGGCGATAATGAGAGACTGGATAAAAGCTCCTGATCAATCCTGCTAATTTATCAATGACTGAAATACGATCACGAAAATCTTCCAGATAAATCAAACAAACTTTCTCTTCAAGTGCAGTTGCCAATTCTTGCAGATTTGCTTTTTCAATAAATTTTCTTGAAGTATAAATTGTTTTAATTTTGCCTGTTTCACAAGATCGAAGGATGGTCTGTATGCCCCCGGTAAAATTTATCATTGCCGAGACACGGGCTGCGTACTGAACTGCAAGAAAAGTCACCGAAGTACCTATTACATTTGGCATCATGATTCCGACATGTTCGTCCGTTTCAGTGTTCTTGCGAATGACTCTGCCAAGTATCATTGCCTTTGTTAGTAGCTGTTTGTATGAAATAGGTTCACGATTGATATCTTCAAGGATTAGTCTGTCTTTCCCAAAACGTTCTGCAGCATTTAACATCGCAGCAAAGATAGTAGTGCGATGATTAAAAGAACTGTAAGTCAGCAAATACATGATGTCCTGCATCCATGTTGCTGAAAGTTTTCTGCGATCATGGCCATGAATTTCGTCGTCAGCGTCAAATTTGACGGGTGAGAGTATGGTCAGTTTGATACGTGGGAACCAGACGATGTGTCCCTGTTTTTCCAAATATGAAAACGGGGTGAATTTTGCGCCATCTATTGCAATAGGCAGTACCGTTGCACCGGACTTGTCGGCAATGAGTCCCGGGCCTTCATATATTTTCATCAAGGAGCCGGTGGTCGTAATTCTTCCTTCAGGGAAGATAACGGCTTTTTTATCCTGGGAAAGAAATTTGACCATGGACTTTACCGATAAAGGATTTGCCGGATCCATGATGAATAAATCAACAAACATCTGGCTAAATCTGGAAGTAAATTTGCTGGCGATACGCGTATTAATCGCAAAAGTCGGTGTCTCTGGTAACCAGGCATAAAGTAATATGCAATCAAGCAGTGATGTGTGATTGGCGACAATCAAAACGCGATCGCCCGCTTCCTGATAGTGTTCCATACCGGTGACTTCAACACGATACAGAAGTCTTAGAAGGCAACGAAGCAGGAACTTGAGAGATTTAATCATAGGACGTTAACTTACACTATACCCAAATTATTTGGAAATACAGGACTCAGAGCTCAGGGTGGTAGTCAGGGCAAGGCACAACTCTTATGAATGACTCTAGTCCTTTCATTAAGAGTTATAACGTGGTGCTGGCGGGTCACCCTGAGCTCCGGCAGGGCAAGACAAGGAGGCCACTATCTTCTTTGTTACAAGCCCTTGGACTGGGCAGAAAATTGCTCCTGCATTTCCAGACAGTTTGGGTATGACATCCTGAGATTGAAAACCTTACGCGCCTTTGGGGGGCGTCCCCGTGTATATATCCAGGAGCTGACCTGGTTTTATATAACGTTTTTTTGCCAGATTGTTCCATTTTTTGATTTGATCAACTGGAACACCGAATCGCTGGGAGATCAACCATAGTGAATCACCTTCGAGTACCTGATAACTAATATGTTGTGAGTCGCCAGCAAACGATTTTTTGGAAACAACTGGTATCACCTTCGCGGTTTTATCAGTTTCATCTTCAACCCAAATCTCCAGCTTTTTCCCAGGTCGCAAGATTGATTTACTTGAGATAGCATTCCAGGCACAGAGTTGTTTTACGCTGATGCCATAATGTCGGCCAATATCCCATAAATTGTCCCCACGTTTAATCGTATAGACATAGCGTTGACCATCCCCACTACGCTTAAGCCCTTTATAGCGACGCGAGTCGAGACTCAGACTGTAATGTTTTAAAGGTTTTTGTGCGGCTGGAATCAAAAGCGAACTTCCGGTACGAATAGTATTACTCTTAAGACGATTGATCTGTTTCAGTGTTGCAACATCAGTTCGGTAACGTGTTGCAATACGCCCAAGGGATTCACCTTTTTGTATTTTATGTTGCTGCCACTTAATCCGATCATCAGATGTAAGTGAGGCAAGTTTGTTTTCAAATTCAGATGCCTTATCAACGGGTATTAATAAAAAATGAGGACCTTTAGGGTCGGTAGCCCATCGGTTAAAGCCCGGGTTCAATATATAGAGTTCTTCGATTGATAATTCAGAAAGCTCAGCTGCCGTAGCAAGATCAATCTGACTGTTAATATCTACTTGCTTGAAATAGCGGGTATTTGCGATTGGTTTAAGCGTAATTTTATATTTACCCGGATTGGATACGATTTCAGCCACGGCAAGTAAACTTGGGACGTAACCACGTGTTTCTCTCGGTAATTTTAATGAGAAAAAATCAGTAGGTTTACCTGCTTTCTTATTGCGCCTGATGGCCTTGCCGACATTACCTTCACCTGAATTATAGGCGGCCAGAGCTAACAACCAGTCGCCATTAAATTCCTGGTGGAGTTTTTGCAGGTAACTCAGTGCAGCGTCGGTTGCTGCAACAATGTCTCTACGACCGTCATACCACCAATTCTGTTTCAGGCCATATAGTCTGCCTGTGCCGGGAATAAACTGCCATATCCCAGAGGCACGGCTGCGAGAGTAAGCGAAGGGGTTATATGCGCTTTCAACAATGGGCAAAAGTGCAAGGTCCAATGGCATATTCCGCTTTTCAAGTTCTTCAACAATATAATACAAGTAAGGTTCGGCACGTGTTGACACACGATCTATATATGCCTGATTTCTGGTAAACCAGGCCAGTTTACTTGCGGTTGTCCTCTCTGAAACATTTCTTGTAAGTATTAGTCCTGATCCAATTCGTTTCCATACGTCTGATTCTTGTGTTGTTAATGATTCACTTGTTTCTGAAATGATAGAGTTTGGCCCCGACTTTTTTGAAATTCCGAGAACATCTAAATCCTGAGTATTTGATGCTTCTGCAGTGGAAGTTTGACGGGGAACACTGGTATCGTCACGTGGTGATGTGAGGTTACATGCACCGAGAAAAAAGACTGGAAGAAGAATGAATACAGCGAGTGATTTTTGCATTGCGCAATGCTAGGGATGAGAACCTGATTGGTCAAGAAAAATCAGCCCTTTCAGAGGTGTTTTTTTATTGTGTTAAGCTCAGTAAACTGACTGCTGGACAAATTCTTGATATGAGTGATGAAATAACAATTAAGAAGAACCTCACTGTTAGACAACAGTTACAGATGTGGTTTGAAGCTGAGCAGGCGGCTTTACTACTTGCCGACGAGAGGAAAATATTAACCCAGAGGCTGTATGCCTTATTTGGCTATCATATTCTGCAAGTGGGGAATATTGGTGGCCAGCATTTTCTTGATGGTAGTAAAATCTCTCATAAGTTATTAGCTAGCCTGATTTCCGATGAAGCGGCTGAGAAAATCTCCGGGTTCTGTTGTGATTGTAACAACCTCCCTGTGGCATCTGACAGTATTGATGTCGTCGTCTTACCACATGTGCTTGAATTTGAAGCTAATCCACATCAGGTCTTGAGGGAATCGGAAAGGATATTGATTGGTGAAGGGCATGTTGTAATCATGAGTTTTAATCCATTGAGCCTTTGGGGATTATGGAGGCTAGTTTTGGCCTGGCGTGAGAAACCGCCCTGGCAGGGTCATTACATTGGACTAACAAGAATTAAGGATTGGTTAAAGTTACTGGATTTTGAAATCATTAAGATTGAGCGTTTTTATTTTAGACCACCACTACGAAGCTTGAAATTGTTACAGAAACTTGAATTTATGGAGCAATTAGGATCTTATTGTTGGCCATGGTTTGGTGGGGTCTATCTGTTGATTGCCAAGAAACGTGTTGTACCTTTAACGCCGATAAAATTGCAATGGCGAAGCAGGAGACAAATGATTGCCACTGGAGTTGCTGGAACAACTACCGGGATGACTCCTCATGATGATTCATACCAAACCAAAAAATAATCTCGATACGATCCATGTCAAACAAAAAAGAGATCATGACAAAACACAAACAAGGATTCTCTAAAAATGAATGAGAAGGTTGAAATATTTACTGATGGTGCCTGCCGAGGCAATCCTGGCCCGGGAGGATGGGGGGTGTTGCTGCGCATTCAGGGAAAGGAAAAGTCATTGTATGGTGGTGAACTTGAAACGACGAACAATAGGATGGAATTGACGGCGGCAATTACCGGGCTGGAATCACTCAATAAACCTTACAGTGTTACCTTAACGACTGATTCAAAATATGTCATGAATGGCATCACTGACTGGATTGAGAATTGGAAAAAAAGAGGATGGAAAACGGCGGCTAAAAAGCCAGTCAAAAATGAGGATTTGTGGCGACGGTTGGACAAAGCCTGCGGTCAACATGAGATAAACTGGCAGTGGGTAAAAGGCCATAGTGGTCATCGTGAAAATGAATTGGTGGATGCACTTGCCAATCAAGGTATCGATGAATTGTTGTCACAACATAATAACAGGGTCTTTTAAAATGATCCGACACAAACTTAAAATAACTACGGTATGATCTATGCCAGGCAAAAGGTATACGTGGCATGCGTCAGATAGTACTTGATACTGAAACAACGGGTCTGGAACCTAAACAGGGCCATCGTATTATTGAGATTGGTTGTGTCGAGCTGAATAATCGACGCACGACTGATAATCATTATCAGCAATATTTGAATCCCGAGCGTGAAATTGAAGATGGTGCCTTTGATGTGCATGGCATTAGTAATGAATTCCTGGCGGACAAACCGGTTTTTGCCGATATAGCACAGGAGTTTATTGATTTTATCAGAGGCGGCGAACTGATCATCCATAATGCGCCATTTGATGTTGGTTTTATTAATGCAGAGCTTAAAAGACTGGGTCGGCAATGGGGTAAAATAGAAGATCATTGTACAGTCATAGATACCCTGGTCATGGCCAAGGAAATGCATCCCGGCCAGAAAAATAGTCTCGATGCGCTTTGCAAAAGATATGAAATAGATAATTCACAACGCGACCTTCATGGTGCGTTACTGGATGCGCAGATCCTACTGGATGTGTATCTGGTGATGACGGGAGGTCAAACTGACTTTTTGCTCAGTGATGAGCAGCCAGGAAATAGTCAAAATTCGAGAGAAACCAGCAAGCTTGATCCAAATCGCCCCAAATTACGTGTGATTAAACCGTCCAGCAAAGAGCTGGAAGCCCATTTTAAGAAACTTGAAACAGTGGATAAGGAAAGTAAGGGGAATTGTCTTTGGAAAAAATGGGAGGAAATATCTTAAATTTCGACTTTTATTTCAACCTTCATTGATGTGTGGTAATGATTATTGCCTTCCCCAAAGGGGATAGCAATAATCATTACCACGGTTCGGCATTAATCTGTATCAATCAGCTTGCAGAGGCTGCATCGATGATTGTTTGTAATTCACCTTTCTGAAACAAATCCATGACAATATCGCAACCGCCGACCAATTCACCTTTGACAAATAATTGTGGGAATGTGGGCCAGTTGGAATATTGAGGCAGGCCAGAGCGGACTTCTGGTTCGGCCAGTATATCGATATACGCAAAATCTGCGTTACAGGCTTTTAATGCTTCTGATGTGCGCATGGAGAAGCCACACTGTGGCGCTTCGGGCGAACCCTTCATGAAGATAATGACATCATTTTCTTCAATTATATTTTTGATACGTTCTTGTACATCCATCTTCTACAACCTCTTTATAAAAAATATTAGTTATTGCCGAACATTATACATGTTAAATAGTTGATTTTCCTTAGGCATCAACACTTAAAATAGTATTAATTCAATGTTATCAATAAATCCAGATTCTGCTGAATTTTATCGAATAAGGGGGTGAAAGCACCCGGATACCGACGTATAATCCGCGAAAGATTACTTTCACTGGTTACAAGCTTTTCAATTTATGGGGAATTTAAATGAATCCACTCAAGTCAGTTAATGGCACGATAATCCTTGGTTTTGTTACTGCGGTCGCGATTATGTTAGCGGTTGGTGGAGATGGCTTGAATAAATGGTCACTTGTCGTCTGGTTACATGTCTTTTTTGGCATCATCTGGATCGGCTTACTTTATTACTTCAACTTCGTCCAGGTGCCAGCTGTAGGTGAGGCACTTGCTGATGAAGGCGGGCCTGGGCCCGCTGCAATTAATAAATATGTTGCTCCACGTGCACTGTGGTGGTTCAGATGGAGCGCATTACTTACCTGGTTAAGTGGTGCTGCTGCGCTGGAAGTAATGGGGATTGGTTTAAAAAATGCTTTTACCTTGTCCGGCGATGGTCAAATTATTGGCATCGGTGCATGGTTAGGAACCATTATGTTATTTAATGTCTGGGTATTGATCTGGCCTAATCAGAAAAAAATATTGGGTATGGTGGAAGCCAGTGCTGATGAAATTGCAAAAGGCAAGATGGTGGCATTAATGGCATCAAGAACCAATACATTCTTATCCATACCCATGATTATGTGTATGGTTGGACAGGGTCACGGCGGTTTACCTTTCTAGCAGAAAGAAGCTTGCTTTATTACAAAGCCCGGCCTGACTGGCCGGGTTTGTCGTTGATACCCAAACTACTTGGAAATGCAGGATTCAGAGTTCAGGGTGGCAGTCAGAGCAAGGCGCAACTCGCAGTGAATGACTAGTCCTTCATAAGAGTTGCAACGCGGCGCTGGTGGTCACCATGGGCTCCCGCAGGGCAAGACGATAAGTCTGCCATTTTCTTCGTTATAAACCCTTGGACTAGAATGACTAGTCCCGCGGGCTTATGCCTTGAATATGGTAGCTTCTCAACTTGCTGAAACCTACATTTCCAAGTAATTTGGGTATGAGGCAATGTAATCTTCAAATAAGAAATTTATTAGTAGAT
>Ga0114949_10000073_pt1 | contig 37821 bp, 30 predicted proteins | sample N074metaG_FD_83505 | JGI IMG/M metagenome (GOLD analysis project Ga0114949, IMG submission 83505) | Deep subsurface microbial communities from Kermadec Trench to uncover new lineages of life (NeLLi) - N074 metaG | ecosystem: Environmental > Aquatic > Marine > Ocean trench > Sediment | place...
ACACCTTTTTGCAGTGATTCTGAGAGCATGCCGGTGGCGGCAATTAACATCACTGTAATAGCCGCCGTTTGTGGCTGTGGCCAGCCAAATGCTATGGGCAACATATAGGCGAGGGTAAGACTGAGAGCTGTCTTTGTGGCAAACTTGAGTTTGGCGGAGCTGGTGGCAGCTTCAGGCATGATTATCCTTGTTGTGATCGCTTAGGTGGGCAAGCGCTGTCAGTAGGTCCAGCCAACGCCTGTGGTAATACCGTAGTCAAACTCGTGATCTATGCCGGCTTTGTTGTCGAAAGTGCCAAAAGCGGTTATGTCCCAATACAAGTCTTCCACTAACTCCCAGCGGATTCTGAAATCGGTGTCGGCCCGCAGTCTATCGCTCTCGCTGAGGCTGGGGAAGAGGTTGAACTTGAAATCAATGTCCAGTTCGGGTGTGTCAAACCGCCAGACTGCGAGACTGGTAGAAATAAAAGCTTCCACACTTTCTCCACGATCGCCGCTCTCTATGCAGTCCGGTATTTCCTCACTTTCAATGCATTCCTCACCCGTGCCGCGTGTTGAGGTTTCTGTGATGACTTGCAAGCCCGCTGAGATCATCAAGCGGATTCTCTGGCTATCGATAAAATAACGCCCCAGGCCCGCACCCAGGGTATAGCGGCTGTCCAGGGCCAACTCATCGTTGGTTTCATAGCGCCCATAGAAAGTGCGATAAGACTTGGATCGGTCTGTCCACAGCTGGCGTGACAAATCCAGCCTTGAACTGCTGGTGAGGTCATTCTCTGTGTCGGTGACCGTTGTGCGGCCGGTGAAGGTGTTACGGCTGTTCTCATCTTCGTATGTGATGTCGGTATTGAAACTGGTCTGGGCCACCGAACTGGCCTTGTCATAGGAATAGCCGGCGGAGAGGTAGATATCCAATCGGTCCAGAAAACCCTCTTCGACCGGGCGAATCTCCACCACTTCCAGCATTTCAAAATTGTACTCACCGTCTGCGGACACAACTTTCAATTGTCCCGGGATGCTGGTATTGGCAATGGTGGCAAAGTGGCGATCGCCTGTACTCAGGCGAATATCGTAGTGATAGACGCTCTCGATTCGGGCGATGTGTTTCCACTCTACATGTACCGTGCCCATGGCATCGGTTTTTATTTTTGCGATACCGCCATACATGGACAGCATTTCACCGGTTACTTTGTCGCCGTTATAGAGGACAACAACGTCTGTTTTGTTGTGTGCCCAGGTCTGTGCACAGAACCCACATGCCAGAAACAAGACTACGAGTGTAGGTAGGCTGAAATTCATGCACGGCTCCAGGTGTCTAAGGCTGTTTGTTTCTGGTTATAAACATCAGGAGGAAGTACCCACCAAATCCGGCCAGTGCCGATGCCATTAATATGCCAGTTTTTGCCATCAATAAATCATCCGGCAAACCGGCAAAGCCCAAATCTGCAACAAAGATCGACATGGTAAAACCAATGCCACCCAGCAGGCCAACCCCGAGAATATGCTTCATATTGAGCTCCGTGGGTAATTCGGCCCAGCCCATTTTTACCGTGAGCCAGGTAAAACCCAAAATGCCAACGGGTTTTCCCAGTAGCAAACCCGCGAGTACGCCCAGGGTGATGGGGTTGCTGAGGTACTCGCCAAAAGCAGAGAAGTCGACGGGAATGCCGGCATTGGCCAGAGCGAAGATGGGAATGACAATATAGGCAACCGGCAAATGCAATTGGTGCTCCAATCGCTGCGCGGGGGCCTGTACATGGGCCACGCCGTCGCCCAGTGAGGAGACCAGACTGCGAAAACGGTTATTGTGGACAATGTCTGCGTTGTCGGCAATCGACTTTTTCATGCTCACCGTGAGTTTCTCAACCTTGGAAATAAAGCGCAGCGGTTCAAACTTTGGTCGTATAGGAATGGTGAATGCCACCACGATACCGGCAATGGTGGCGTGAATGCCGCTGGCGAGCATGGCGGCCCACAGCAAGGTACCGACTACCGCATAGGGAAATGTCCTGCGAATGCCGACCATGTTGCACACTATGAGTACGCCCGCCCAGAAAACGGCGAGCATCAGTGCCTGCATGTCTATCGATTCTGTGTAGAATACGGCAATGACAGCCACCGCCCCCAGGTCATCAACAATTGCCAGGGCGATTAAAAAAGTAATGAGCGTTTTGGGTATGCGCGCGCCCAGCAGGCTGAGTGCGCCAATGGCGAAGGCAATATCGGTGGCCATGGGAATGCCCCAGCCCTTGGCCGTGTGGCCATCGGGGTTGAACGCAAGGTAAAACAGGGCGGGAATCACCATGCCGCCTATCGCTGCCATAATGGGCAATAGCGCCTGGCGCGGTGTCGACAACTCACCCACCAGCATTTCGCGCTTGAGTTCCAGCCCCATTATCAGGAAGAAAAGGGCCATCAGGGCCTCGTTGATCCAGTGGTGAATAGACAGAGAGAATTGGAAAGAACCCGCGCCAAAGCTGATGTCGGTATGCAGTAGCTGCTCGTAGGCGTCGTGCAGGGGGCTATTGGCAATGACCAGGGCAACAACCGCGCAGATCATCAGTAACACACCACTGGTGGTCTGCCGGTGAATGAACTCTTCCAGGGGCGTCATTATGCGGTCAAATGACTTTTCCCACAGTGCGTAATTGATGCCTTTCGCCATGTTGCTGATCTCCTGAAGAAGTTTGTGAATATTATAATCAGTCAGGGGCCAGAAGGTCGAGTTATCTTAATCCAAATCTAAATGATAAGGATTACTATTCGTATTAAATCTGTTATGGTTTAGCTCATGGATACCAAGCAAAAGACTGAAGGCAGCCAGAGTTCTCTGTGGCAACTGCGCAAGGGGGATAGCTGCGTCATCACCGGCTTCAATGCCGCCATGGCGCCTCGCTACATGACCCGATTGACAGAGCTGGGCTTTCGCCCCGGTGCAGATATTTTCTGTACGGTGGCCCCCAGGCTGGGTGCACCCAAGTTATACCGTGTGGCCAACGCGGTTTACTCCCTGGAAAAGCAAATAGCGGAGCTGGTAAGTACCAAGAGCCAATTCGCATGAGCCAGGTGTTGTTGGTGGGCAGCCCCAACTCGGGTAAAAGCCTGCTGTTCAATAAATTGACCGGCCTCAACCAGAAAGTCGCGAATTTTCCCGGTATTACGGTGGGCACCCACAGTGGGCACAGCCGCCACTATCCCGAGATAGAGTTGGTCGATTTTCCCGGTGTCTATTCTTTGCATGCAATCTCGGGGGAGGAGAGTATCGCCCTGGATGCCCTGTCCCACGCGCTGGAAGCCGGCGATGTGGCCTGTATTGCCTGCGTGGTTGACGCCACGCGTCTGGAGAAGGGGCTGGTATTTGCCCTGCAGCTTCAGGAACTGTGTGTGCAATACGGCAAGCGCCTGATTATTGCCGCCAATATGCAGGATGTGCTGCACAAATATGACCTTGAATTCGATGCGACTGGCCTCGCCAGGGCTATGGGTACACCGGTTATCCCCTTGTCGGCTAAAACCGGGGAGGGTTTGGCGCATCTCGAGAAGGTATTTTCTACCTCGGGGCAAGACCCCGCCGCCGTGATTAATTCTGACATCATCGGCCGGGATGGTAATGCGTTTCGCAGCCAAGCGGAGCAGCTGGCCCGCGACTTCGGCCCCAAAGGTGATTTACTGCTAAAAACACACTCGGCGGCAGACGCTTTTTTTCTCAGCTCGGTCACCGGTGGCATCAGTTTTCTGCTGATCATGTATTTTCTGTTCCAGTCGATCTTCACCTGGGCTGCCCCGGTCATGGATGCGGTGGAGAGTTCGCTTTTGTGGCTGTCGTCGCTGGTATTGCCCCTTATTGGCAACAGCATTGCCTACGATTTTATCAATGATGCGATTTTTGGTGGCCTGGGCGCTTTCCTGGTGTTTGTACCTCAGATCTTCGTATTGACACTGATGGTGGGTATGCTGGAGGACTCGGGTTATTTGTCCCGGGCGGCGGTTATCTGTCACCGACCCCTGCGGCTGTTCGGCCTGACCGGCAAAAGCTTTATTCCCATGTTGTCCGGCGTGGCCTGCGCTATCCCCGGTATTTATGCGGCCAGAACTATCGAGTCACCGCGCCGCCGCTGGCTGACCTACCTGGCCATCCCCCTCATGCCCTGTTCGGCCCGGTTGCCGGTGTACGCCCTGTTGATCTCCGCCTTCATCCCCGCCGAAGCGGTGCTGGGTGGTTGGGTGGGGCTACAGGGTTTGGCGATGTTCGGCATTTATTTGCTGGGTATTTTTGCCGGTCTGCTGGTTACCGCACTGGTGTCGCGTACGATGGACGACCAGGGTGACGATGCACCGTTTGTTTTGGAGATGCCGCCCTACCGCATGCCCTCCTGGCTGCCGCTTCTACGTGGTGCCTGGGAGCGTTCAAAGCACTTTGTGACCAAGGCGGGGCCGGTGATATTCTGGGTTACCATGGTGGTCTGGTTTCTCGGCTATTTCCCCAATCAGGGCGCCGACCTGGGCCAGTCCTGGCTGGGTACACTGGGGCACATCATTGAGCCTGTGTTCGCCCCCATCGGCCTGGACTGGAAGTACGGCGTGGCTATCATGGCCTCATTTCTGGCCCGCGAAGTTTTCGTGGGCACGCTGGGCACGCTGTTCGGCATTGAAGGGGCCCAGGACAATGTTATATCCCTGTCTGAACGGGTGCAGGCCAGCGGCCTTTCCGTTGAGTCGGGTTTTGCCCTGCTGGTGTTTTTCGCCATTGCCGCCCAGTGTGTTTCCACACTGGCGGTTCTGGCCAGAGAGACCGGGTCCTGGAAGCTGCCGGTACAGATGTTTATTGGCTATAGCCTGTTCGCCTATGCCAGCGCACTGGGTGCTTATCACCTGGTTGGCATGCTGCTCTGAGCAATGCCTTCAGCTGGCGGGCAGCTTCGCAACAATGTCTTCCGCCAGCTTGCCAATGCCCTCGGCAGGGCTCCCGGCCAATGCAAACAGTGGGACCAGCAACCTGGATACGCCGATGTCCCGGAACGCCTCAACCGCAGCCATGCCCCCCTGGTTGTCCCACATGGAAGTGATTTCTATGCTGTCGTAGTCGCGGTCCAATTCCGTGCAAGTCGCTTTCAGGGTTTCCAACATGGGTGCCAGTGATTCGGCATCGGTGGTGGGGGCAAACCAGCCATCGCCGTGGCGGGCGATGCGCTCAAATATTTTGCCCTTGGAGCCGCCGATAATAATTGGCACGCCGGGGCGCTGGACTGGCAGGGGGTAGCTTTGAAAGCCCGACCAGTTGATGAAGTCACTGCTGTGCTCCACCACATCGCCAGCCCAGATTTTTCTCAAGGCCACCATATAGTCATCGAAGCGGGCGCCGCGCCGGGCAAAGGGCACACCCAAGGCGTCGAATTCTTCGCGCAACCAACCGATGCCGGCCCCCAGCATGAATCGTCCATTGGAGATAAAGTCGAGGCTGGCGGCCTGTTTGGCCAACATCAGGGGGTTGGCCTGGGAGACAATATTAACGCCCGTCCCCAGGCGCAGGGTTTTGGTGCTGGCCGCGATGGCGCTCAGGGCGATCAAGGGGTCGATAAAATTGGTGTCAGGTGCCGCGCCCATCTTGCCATCGGCACTGTAGGGATATTTGGATTTATAGTCGACCGGCACTATAACGTGTTCGAAGGTCCACACGGATTCGAAGTTCAGCGATTCCGCCAACTGTGCCATTCCTACCATTTGCTCGACAGATTTCAGACCTACATTTGCCGGTATCAGTCCAATTTTCATACTACTCGCCTGTTTCTTTTTGTTCGGGGAGGGCGAATCATGCACGTTCTAGCGGTAGAGATAAAGTGTTGCTAGTCTGCAAGCCTCCAATAACAACTATGAATCGAGAAAGCTGTGCTGAACAAAGATGATCTGATCCAGGGCGCCGTGGACAAGACCGGTCTGCAGGCGTTTGGCGGCCCCGAATTCCAACCGGCGCTGGCCAGGCTTATCGACGCACTGAACAGCGAGGCCAGACTCAACGATTTTGGCCAATTTCGTGCAAAAATGAGTATAGAGGCCGGTCTGACTGATAACTTGCAAATTCAGGACTATATTTTGCGGCACCCCGAGGTATGCGATGAGGCCGTGGTACGGCCTGTCTTTATCGTCGGCTTGCCCCGCACCGGCACCACGGCCCTGCACCACATGCTCAACCAGGATCTGGATAACCATACTTTGCGGTTGTGGGAGGCCCAAAACCCGGTTCCCCCACCGCGCACGGAAACCTACACCAGCGACCCGCGTATAGAACGGCAGCAGTCGGGGGTAGACCTGACTGAGCAGTTCCTGCCGGGGTTTCTGAAGACGCACCTGATTGACGCCCAGGAGCCGGATGAATGTTATATGTTGCTCAACCGCTGTTTTATGTCGGTGGAATATTCGGCCATGTACCACATACCCAGCTATGCTAACTGGCTGTACCAGCAATTACCCCACAGCAATGTCTACGCCTATCATCGGCAACAGTTGCAACTGTTGCAGTCACATCGCCCGGGGCAGTGGATATTAAAGGCCCCCTTTCATCAGCTGGGACTTGAAGGCATCTTGCAGCAGTACCCGGACGCGGTCATTGTGCAGACCCACAGGGCACCCCTGAGTATCGTGGGCTCGGGCTGCAGTTTCAGTGAGATCCTGCGCAACAGTGGTTCCGACCACAGCGACCGCAAGCAAGTAGGGCGGGACTGGATGGAGATGCTGACGGTTTACACCCAAACCTTTGAAGCGGCCAGGGCGCGCCTGGAACCCGGCCGCGGCCATCAATTTATTGACGTCTACCACGATGAGTTTGTCAACGATCCCTGGCCTGTCATCGACGCAATCTACAGGGCTTGCGACCGGCAGCTGAGTGAGCCCGGTAGGGCGGCCATGCAAACCTGGTTGGCTAACAACCCCAAGGGAAAACACGGCAAGCATGAATATGAGCTGGCGGACTATGGTATTTCCGAGGCCGATGTGGAGCGGCTATTTGGTGATTATGTAACACTGTACAACTTGACCCCGGGAGACCAGCAATGACAACGGATTCAAATGCGCGTGTAATGAACGGCCAGGCTTGGGCAGATTTTTGCGACGCCTTGAAAGAGGCGGGAGAACTGGTCAACGCAGAAGCTGCACCCGACGATGCGTTTAATCGCGCCGAGGGCTATCGCTATCTGACCCGCATGTTGCGCGCCGGGCTGGAGAGCTTTCTTGAATTTGGCGACCCCGCCTTCCCCTCGCTGCGCTGCCCGGTGCACGAAACCATCAAGATGGGCGCAGACAATCCGGATAATTATTATCAAAGCGCCTCTATAAACGCCGAGTACGACTACAAAATTACCGGCACCCGGGGCACGGTTGATTACCTGGGCTTTGCTACGGTGATTAATCGGTATAGCACAGGCGGTGGCATGAAAACCGATGGCTTCCTGGACTCGCGCGATATGGTAATTGAGCCCGACGGCAGACTCGAAGTCATTGTCAGCCAGAATGAACAGCCGGGAAACTGGTTGCCCATGGGGCCGGAAACCAACTCCATTAACGTCAGGCAAACATTCCAGGACCGGGACAGGGAAGTTCGCGCAGAGATTAAGATAGAGCGAATAGGCGCACAAAACGATAGGCCCCAAGCCCTGACCCCAGAGAAACTGGACAGGGGCTTACAGGGGGCCGTGCAGTTTTTAAAGAATACCACCGGCTTGTTCGAGGGCTGGGCCGAGGGCTTTTTGGCCACCACGAATGAAGTGGCCGCCGCCGACCAGAACTTCTGTCAGGCGATTGGCGGTGACCCTAATATCTATTATTTTCACAGTGCCTGGGCACTGGCCGATGACGAAGCCCTGGTCATCGAGGCCAGAACCATACCCGAATGCCAGACCTGGAATTTTGTGCTGCAGAACTGGTGGATGGAGTCATTGGACTACAGGCACCACAGGATACATTTTAACAAACACACGGCCAGTTACGAAGCTGATGGCAGTGTAAAAATAATTGTAGCGCACACCGATCCCGGTCACGCCAACTGGGTTGAAACGGCGGGGCATAATAGTGGTACTTTGTGCTGGCGCTGGATTGGTGCCACCGAGCACCCACCGGTGAGTGCCACGGTGGTTAAGCTGTCACAGCTGTAGGTTCGCGCTACAGGACTTGGAAGACAATCATTCCCATGCCGATAATACCCCCGAACCAGAACAGTGAGCGAAACCCAGTGACTCCCATGGGGTAGAGCACCGCATAAACCAGGCGTGAAAAGAAAAACACCATAGCCCCCATCGCGCTGGTTTCGCCGGTAGTGCCACTGGCCTGGGCAACTAATACCAGGCATGCAAAAGGCAGTAGGGCCTCGGCCATATTCTTAAATGCGCGTTCGGCCCGGCCAACCCAGGCACTACTGTCGGGGGTGACATCCCTGTTGCTTAAGCCAAAGGCAACCCCCTCTTTGGCATCGATTGCTACAGCGGGCAGCATTACCTGCACAAAATACAAAATGGCTGACCACAGCAGCATTTCCAGCTCGATGGGAAGTGAGGTCATGACTATGTCCTTTAGTGTCTGTCTGATTGGTTGGCAGAGCCTAACAGTTTTTACCCGGCAATCAATGCAAAGACTTGCAAAAGGGCGTTTATTTTGGCTATGCTGAAAGCCCTGAGGTTGGCCAGTGGTGAGGAGTTTGACATGGCACTGCAACACGCGATTATGACGGCTTTGCTGGAAGACAATATGTCGGGTTTTGAATTGGCCCGGGCATTCGATGCCTCTCTGGGGTTTTTCTGGCGGGCCACCCATCAACAAATTTATCAGGAGCTAAAAAAGCTGGCCGACAAAGGCTTGTTGCGCAGCCAGATCATTCCCCAGGCGGGAAAGCCGAAAAAAATCGTCTATTCCATCACCCTGGCGGGGCGGACAACCATGGCGCGCTGGGTATTTGAAACCAGCAAGGTGCAGGAAGCCAAAGACGACCTCTTTGTGAAACTCTACAATCTGAGTAGCGAGAACCTGTCCCACATGGTGGCCGAGGTGGAATTGCGGCGTGGGCAGGCGATGAAGCGCCTTTATCTGTACGAACAAATTCGACGGGCTCATTACCGGGATCCGGAAACGTTACCCACGCGCCGCAAGGGCATTTACCTTGCCCTGGGCTGGGGCATTCAGCAGGGCGAGCAGTTTTTACAGTGGTGCGACGAGGCCCTTGAATTGCTGTCCAGGAGCGAGGGTTCACCCTAGATTGCATGGCAATACCCTGCGAGCACGGGCATAATGAGCCGCATGTATTACCAGTATTTTGGCCTCACCGAGGCGCCTTTTTCAATTGCGGTCAACCCCCGTTACCTGTTTATGAGCAGCCGCCACCGCGATGCGTTGGCGCATTTGCTCTACGGTGTTGGCTCTGGTGGCGGCTTTATCCTGCTCACCGGTGAAGTGGGCACGGGTAAGACCACCATCAATCGCTGTTTGCTGGAGCAGCTGCCCGACAATACCGATGTTGCCATCATTCTCAATCCCACACTCAATGCCCTGGAGTTGCTGGCTAGCGTCTGTGATGAGTTGGAAATTGCCTACGACCCGCAGGCACACAGTTTAAAAACACTGACAGATCAATTGCACACTTTTTTACTGGAAAATCACGCCCGTGGGCGCAACACGGTGGTGATGATCGACGAGGCACAGCATTTGGACTTTGAGGTGCTGGAGCAGATTCGCCTGCTGACTAATCTCGAGACCAACAACCAGAAACTGCTGCAGATAATTCTTATTGGGCAACCGGAACTGGCCCAGCTACTGAGCCGCCCGGAGTTGCGGCAACTCAATCAGCGAATCACAGCGCGCTATAATCTGGAGGCCCTGAATCTGGATGAGACCCGCGCCTATATCCGCCATCGTTTGAGTGTCGCCGGCCTCGCTGCCGACCGGGTTATTTTTCCGGACGCGGTGGTACGCGATTTGTATAGGCGAACCCGTGGAATTCCGCGGCTTATCAATGTCCTGTGTGACCGCGTCCTGCTGGGCACCTATGGCCAAAATAAATTAAGGGCCGACAGGCGCATATTGCAAACTGCCGCGCGGGAAGTAATGGGGGAGAGGGTCGCTGTCAGCGGCCGCCGCACACCAGTTGCCCTGCTGGTAATGCTCCTGTTGGGGCTGGGTATGGGCGCGGTACTGATTTCGGGGAGGATGAATGGCCTGGACTGGGGTGCAGTGGCGCAGCTTGCTGCTGCGCCTGAACCCGCTGTATCCCTAGACGCAGCAGCTACCCCCAGGGCGGCGGGCGAAGTGGAACAGCAACAACGCCCGCAGCGAGAGGAGAGTGTGGCTGCCCCCTGGTTATTGCCCCAGCGCCAGGCGATGTCGGCGTTGTGGGCACTGGTTTCGGCCAACCCCATGCCTGCAAAGCTTTGTTCGGCGCGAGTTGTGACCGGGCTTGCCTGTCTGCAGGGGGAGGCGAAAACCTGGGAGGCCCTGCAGGCATTCGACCGGCCCATTGTGCTTGAGATGGTGACGCCGCAGCGGTTTTCGGCAAGTGTTTTGTTGCTGGGTATTCGCGGCCGCTGGGCACAGGTACTGGCCGGGGAAACGGTAGTGGAGGTTGAACTGGCAGACTTGGGCCCACTGTGGACCGGCACCTACAAAATCCTGTGGCAGCCCCCCACGGGTTTTGCCAGCCCCCTGTCCCTGGGCGATGAAGGTCTGGCTGTGACAGAAGTGGCGTTGTTGTTTGCCCGCCTGGATGCTCAGCAAGTGCCACTGGCCAGCACTCAATTTAATGCGGCTCTAAAACAACGTGTTGTCCTGTTCCAGCGACAATACGCTCTGGAGGATGACGGGGTGATAGGCGTAAAAACACTACTTAAACTGAATGAATTGTTGGGCATCGATGTCAGTAATGCCCGGGCTATTCAGGACCTGGCAGTCAATAATATCGAGGCTGGGGCCCCATGAAGGAACTTTGTCCATGTCTTTAATTCTCGACGCCCTGAACCGCTCCCAACGAGAGCGAAGCCAGGCCAATGAGATGCCGGGAATCGAAACTCAGCATCACTACCGGGCGCCGTCGCCCGCTTCGCGTTGGACATTTGCCTTGCCCTGGGTGGGTCTGGTGGCTGCTCTTGGTGTCATTGCCTGGTTGATACTGGGGGGCGAGAGCGATCCGGGGAAGCCTGCAGTACAAGCTGTGGCTACCGCAGTCATCGACAGGCCCACGCCGCCGCTGCCTGTCGCTGCGACTGCAAAATCGGCAGCAAAGCCGACAACAAAATCGTTACCCGCACCCGTTCCGGAAGCCTCGCAGGCCGGCTTCGCGATAAAAACTGCCGGCGATGCCCTGGCGGTTGAGAGCCTCTACAGCAGCAAAAAGGTAGACGACGTTATCGCACCCAATGTGACAACGGCCACCCCGGCACGGCCGCAGTCGAAGCCTGTGCAGCCCGGCGTAGACAATGAGCAATCCATTGATATTGAGGCGATGCTTGCACAGGTGAAACGCGAAGCGAAGAACAGCGCGTTAGCCGAGCATCCAGTGCCCTTTTTGTCGGCACTTTCCCAGCAGCAGAAGGATAAAGTACCGACAATCTACTACACGCGGCACGATTATTCCGGGCGCGCCGCTCAGTCAACGGTTACCCTCAATGGGGAGACAGTGGGGGCGGGTACATCGCTGGGCAACGCCCTGCGAGTGGAAGAGGTTCTGCCGGACTCGGTGGTTGTCAGCCACAAGGGTACGCAGTTTCGTCTCAGAGCCCTGAATTCCTGGATTAATCTCTAGTCAGGGCTGGAGCTTCAGGTAGGCTCGACTGATCTCAAAAATATCCCTCTGCGCAATAAACGCTGGCACGATGCTGACCCCTGTCGCATTGCTGAAGACGGGAACGTTGGCCCCGGTGTGCTCTCCGTAGGAAAAGTTATTGGTGGCATAGTTAACGGCCATTACACTGCCCTCTGGCGTTGTGATTCTGGCCAGTTTTCCCGGTGTGAATACGGGAATTGGGTAGGCGGAAAACAGGCTTTCATTGGGGATTATCTGCGCCGCCTGGCTGTGATCCGCAGTGACCAGAATGAGGGTGTCGGGATAGTCCTCGGCAAATGCCAGCGCACTGGCCAGAGCTTCATTGAGCTGTTGAAGTTCACCGATTGAGCCACAGGGCTTGCGCTCATGCGCCTGCTTGTCTATGGACGCCGACTCTATCATCAGGAAAAAGCCGATGCTGTTGTTGTGTGACAGTTGTGCCAGGGCCTTATCGGTCATTTCTTTGAGGCTGGGTACGTCTTCGAATGCCGGGTTAGCTTCGCAGCGCATTAGCGCCGGAAGCGTTACCTCACCCAGGTAGCGGTGTACATAATGCAGCAGGCTGGGTTCTGGTGCCTCGGCGGTTCGATCGTTCTCACCGCGTAATCGCACCGGCATGGTGCCGGGTGAAAAAAGCCCCAGCAATCTCTGCTGCAGGCTCGCCGCCGCCAGTTCGGTGCGGGTGCTTGCCACTTGAAAGCCGTTATGTCTGGCGATATCTGCTACCGATGTCGTGCCGCCCTCTGCCGCCATGGCAAAGTGCTTGCTGCCGCCACCCAGGATGACGTCCAGCCCCGAGTTTGCCAATTGCTCCGCTATGGATCCGGGGCCACCCTCTGACACCCTTTCGTCCAGGCAGTCGCCGAGAAATATGTCCTTGTAGGTGATATCGAGCATGGTTTCGGGGTTTTCGCACAGGCGAAAGCTGATATGAGTGGCAAAGGCTGCCGGGGTCGCATCGGTAACACTGGCGGTGGAGACGATGCCCGTTTTATAACCGGCGGCCTGCGCCATTTCAACAATGGTGAGTATGGGCCGGTTGTCTCCCGCGGTGGTTGATACTCTGCCGCGGCTGGTAACAACCCCGGTGGCCATGGTGGTGGCGGTGTTGGCCGAATCGGCCACGTAAACGGGCTTGCCCCCTATCTTGTTTTCCATCGTGACAACCTGGGCGGTAGAGCGCAACGGCATCTCATCGAGTAGCAATCGCCCATTGGCCCCAGCCAGGTAATTGCGGGCGATGGTGATCTGTTGGTCATCCATGCCGTCGCCGATGATGAGAATGACATTTCGCGGCGTTGCAATCGCTTCACCCGGAGACACAATGTCGACGGCGTAGGCGCACACTGAGAGTGCGGCGCAGGCGACGCCGGTGAGAAGCCTGGATACGCGCTTAGACGGCAGAGGGGACAACATTAATCTTTTCACCTTGCAGGTTTTGTTCAATGTGGGGGCGATACTTTTGTTCGATCTGCTTGCGCTTTAGCTTCATGGTGGGCGTCAACATGCCGTTCTCTATCAACCACTCCGGCGTGATGTAAACTTGCGCGACTTTTTCCCAGGCGGGCAGTTCTGCGTTCACTTCATCGAGCAGGCCCTCGAGTCCTTCTTTCAGCGTGGCTTCATCCAGCGAGGCTCCCGTTTCTGACAGTGTGGTCATTAGCACGGGTTGGTCCAGGCCGTGACCCATAATGCAGAACTGCCCAAGGTCCTCGCTGCGTCCAAACAGGTTCTCGATACGGGCGGGACGAATAAATTTCCCCTTGGATGTTTTGAACACTTCGCTGACACGGCCGGTAATCCACAGCCTGCCGTCCTCATCAAACCGTCCGGCATCACCGGTCATATACCAGCCATCTACCAGCACCTCGGCAGTTTTCTCGGCTTCGCGGTAGTAGCCCTTCATCAGGCCCTTGCTGCGGAACATGATCTCATTGTCGGCTGACAGTTTGACCTCGACGCTTTCTCCCAGCGGGTGGCCTAGGCAACCCGGTATGGGCCTGTCGTCATGGACCCAGCCTACACCGTGGACGAAGTTTTCGGTCATGCCATAGGCATCCCTGAGAATAATGCCCATGTCCATAAACCACTCCTGTACGTCTACGGAGCAGGGCGCGGACCCGGTCAGAATAATCCGTGCTGAGCCCAGCCCCAGGTTCTCGGCCACCGCTTGTTTTTGTTCCGGGGTAAGTTGAGCTTGTGCTTCGGCGGGGAGTGTTGCGTCTACGCCCTCTTTAAACTTCACCCAGAGGCGAGGCACGGCGAAGAAAAAGGTGGGTTGAACCGAGCGAATCTCATCGCCAAAGGTGGTCAGGCCCTCGGAGAACGAGATACTGCCATTGCAGTACAGGGCGGTCATCTCGACGATTATTCGCTCGGCGGCATGGGACATGGGGAGAAAGGAAAAGAACTTGTTTTCGGGCTCATTCATGCGCAGGCTTTGAATCAAGTCAGGAACGACGTGGCCTGGCGTTTGATGCATGTGCATGACACCTTTGGGGTTACCCGTGGTGCCCGAGGTATACAGTATGGTGAAGATGGCTTCCGGGTCGGGGACGGGGGACTGCGCAAAGGGCGGGTACTGGGCGATAATGTCCTGCAAGCTGGTACTGCAATCTACGCTGCAACCGAGCATGGCGACCCTGGAAATACTTGCTGGCACGGCTTCATCGACCCTGGCGGACTGGTCAAATGCGCCGACAAATAACAGCGCGGTTTCACTGTGTTCAAAAATATACTGGGCCGATTCAACATCCTGGCCCGGATACAGGGGCACACTGATATGGCCACTGAGCATGATGGCCAGGTCTACGATAACCCAGTCTTTACTATTACTGGACCAGATACCAATGTGGCTGCCCGGCGCCAGTTCCAGCGAGCGAATGTAACTGGTAATTCGTCTGACCGCGTCGCCGATTTGCCGCCAGTTGTATTGCGTCCATTCCAGTTTGGCCGGCTGGCGCAAAAACACGTGGTCGGGCGTTTCTCGTTCCCACTGGTACATCATTTCGATGGGGGATTTGACGGCGGTGGTCATGGCGTTTCTCCAGTTTCTATCAGGCCCGGCAAAACTAAAATGGCTTAAGTGTGTAGCTTTCTGATTGTAGTCGAACATTCACGGTCATGGCGGAGGGTGCCATTGTAACAGCCGGCTTACCAGCCACCCAGGAGTATCCAGGCGGCCACTAAAACCAACATGGCCAGCGGATAGTAGCTGGCCTTATCAAACAGGCCCGCGGCATTCTGTCCGTCCTTTGTCCGCCACAGATGAATAGCCGGGTTTAGCAACAGGAAATAACCGATAACAAGACTGACCGCTGCGAAGGGAATGCTACCACGCAGGGGCGAAAACAGCGGAAAGAGAGCACTGAGCAACAAGGTGAAAACTGCCGCCAACAATATGACAGTGCTGGCCACCCCGGCGCCAAAGCGTACGGGGATGGTTTTGGCACCGATGCGCTTGTCTTCTTCTACGTCGTTCCAGTCAGCGGGGATGTTTTGGCCGCTGACCTCCCACATAAATACCCAGGCGAAGATGAGCAGTAAAAATTCCGGCTCGGGGGTACTGTCTACCGCAAAGACGGCGGCGATTGGGCCACAGGCCTTGACCACACCACTGAGCACAATGCGCCAGTGTGTCACTTTCAATAATTTACAGTAGGCGATTTCGAACACACAGCCCACAGCCAGGATAACGATAATAACCGGGTTCAACAGCCAGGCACCCACCCCGGCTATGAGCAGCCATAGGCCCATCCAGGCGTAGGCGGCATTGCTGCTGAGCACGCCCTGCACCAGCGGGTGATGGTCCTGGGATGCCTCCACAGAATAACCGGATTGCAACACACCGCCCTCGTGTTTTTCCCTGTCGACCTTATAGCCCATTAAATCGTTCAGGGCATAGATAGCGGTGTAACCGGCAAAGGCGGTTAACAGCGCCAGGGCGGTAAAGCCCAGGTCGGGGAAAAAGCCCAGCCAGATAAGTGCCGCGAAGGCTGTGGTAGAGAGGTCGATAATACCGTGCTGGGTTCGGGACAGGGCGAAAAACCGCTTCATTGAGAATCCTTTTGTACGTGGTTGCTACTGATAGCGCTGCCTATGCTGTTTGCGCATCGACTGGTTTATAGCAGGTAATGTAATTCACATCTGCCCGGTTTTTCAGTTTAAATGTTTTGGTGAACGGGTTGTACATAAACGATGAGATGTCGGCCAGCGAGAAGCCATTGGCCATTGTCCAGCGGTCAATCTCCTCGGGTTTAATCAACTTGCTGTAATGGTGTGTGCCCCTGGGCAGCATGCCCAAGACATACTCTGCACCGATGATGGCAAACAAAAATGATTTCAGGTTGCGGTTGATGGTGGAGAAAAACAAAGTGCCACCGGGCTTGAGCAGGGCGACGCAGCAATCGATAATTTTCTGCGGGTCGGGTACATGCTCCAGCGCCTCACAGCAGGCCACCACGTCATAGGCGTGTGGGCGCTCGCGGGCCAGGTCTTCTACATCTTTTGCCAGATATTCAATGGATAAACCTGCATTTTCAGCGTGCTGGGCCGCTATTTTCAGCGGGGTTTTGGCCAGGTCGATACCAGTTGCTTGCGCCCCTTCCCGGGCCAGTGCCTCGGTTAAGATGCCGCCGCCACAGCCTACATCCAGAATCTTCTTCCCTTTGACGTCGGTATTTCTCATGATGAAGCCGGTTCTCAGGGGGTTGATGACATGTAGCATGCCCATGGCGCCATCGGGATCCCACCAGATTTCTGCGAGGCGATCAAACTTTTTGATTTCCTCCAGGTCGACATTAGCTGATTCAGTCATAGCCCTAAGTTCCGTCGCGGTGATAGTTTTCTTGTAACCATTCTTTAAAAAAGTTCACGGCCAGGGCGACATCGTCCAGGCCAATATTGGCGACAAAGCAATAGGAGCCAATCCCCATAGGCAGGGGCACTCTCTGTACGCCATTGCGGTGGTGTTGACGCTCAATCAATGCTTGCACCAGCAGTTCCGGGTCTAGCCCCTGGGACGACAGGCGTAGCTCTAAGGTCAGCACCAGGGAAAAGATGCGGTCCAGGTCATGTCGGCTCAGCAAAGAGCGTTGCCAGGCGATGATGGATGACAACATCATGTCAATGACTACCGCTTCGCCGTGCAGCAAGTCCAAACCGCTTTGCATCTCCAGTGCGGTGGAAAACGTGTGGCCAAAGTCCACCACGCGTGCCAGCTCGGTTTCAAACAGGTTGGGAACGAGTTCTGCCAGCATACTCTCCACGGAAACGCTGAGGATTTCCCAACTGGTGTTGTCCTGGAACTTTGCCTCAATACAACTGCTGCCGTGTTGCTCCAACGCGGAAAATAAATCCGGTTCTTTTACAATGGCCAGTTTCAGGATCTCACCTACGCCGTTTAGCAGATGTCGTCGCGGCAGGGTTTGAAAAAATGTGTGATCCAGCAATACCCGCTCCGGTGCGGAAAAACTGCCCAGGCGGTTCTTGTGGTGCTTGAAGTTAATGCCAGTTTTCACTCCGATAGCGGCATCTACATAGCCCATTAAGGTAGTGGGTACATTAATGTGGGGCACGCCGCGCCGCCAGGAGCTGGCGACAAAACCCACCAGATCCGTCACCACGCCGCCGCCAATTGCGATGATGGGTTCGTTCCTGCGGTTGATGGGAAAACTGTCCAGAGCATCTAGAACTGCCAGATATTGCTCAATAGACTTATTGCTTTCGCCGGCTTCAAACGAGTGGATGCAGGCATCAATATTATTAGCGCTAAAGTAGTTTTCTATGGCATCGCCGTAAAGCACCAATATTTGTGAGTCCACTACCACGAAGCGGCGGTTACCGCCCCGGTTGTCCTGGGTGACAAGCAGAGCGTCATTGTCGGGGTGGAACAGATCGTGGCGGCAGACAATGTCGTAGCTTACCGGTCGCTCGGTGCGTACCTGCCAGGTTTTCTGGAATCCGCTCAAAATACCTGGCTCCACTCCGCCTTGGCGGCGATCAGTGACTCGGCCAATTTCTTGGAGCCGGCGAGATCATGGTGTACGGCCTGCCCACAATTATCGGGTGAGGCGTAGGGCACCTCGCCCGAGGCGATGATGTCGTCCAGTATGGCCTGGTAGACGCGCCGCACTTCCTCAAAGCGCCCCTCGTTCAACAAAATCAGGTAAAAACCCGTCTGGCAGCCCATGGGCGCTACCGATACAAACGACTTGGGCAGGTATTTTCTAAAGCCGGCCAACAGCAGGTGTTCGAAGGAGTGCAGCACGCTGGTCTCAAGGTAGTCGGTATTGGGTTGGGTGACGCGCAGGTCGTAAACGTAGGTGATGTCGCCGGCGGCCCCTTCCAGATAGGACGACAGGCGTACATAGGGCGCGTGTACATCGCGGTGATCTATTTCACCCAGTGTTTTTGGGTCCCAGCCTAACTTTTCTACGTCCATTTTTTAAGCCCTGATTGAGGAAATGTGAGTGCTGTTAAAGGCATTTCGATAGCTGCTGGTAACTGGTGTTTACCGCCTGTTCCCAGCCGTCTATGTGGTGATAGAGCTCCACCGTGGCATAGCCGTCAAAGCCATTGTCTACGGCGGCTTTGAAACAGCCGGCAAAATCGATTTCACCCTCACCGGGTATAATGTGGAAATGCACTTTGCCGGTGAGGCTGTTGGCCACCATTTTGTCCATGTAGGGCAGGCCCTGGTCGCGCCTGTCTTGCTGGCGCAGGTAATGGATGATGGGTTTGGCCCGATCCAGTACATAAAAACTAAGCTTGGGGACAGACAGGGCATAGGTGAAGATCTCATCGTCGTAGCTGGACGATTCCTGGGGAAGCTGGTCGAAGGGTACAAAAACCACCTCGGGTGCTTCATTGAGCCTGCCGGCGATGGCCTGGATTTGTTCCCGGTTGGGCGTCTGATCGTAAAAATAGGCGGCGCGATTGCGTTCCAGTAACAGAAAGTCGGCGGTGTCCGGAAAATACAGCAAATAACTGGCAAAGTCGAAATCCAACGTGAGACCGTCTTCATAATGCAGGATTTTCAGGTTGTAGCCTGCGGTAGTGTCTGACACGTGCAGGTACTTGGTCAAGTGTGCGGCCCCGGCAATGGCGTCGACATAGTTCTGGTCGGAGCAATAGGCGTGGCAGATATCAATATGCAGGCGAAATTTGTCCAGGTTGACCTTCTCTATCAGGGCTACGCCCTGGGCGATGGTTTCAATGAACATGCCGGGCTCGGGCTCTATGGTGAGCACAATGTCGTCATCACCAATAAAGGCGACACATTCACGAATGCTGTCGATTAACAGCGCCTCCGGGTCCACCTGGGGGTTGGCAACGTGGTCATCGCGAATAAAGCCACTGCCGAAACTGACGATTTTGACGTCCAGCGCCCGGGCCAGTTTGATGCCCTCTTTGATGAGCTTGATACGCTGTTTGCGCCCCGCCAGGTCTACGCACATGGCGGATGGGTCGTGGGGCCGGTCCGCCAGGAAAAACAGGGTGGGTGTGGCAATACAGGAGGGTTTGATGTTGCTGTTGGCGAAGCGCTGGCGCAGGGCGAGCAAATCGTCCTCGCTCATTTCAAAGGGATTGAACTGCTCCATGTGGAAGGCCAGCTCAATGCCTGGGTAGCCGGCCTTTTCCACCGCATCAATAGCATCCATCAGGCTTAAATTGACCAGCCCGTTGGTACTGTAACTTAGTTTTATCACCCATCTCACCTCGGTATATTTAGCAGCCGCCAGTACCGGGTACTCCGATTTTACTGACAACACGCCAAGCGCCAGCGTGTTTTTACTCACTCCGGCAGCTAAACATCGGAATTATATAGAAGTTATTGAACCAGCGCACCGAAATGTCTACCCCAGGCCTCGCCAGTATCAGGCTATAATGGACGCTCAGATGATGTATTAAGAGTGAAAATAATGAGAAAACTACCGATATTGGCGGCCCTGGCACTGGCCGGGGGCGTTAATGGCAGTGCTTATGCCGGCGACTTGAGTGCTGCCGATACCGGGTGGATCATGACCGCCACCGCTTTGGTTCTGTTTATGACCATCCCCGGTTTGTCGCTGTTTTACGGCGGCCTGGTGCGCTCAAAAAACGTACTTTCTGTTCTGATGCAATGCTTTGCGCTGGCTTGTCTGATGTCTCTGGTGTGGTTTGTTCTGGGCTATACCATTGCTTTTGGCAGTGACGGGGTGGAACAGGGTAAATGGATAGGGGATTTTGGCAATATCCTGTTTGCCGGGATGACTAAAGACAGCGTGAATGGCACTATTCCCGCCCCCTTGTTTGCCATGTTTCAGATGACGTTTGCCATTATCACACCGGCGCTGATTGTGGGTGGTTTTGCCGAGCGTATGCGCTTCTCCTCCATGCTGCTATTTAGCACTATCTGGTTGCTGGTGGTGTATTCACCGGTATGCCACTGGGTGTGGGGCGGCGGCTGGTTGGGCAGCATGGGCCTGCAGGATTTTGCCGGCGGCACCGTGGTGCATATTACCGCTGCTGTGGCGGCCCTGGTTACCGCGATGGTGATGGGCCCGCGAAAGGGTTTTGGTAAGGTGGCAATGCCCCCCCACAACCTGACCATGACAGTAACCGGCGCTGGCATGTTGTGGGTGGGTTGGTTTGGCTTTAATGCGGGGTCGGCGCTGGCCGCCGACAGCAGTGCAGCCATGGCGCTATTGGTTACCCATTTATCCGCGGCGGCTGGTGCCCTGGCGTGGATGACCATGGAATGGGTGCGTCACGGCAAGCCCTCGGTGCTGGGTATTGTCACCGGCATGGTGGCGGGGCTGGGGACTATCACGCCGGCCTCGGGCTCTGTGGGCCCTGCTGCTGCCGTTCTTATCGGCTTGAGCGCTGGTGTGGTCTGTTACTTTGCCACCAATTATCTCAAGCAGGTATTAAAGGTGGACGATGCCCTGGATGTGTTTCCTGTGCACGGTGTGGGTGGCGTATTGGGCACCTTGTTGGCGGGCATCTTCTGTTCTACCCAGTTGGGTGTTTTCAGCGGTAACGGTTTTTCGGATGGCATTGATAGTATTGCCGGGCAGTTTACGGTGCAGGCAACCGGTGTGATATCCGTGCTGCTCTACACCATGGTGGCAACGTTTATCATCCTGAAAGTAGTGGATGCACTGATCGGCTTGCGTGTGGATGACGAGCATGAGATTCAGGGGCTGGACCTGGTGTTACACGATGAGCGGGGTTACGATTTGTAGCGCCGTGGGCTGACGTGCTGCTCCCCGCAGGCACTAGCTTACATTCAAAGTCATATCCATCGCGGCCAGCGCCTTCTGTTCCTGCTCCAGTTCGCTAGCCGTCAGCGGGTGCTGTTCCAGCCAGTCCAGGGGGAAGTCCAGGCTCAGGCTTTGCTCGCTGGCGGCAATGGTGAACTCCGGTAGTTGCTCCAGTCTTTCCACGTATTTAAAACGCGCTGCCAGGCGCATAATGCAGATCAGGTAGGCCAAGCGGGGCCTCTCCTGCTCTGCGAATTCCTGTAACAGCTTGGTATTGATTTTGCCTCTGTGTGCTTCGGTCAACAGTGCCAACTGTTCCTGTTCCTGCTGGGAGAACCCGGGCAAGTCTGCGTTGCGCAGGAGATAGGCGGAGTGGCGGTTAAAGTGTTTATGGGAAATGGCCATACCTATTTCGTGGGTACGAGCCGCCCAGCGCAGTAAATCCCATTCGCTGTTTCCCAGCTGCCAGCTCTTGCGGGTGGCGGTAAACAGCATCCGTGCGCGGCGCTCCACTCGCCCGGCGGTGTCGATGTCAACCGCGTAGCGGTGCATCAGGGCGTTGCTGGTACGCTCCCGCACATCTTCATGGGTGAGGCGCCCCAGCAGGTCGTATAGAACCCCCTCCCTGAGTGCACCCTTTGACGTGCGCATAAGCGCAATATCCAGGCTGTCGAACAGGGCACTGAGTATGGCCACACCTGCCACAATCACATTGCGTCTGGCCGAGCCCAGGCCCTCCAGCTCAATCTCGAGCATGGTCTCAAACGCCAGCAGGACTGTTTCCAATTGCTTCAGACCGGCACGGGTAATACCTTCCTCACACCAACCGTTCAAGGTGAGTATTGTTTCTATGGTTTGCAGGGTGCCGGAGGCGCCGATAGCTTCCTCCCAGTGCTGGGCGTTGTAGTGATGACGGATATGGGACGTCTCCAACCGTGCGCGGTTGTAGGCCCGCCGGTAATGCAGGTGGCTTATCAAGCCATCGGGGAAAAACTCGGCGTTGTAGGACACGCAGCCTATCTGCAGGCTCTCCATGCGCCGGGGCTCAAATTTCTGCCCGATAATAAACTCGGTGCTGCCACCGCCTATGTCGATAACCAGGCGCGATTGGGCGTCGTCAGCCAGGGAGTGGGCCACGCCCAGGTATACCAGCCGGGCTTCCTCTGCGCCGTAGATCACATCCACTCCGGTACCCAGTATTTGTCTGGCCCTCCAGGTAAATTCCCAGCGATTTTTGGCCACCCGCAGGGCGTTGGTGCCCACCACGCGAATGCGTTGTACCTCGACACTCTCAAGCAGTTGCGCGAAGCGGGTCAGGCAGGCCAGCCCGCGCTCTATAGCCTCTTCCGACAAGCGACCGCGGTGCAGGCCGGCGCCCAGCTGTACTTTTTCTGCAAGGGTTTCCACGGGCCGCAATTCACCGTGTTCAATCTTGGCGATAATCAGATGAAATGAGTTGCTACCCAGGTCCAGTGCGGCGAGCAAACTGCCATCGGGGAGTGGGGCTGGCGGGGAGTTGTTCAAAAGCGATCCCAATTGTAATTTTGAGGCTACAGCGATAATACCGGATATCCATCCGGGCAAACAATAGCCCAATTCATCTGTGGGTGGCGGCGGCAATCTGCGGTAAGATTCAGCGCTTGAAGTAAGGTACTCACACATGACCGCTGGACGATCTTTTCGTTTTGACAGCGCCATCACCCGGCGCCCCGCTGCCAGTGTCACCGCTGGGCTGCGTGACGGTGACGGCCCCGACCCCAGTGCATCATTATTTTTGCAACAGCACAGCGCCTACGTTTGTGCACTGAAGTCCGCCGGGCTCAAGGTGAAAGAGCTCCCGGCCCTGGAGGCGTTTCCAGATTCTGTTTTTGTCGAGGACTCGGCCCTGTGCGTGAAGCAGGCAGCCATCGTGCTGCGCCCCGGTGCCCCCAGCCGTTTCGGCGAAGCCAACTGTATACGCCCCGGTCTCCAGGCGCTATTTTCAACGGTCATCGAAATGACTGGCAAAGGCTTTGTCGACGGTGGCGATGTGCTGCTAACGGATACCGACGCGTTTATTGGCCTGTCTGCACGCACCAATCAAGCCGGCCTGGACGAACTTTCCGCTATATTGGCCCGTTTCGATTACGCCACCGTCAAAGTGGAGACGCCGCCCTGCATTCTGCATTTCAAAACCGAGTGTGGTCTGCTGGACTCGGGCACCTTATTCAGCACAAAGGCGCTGGCGTCGGTGGCTTGTTTCGATAACTACCGGGTTATTGAAGTCCCTGAAGGCGAGGAGGGTGCAGCCAATATTGTTCGAATCAATGACAGGGTTTTTCTCAGCCGGGGCTACCCCAGATCGCGGGCTCTGTTAGAATCACAGGGGTATCAGGTGGTCGTACTCGACACCAGTGAGCCCGCCAAGGTAGACGGGGGGCTCTCTTGTATGTCCCTGCGTTTTTGATTCGTCAGCCCGTCACCCCTAGCCCGAGAGATTATTGATGCAAGCAGACCTGAGAATAGCCACGCTCAAACACATGCTGTCACTCATTGAGGCCGAGACGTCTCACCTGGGTGAGTCCGGGCATATCGATGTGGCCGATTATACTTCGTCCAGCCACCTGGAGGCAGAACTGGCCAGCCTTTTTAGCAACTATCCCATACTGGTTGCCCATGCCAGTCAGTTGGCAGAGCCCGGCAGCTTTATCAGCCTGGATGTGGGGCGTACACCGCTGTTGGTAAATCGGGATCGCAACGGCGAACTGCGGGCGTTTCTGAATAGCTGCCGACACCGGGGGGCAAAGTTAACCGACCAGCCCTGTGGCAAGGCACGAGCGTTCAAGTGTCCCTACCATGCCTGGACTTATCTCGATGACGGTTCTCTCAAGTTTGTGCCTAAGATTGAAGCCTTTCCTGGCCTCGATATGGCGCAACATGGCCTGGTTTCCCTCACAGTCTCCGAGCACGCAGGCTTTATCTGGGTAGTGCCCGGGGGCGGTACTATGGATGTACAAAATATGCTGGCGGGGATAGATCAGGATCTGGACCATTTTGGTCTGCCCCATCACGTAGTCAGAGTGTCAGATATTCAACACCCCGCCTGCAATTGGAAGCTGGTTATTGATGCCTTTAGCGAGGGTTATCACCTGAAAAGTTTGCACAAAAATTCGGTGGAAACATTTTTTGAAGACCATGGGGCGGTATTCGAAAAAATGGGCCGCCATTCGCGTTCGGTGGGTGCCCGGGCCGGAATTTTAGAGGCAAAAAAATTGGCGGAATCGGAGTGGGACTTCCGCGCATGGACGACACCGTTTTACACCCTGTTTCCCAATACAGTGTTAGTGTTTCACCCGGATTGGGTCTCCCGTATTACCGTATTCCCGGATGGTACGGATCGCTGCCATGTCTACCACGATATGCTGGTGCCTGCAGACGCCGACCTGAAAGCGAACTATTGGGACAAGACCTTCGCATTAATCAATCAGCAGGTTTTCGCAGCGGAAGATATCGCCGTCTGTGAAAGTATTCAGCTGGCAGCTCGCGCCGGCAGTGACAGTCAGTGGATCACCGGGGGCTTGGAAACCCCGGTACTGTGGTTCCATCAAGAATGCAGGGCCGCCATGGCCGGGCACTAGTCACATTCCTACACGGGGTAAATCAGTGAAAAAGTACGATGCAATTGTCATCGGTGCGGGCCATAACGGTCTCACCAATGGTGCCTATTTGGCCAAGGCCGGCCTGGATGTACTGGTTATGGAGCGCAATAGCTATATAGGCGGCGCCACGGTAAGTCGCGAGTTGTACAAGGACTGGACCTATTCCAACTGTTCCTATGTGTGCAGCCTGTTGCGCCCGGAAATTGTACGCGACCTGGAATTGCCCCGGCACGGCTTGCAGGTGGTGCCCTACGGCGGCGGCGTCACTTTTATGCAAAATGGCGACCACTTCGGAAACTATCACGACCACCAGCGCCAGTACCGGGAGATGGCACGCTTTTCCAAGCGCGATGCCAACGCCTATGAGCGTTACTCCGCCAATGTGCAAAAACAAACACGGCTTATTCGTCCCTATCTTATGCGCCGCCCGCCGGATCCCACTTCTCTCAAATTGCGTGACCTGAAGGATTTGGCCGAGTTTGCCAGCAGTTTTACCGCGCTTGGGGAGGAGGGCCTGGCCGACACCCTGAAGTTCTGGACAAAAAGTGTGGGTGATTATCTGGAGGAGTATTTCGAGACCGATGTTATCAAGGCCCACCTGGCCGGCAGTGGCATTATCGGCACCGCCCTGGGTGTGTATTCCCCCGGCACGGCCTATGTGCTGCTGCACCACTACATGGGCGATGTCGACGGCAATGTCGGTTCCTGGGGCTTTGCCCGGGGCGGTATGGGGGCGGTGTCCGGTTCTCTGGCCAGCGCTTTTAAAGCCCATGGTGGTGAAATACTGTGCGACGCGGACGTAGACCGCATACTGGTGAAGGGCGGGCGGACCGTGGGTGTTGCGCTCAAAAATGGCGATGAGTATTACGCCGATGTAGTGGTTTCCAATCTGGACCCCAAACGCACTTTCCTGGATGTAATGGATGCCTCGGACTTGCCAGCCGATGTGCTGAAGAAGGCGCGGAATTTTAAAATTCGTGGCTCCTCCGGCAAATTGAATATTGCCCTGGATGGCTTGCCCACCTTCAATGGTATCCCCGAGGGTAGCCCGCTGCGCGTGGGAGATATGCATTTCACCGATTCACTGGAACGTATGGAGCGCGCCTACGATGACTGGAAAGACGGTACCTGGTCCAAAGATCCCTATCTGGATATGTTGATTCCCAGCCAGATGGACCCCAGCCTGGCCCCTCCCGGCAAGCATATGATGACCGTGTTTGTGCAATACGCACCGCCAAAAATCAACGGGCGAGAGTGGACAGACAATGATAAAGCCGGCTTTGAGAAGTCGGTGCTGGACCTGATTGGCCGTTACAGCCCCGACTTCAAAGACCTTATTTTGCACTGCGAAACGCGCACCCCGCGTGAAATCGAGGCTGAGGTAGGCTTGACCGAGGGCAACATCTTCCAGGGTGAACTCACCTTTGACCAACTTCTGTTTAACCGACCCTTCCCAGGCTACGCTCAATACCGCGGCCCGGTGAAAGGCATGTATATGTGTGGCGCGGGTACGCATCCCGGGGGCGGCGTGATGGCAGCCCCGGGTGCCAACGCCGCCCGCGAAATTTTGCGCGACCTGAAGAAAACCAACACGGTACCGGAGGGCTATGCCGATGACTAACTATGACGTGTTGTTGGTTGGCGGCGGCCACAATGGCCTTGTCTGTGCGGCTTATCTGGCTAAAGCGGGTAGGAAGGTACTGGTGCTTGAGGCCAATGAGGCTTTGGGTGGCGCCGCTGCCAGCCGAGAGTTCGCCCCCGGTTACAGCGTGTCTTCCTGTGCCCACTGGCTAACCCATCTCAGTCCAAAGGTCAGTAAGGACCTCGACCTGGAACGTCACGGCCTGCAACTGGCCGCCAGGGACCTGGATTCCATTGGCTTGAACCCTGCGGGGCAGCATGTCACGGTAAAAGGCGGTTCCGTGGAAGGCGAGGGCTTATCTGCCGCTGACAAACAGGCTTATGTCGAATTTCACCGCAAGACCATCAAGTTCTCCAGGCTGTTGGCAAAGGCTTTTGCCATGCGACCACCCAAACTGGTGGAGGCCAACTTCACCGACAGGATAAACCTGCTGAAGTTGGGCCTGGGCATGAAAATGCTGGGTCGGGAAGACATGAGCGATCTGTTGCGGCTGGCACTCATCAATATGTACGACGTAATGGAAGAGAACTTCGATAACGAAACCCTGAAGGCGCTGCTCAGCTTTGATGGCGTGTTAGGCGCGCACATGGGGCCTCGTTCACCCAACACCGTCTTCGGATATCTATATCGCCGCATCGGCGATGTGCACGGCTACAACGGCCCCGCTGTAGTGAAAGGCGGCATGGGTGCGCTGGCTACCTCTGTTGCCAATGCTGCCAGGGCTGTTGGGGTTGAGATACGCACGCTCAGCCAGGTAGAGAGAATCAATCTGGTCGATGGCAGGGCAGTGGGTGTAAGCTTGCAAGGCGGGGAGGTAATCAAAGCCCCCCTGGTCGTGTCAAATGCCGACCCGGTGACTACCTTCGAAAAGCTGGTCGGGTACCGCCATGTGGAAACTGGCCTGGTTCGGCGAGTCAGCCAGATTCGGATGCGCAGCGGCACGGCCAAACTCCATCTGGCGCTGGACGGTCTCCCTGGGTTCAGCGGCCTGAACGAAGCCCAGCTGGGACAGCGGTTGGTGATAGCGCCGACCATGGACTATATCGAGCGCGCTTTTAACAGCGCCAAGTACGGTGAGTCTTCGCTTCAGCCGGCATTGGACATCAGTATACCCAGCATCCACGACGACACTTTGGCTCCGCAGGGCAAGCATGTGCTGTCGGCCATCGTGCAGTTTGCACCCTATGACCTGAAGCTGGGCTGGGACAATCACAAAGAGCAATTTACGCGGCAGGTCATTGATACCATCAGTGCCTTTGCGCCAGGTATTGCCGAACGTATTGTTGCCAGCGAGTTGCTGACCCCGGTAGACCTGGAGCGCGAGTTCCATATGAAGGGTGGCCACTGGCATCACGGTGAAATCAGCCTGGACCAGGTAATGATGATGCGGCCGTTCCCCGGGGCCACCCAATACGGTACTGCGGTGGGCGGTTTGTATCTCTGTGGCGCGGGGTCTCATCCCGGCGGCGGGGTGATGGGGCTGGCAGGGCGCAATGCAGCCCGGGAAATAATCAAGCGGGGGGAAGCGGCATGAGTGGAGAGCAAAGAGATGTGATGATGCTGCAATCACCCTTTCATTCCCGGGTGGTAGCTGCCAATGAGCTCAATGAATGGGACTGCTGGGCGGGCTATACTACACCCACCGCCTACTTTGACGTAGAGCTGGAATATTTTGCCGTGCGCAGCACCACCGGCGTGTTTGATCTGTCTCCCATGAACAAGTACCAGATTACCGGCCCCGATGCCCAGGCTTACCTTGATCGCGTTATGACCCGCAATATCAGCAAGATTAACGTGGGCAGGGTGGGCTACTCGGTGTGGTGTGATGACGCCGGACAGGTGATGGATGACGGCACCATATTCCGGCTGGGGGAAAACGAGTACAGGCTCTGTGCCTACGCCAGGGCCATGGATTGGTTGAGCTGGTGCGCCATGGGCTTCGACGTCAATATTGAAGATGTATCGGATCAGGTGGCCGCCCTGGCCGTGCAAGGCCCCACTTCATGCTCCTGCCTGAAGGCCATGGGGCTGGAGGGAATAGATAAGCTGAAACCCTTTGGCTTGGTGCACTATGATTTTGAAGGTGAAGACCTGCTGGTGAGTCGCACGGGCTTTACCGGTGACCTGGGTTACGAATTGTGGATTGCCCCCCACAAGGCCGAGGCCTTGTGGGACAAGCTATTTGCAGCGGGAGAGCCCTATATGATCAAGCCAATCGGCTCCCATGCACTGGAGCTCACCCGTATCGAAGCAGGATTTTTACAGGCGGGGGTAGATTTTGTGCCCGCCCAGGATGCCGTGCGCCTGGGTCGTTCCCGCTCTCCCTTTGAACTGGGTCTGGGGTGGCTGGTGGATATGAGTAAACCGGTGTTTAATGGCAAACAGGCACTGCTGAAAGAGCAGCGCGAGGGTTCGCGTTTTCGCTTTGTTATTCTGGATGTAGAGGGCAACAAGCCAGCGCACAATTCCTTTATCTTCAAGGGCAAGCGCAAGGTGGGCACGGTAACCTCCGCGGCCTGGTGTCCCACGGCAAAATCCAATGTGGCCTTCGCCCAAATTGAAATGCCCCACGGTGAAGTGGGGGAGAACTTGGTTGCGGAGATTTACTTTGAGAGAGAGCTACACTGGTCGCGGGTACTGGCACCCTGCAAAGTGATTGAAACGGCGGTGTTTAATCCACCGCGGCGGCGCACGACACCGGCCCTCGCTTTTTAGGCTAAAAAAAATGACGACTATTGCAACGGACGTGAATGACTCAGAGCAGAAAATGGCTCGCATGGTTGAGTTGCAAACCGCAAAGCCGGGTTACGCCATGGACCCCTATTTTTACCGCTCCCATGTGGTGTACCAGAAAGAGTTGTCTCAGCTGATTTTCAAGAGTTGGATCTACGCCGCTCATATTTCAGAAATCCCCGATATCGGAGATTATCTGTTGTTTGAAATAGGTGAAGACTCCCTCATTATCACCCGGGATACGGCCGGTGAGGTGCAGGCCCTGATGAATATCTGTCGGCATAGAGGCGCCCGGGTTTGCGAGGACGCCACCGGCAATTGTAAGACATTCGTCTGCCCCTATCACGGTTGGGTTTACGACCTTGACGGCAGTTTGCGCGCCGCCCGGGAAATGGATGCCCGGGAAGATTTTGATGGCGGAAAACTGGGCCTCAAGAAGGCCAGAGTAGAAGTGTTTATGGGCATGATTTATATTAATTGTGACCTCGACGCTGCAGATTTCAGGAAGCCTTTGGAGAAACTAAAACAGCCACTGGGCGCCTATGATCTCGAACACGCCAAAGTCGCCCACAAGGAAACGTTTCGGGTCAATGCGAACTGGAAGCTGTGCCTTGAAAACTATCTTGAGTGCTATCACTGTGCTACTTCCCACCGGGCTTATGCCAGACTACACACATTCAAGGAACCCTATGATAAAGTAAGCCATATTGTGGAGGCCATGCTGGCACGCGCGGAACAGGTCACCGGTGTTGAGGGTATTGGCAAAGAGCACTGCAAGATTTTTGCTGACGCTGAGGGCTTCGGTACCTGTGCATCCCACAGCCGTTACGGTTTATACGAGCCCGCCCAGACCGGCAGTGAAGACGGTAAACCCGTGGCGCCACTCATGGGTAATATACGCGGTTACGACGGCGGGGTGGGGGATTTTCAAATGGGCCCCGTGACTTCAATGCTCAACTATCCCGACCACTGTGTTTTATACCGGTTTATCCCCCGTGGACTGACATCAACCGATATGCAGATTGTCTGGTTTGTACACGGTGATGCAACAGAGGGTGTGGATTACTACAGGGACAAACTCACGTGGTTGTGGCGTCATACGACAGAGGAAGACAAGTATATTATTTCTCGTAATAGTGCGGGAGTTAACTCGCATTTTTTTGTGCCAGGGCCGCTACATCCGGAATTCGAAGAGACGCTTATGTCCTTCATTAGCTGGTATCTGGATACCCTGGGTGGACTAGCTCCGGTCGAGATCAAGTGAATACTTGTAGAATGCTATGTCGCGTTCATAACCGAGGTCTTCGTACAGTGCCTGTGCACCGTAGTTGTCTGTGGCGGTTTCCAGGTCGATTCGGCAAGCCTTTGTTTTCTTTGCCAGTTTTAAAGCCTCATTCATCAGGGCATGCGCCACGCCGCGTTGCCGGGCCTCCTTTTTGACATACAGGTCGTACAGAGTCCAGAAAGGCCTGCCAGCAATCGAACACCAGCCGGGGTAGAGCTGGGTGAAGCCTAATTCCTGCCCCGTATGGTCGCACGCCAGGAATATCACCGAGTGATTTTTCCCAATATTATTGCGCAAAAATTTGCGGGCGAGCTTCGGGTCGGAGGGTTGTTGGTAAAATTGGCGATAGAGGTCAAATAATGGGGTTAATTGCTTGAGCTCGGCCTCGCCGGCCCTCACGATGCGCAAGCTTTTATCTTTTGTTAGCAGGGGTGTATTGCGTTTCTCCCTGGTCGGTGGCATATCGAAACACCAGGGAAATACGCTGGCCAGAAAGGATATGCAAACATCGTGTGCCTCCTCCCGGTCGTATGCATCGCCGGCGTAGAGAATTTCCTGCCAGACCTCCTCGATGAGACCCTGTACTGCATTGGCCATGGCGCGGGCATTCATCTGGTTCTGTTTGTCACCCATGCGAATAATATCAGTGCAGGCCAGTAAGATAGATTGAAAGTTCTTCTTGTCTCTAGCACCGCATATTCGTTTGTAGTCCTGTCTGGACCAGGCCTCCGCGGCGAAAGCAAACCACACGGCCATTTTTCGCGGCTCGGTGATAGTCGGATCCAGGGATGCATCCAGTATGGCTCTGAGCCTGTCTGCGGGAGCGTCGCTGGTGGTGGCAAGGGCACGGTCAATGGAGGCATCGAGTTCGTCGGCGAGGCAGCGTAAGGTATCGAGTAGCAGCGCTTCCTTGCTCGAGAAATGGAAATTTACCGAGCCTGCTGTCATACCGGCGATGCCGGCAACTTTTGCAAGGGTTATTTTCGACAGCCCGTGTTCAGCGATTACGCTGATCGTGGCGTCAATTAACAGGCGGCGGGGCTCGCTCAGCTTGTTGTCGGGCTGTCGCTTGTTCATGCAAGCTCCTCAAGTCGTGCCAGTCCACTGAGTGGAAAGTTCAGCTATATAGTGTCACTATACAGGCGTTTAGTAAATAGAATGCCTGTTTAATTGAGAGACCAACCATGTTGAAAGTAGAGCCGCATTGCTCGTCATACTACGCTGCGAGTCGCAATGATCACACAGTCTACCCACCCCTAATGGGTGATCATGAGACCGACGTCTGTGTTATAGGCGCTGGTTTTACCGGTACGGCCACGGCTTTATCTCTGGCTGAGCGCGGCTACAAGGTGACCGTATTGGAGCAAAATGCCGTTGGCTGGGGTGCATCCGGACGCAATGGCGGACAATTGATCGCCGGCGTAGCCGGAGAGAAACGCCTGCTCAAGTATTGGGGAGAGGAGGTCGCAGACACCTTGTTTAATATGGGCTATCGCGGCCATGAAATTATTGAAGAGCGTATCGAGAAATACAATATCGATTGTGATTTCAAGCACGGCTATATCGATGTGGCGCTCAAGGACAGGCAGTTGCGCCATCTACGCCAGTGGCATGAGGAACTGTGCAAACGCGGTATGGAGGACAAGTTGCGGCTGGTCGAAGGGCAGGAGTTGGACGATATTACCGGCTCTTCCGCCTATGTGGGGGGGCTGATCAATATGCGCAATGGTCACCTGCACCCCCTGAATCTCTGCCTGGGTGAGGCGCGCGCGGCCACTGAGCTGGGCGCCATCTTTCATGAGGGCTCGCCGGTAAGTGAAATTATCCATGGGAAAAAGCCAGTTGTTGTGACCGCTGCAGGCAGGGTCACCGCCGACTTCGTGGTGTTGTCAGGCAATGCATATCACAGGCTTGAACAGCAGAAGCTGTCCGGGCTGGTATTTCCAGCCGGCAGTTACATTCTCGCCACTGAGCCCCTAACGGAGGCCGAGGCCAGGGCGGCTAATCCCATGGACCTCGCGGTATGCGACCAAAATGAAATTGTAGGCTATTATCGATTATCTGCCGATCGCCGAATGCTGTTCGGTGGCCGCTGCAACTATTCGGGGCGGGAGCCGGTCAGCATTGAAGCGGCAATGTTACCCCGGTTCAAGGCGCTCTTTCCGCAGCTGGCAAATAAGCGTATTGACTATAGCTGGGGTGGGAAAATTGCTATTGTGGTCAATCGTGTGGCCCTGCTGGGTCGCACGGCGGATAATGTATTTTACGCGGGGGGATACAGCGGTCACGGCGTCAACAATGCTCACCTCAGTGGAGAGATTATGGCAGATGCTGTAGCCGGAACCCTGGAGAAAATGGAGATATTTTCAAAGGTGAGTCACTGGAAAGTTCCTTTTGGCCAGTGGTTTGGTGGCCAGGCGGTGGCGGCGGGCATGTTGTACTACCGAATGAAAGACCTTTTATAGCAACCGGGTTGTCCAAGTGGCAGATGGAGGAACGATATTATGAGCGTAAAGAGTGAAACGGACAGCTGTTCGCTGGTTATTTCCTGCCCAGATCAGGTTGGGATCGTGGCTGCTGTGTCGAAGTTTGTTGCAGAGCGACGCGGATCCTTGATGGAATCAAATCATCATACGGATGTTGAGCAGAACTGGTTTTTCATGCGCAATGTCATTAACGTGCACGCCCTTGCGGTAACGCTGGATGAGTTCAGGATGGAATTTGAGCCCATCGCGCAACAATTTGATATGCAGTGGTATGTTCGCGACAACCAGGTTTTGCAGAAAGTGGTAATCATGGCAAGCCATGCATCCCACTGCCTGGCGGATTTACTGTATCGCTGGAAAAGTGAGGAGCTGGCCTGTGAGATAGCCTGCGTGATATCAAACCACGAAAACTTGAGGGGCATGGTGGAGTGGCACGGAGTACCCTTTCACCATGTACCCGTGCCAAAGGATGACAAGGTGGAGGCCTTTGTCAGAGTGAGTGATATCGTCGAGCGACACAGTGCGGACTGCGTGGTATTGGCCCGCTATATGCAAATTATCCCACCCGACTTGTGCCGGGATTATGCCGGGCGGCTGATTAATATTCATCACAGCTTTCTGCCGTCTTTTATGGGTGCCAATCCTTACCAGAGAGCCTATGAACGCGGTGTTAAACTGGTCGGGGCCACCAGCCACTATGTAACCGAGGATCTCGATGAGGGTCCTATCATAGAGCAGGACGTTATTCGAGTGAGTCACGGTTGCTCTCGCGATGATATGGTGCGATTGGGCCGTGACCTTGAAAAATCGGTACTGGCGAGAGGGTTGCGATTACACCTGCAGGACAGGGTTATCGTTCGGGGAAATAAAACGGTAGTATTCTCCCCGTGAGTGACCAATTTCAAACCCAGCGCTCGGCAGTACAGGCGCCACTGACTGTTCTACGGGAAAAATGCATGTTATGAAGAATCCTTCCACTGTCGGTCTGGCACCCTGGATGCAAACCACACTTAAGGAAGGTTTCGGCCATCTTTCCGCGGGTCGCTGTAACGAGGCGGGAGCCTGCTGCAAGCGTTTGTTGGGGGCGAAACCCGATTTGGTGGAAGCACACTTTCTAGTGGGTTTGATAGCGCTGGAGCTCAAACAAACCTGGCATGCGGTGAGTGCCTTCGGTTCGGTCACCAAGCTACGACCGGATCATGGCGCAGCATGGGTAAACCTTGCCCGCTTGTTTATGCAAGCTGGACAGCCGGGCAGAGCGGATGCAGCGCTCGCAAAGGCCGTCGAGCATAACGACGACAACCCGCTGGTACTGGATTTGGTAGCTACAGTTTACAGCTTGATGGGAGATCAGCCGGAGGCGGGTATATGGATTGGCCGAGCGCTTGAGAAGGAACCGAACAGGCTTCAGTTTCTGGTCAACCAGGCCAATAATTACATGTTTCTGGATCGCATGGATGATGCGGAGTCGTTGTTACACAGGGCATTGGAAATCCAGCCCGGCAATCCCAATGCGCACTGGCTCCTCTCCGGCCTGAAAAAGGCAACAGATCGAAGCCATGTTGTAACGCTGGAAAGGCTAGTGCAACGCGAAGGCCGCAACCCCAAGGGGCTTGCTTTCCTGAACTACGGGCTTGGCAAGGAACTGGAGGATCTCGAAGATTGGGATAATGCCTTCGGGGCATTTTCCCGCGGTGCCGCAGCCAGGCGCAGTACCATTGATTTCGATGAGGCGGCCGAGAGTGAGATGTACGATGCTTTCCGCGATACCTTTACCGAATCGTGGATGCGCGATGGCGATGCCGGACACCAAGACCCATCGCCCATATTCGTAGTGGGGCAACCGCGAACCGGCACTACCCTGGTAGAGCGAATCATCACCAGCCATTCCAGTGTATTCTCTGCCGGAGAGCTTAAGCAATTCGGGCAGTGTATTCGGCGCCTGTCCGACTATCGCGAACCCAAACATCAGTCAGCCAAACTGGCGACCCTGGCCGCCGGCATCGAGCCCCGAAAACTGGGTGGCGCCTATCTTCAAGTCACAGCCAAATTGCGGGGCAAGTTGCCCCGGTTCGTTGATAAACTCCCGCCAAACTATCTGTATATTCCGCTAATTCTCAAAGCGCTGCCCAACGCAAAAATAGTGCATTTGCAAAGGAACCCGATGGATGCCTGCTTTGCGAGCTTCAAGCAACTGTTCGCTGATGCCTACCCACACTCTTATCAACAGGAAGAGATGGCCAGGCACCATGCAAGGTACTTTCACCTGATGGCCACCTGGCGGGAACGTTTTGGGGGCCGCTTTTTCGATATCTCGTATGAAGATACCGCGAGCGACCTGGAACCCAACGCACGGGCATTGATGGAATTTCTTGAACTCCCCTGGGAGGACGCTTGCCTGAATTTCCACCAGCAGGAGGCGGCAGTAACAACCGCCAGTGCGGTGCAGGTTCGCGAGCCTGCGCATACCCGGTCTGTAGGCCGTTGGCGTCGTTACGAGGGGCAGCTGGAACCCATGCGCAAGACGTTGATAAGTGAAGGTATACCAGCGGGGCTGCTCGTTTGACTGCGCACTAACACTTTTGGGGTATTACCTAAGGAAAACCAGCATGACAAGCTGCTATGAATTGGTATACTCCTACATAGGTTTCGCAGGTGGATATAATAATGAAGATAATCCCGCATAATCATTTTAGAGGCGACCGCACCGTCGCAGACACTCAAACCCGGGGTGGAGCGTCGAAACGCACCAAGATGGCGCAAGCAATCTCCTTCGCCCTTGTAGCGGGTGTCTCCGCCCAGACTTCGCATGCGCAACAGCTTGAAGAGGTCATTGTTACCGCGACCAAGCGCTCGGAATCTGTGATGGACGTTCCGCTTGCCATCACTGCCATGTCCGGTGACGCCATCCGCGCAATTAACTTAAACGACATCAAGGACCTGATCGCCTTCACGCCCGGTATCAGCGGCAACAGTAAGGACAGCTTCCTAGACTTTGTCAGCGTTCGCGGCATTAGGACCATCGATTTTGGTAACGGTGGCGACCCCTCAGTCAGTCTGTACAAGAACGGTCTCTACCAGGGTCGGACCGGCTCAGCAATGTCCAGCCTCTACGATATCGAGCGTGCCGAGGTATTGCGTGGCCCGCAGGGTTTCCTGTTCGGGCGAAACTCCGTTAGCGGCGCGATGAACATCATTACCAACAAGCCAAACGTGTCCCAGGTGGAAGGTTACGCCGAGCTGGATGTGGGCGAGCGCAATGTGCTGGTCTTCGAGGGCGGAGTCAACGTTCCCATTACCGATAATTTTGCGGTACGCGTAGCCGCATTCCATTCCGAGGAGGACGGCTACGTTAAGAACCTGGCCGGTGGCCCTGATCTGATTGAACATGAAAACCAGAGCTTCAGGATTACCGCTAGGTATGAAAATGAGCGGCTGACAGCCGACCTTATGTTTGAGTACGACGACCGGGATCAGTACGGCACGGTGTACCGGGCGACGGGCGAGGGTGAAGCCTTCTACAGGCACCAGACACGTATTAATGGTGGCCCCATCCAGACCTCCCGCGATGGCCGTACAGTCAACAATGACAACTCGCTGCAGCCAACCGATGAGGCAGAGATATACTCGGTTGCCCTGATCATCGACTATGACCTGGGCTTTGCAACGTTAAGCTCACTGACCGGCTACAAAGATCACGACTACCAGTACGTCGAGGATTTTGACGGTCTGCCCACAGTCACCTTCAACTATGGCCAGGACCAGAGCGGCGACTACTTCGAACAGGAATTTCGCCTGACCTCCACTAGTGAGGGGCCGCTGGACTGGTATGCGGGCGTCTCCTACTATCAGGAAGATATCGACACGATCTTTTTAGGTCAGCAAGAGGAAGACGTCTATTGCCTGGGCTATTGGTACAACACCTGTCAGGACATGTTCGACTACTACAATTATCTGGACTCTTACTACGGCAACACGTTCTATTGCGATTACTACCTTGACTATTATTTCGGTAGCTGCGACTGGACACCCTCCCAGGACGGCCTGATTAACGATCGCAATCGTATTGTCGGTAAATACGAGGGCTACTCGGCCTACGTCGACTTGAAGTACGCGTTCAGCGACACCTTTGATATGAATATGGGTCTGCGCTATACCTACGACGAGAAAGAATTTTCCCAGGAAGTACTCCACGATTCATCCCTGCTCGCTTACAAAGTACAGACCGGCTTCACCACACCCGAGGGAGCCCTGAAGGACAAACAGGATTGGGACGAGGTTACCTGGCGTATTGTCGCCAATTGGCACCCGGACGACGACACTTTAATATTTGCTAGTGTTGCCACTGGGTATAAATCCGGCGGCTTTGGCAGCTTTAATATCGAGGGACCGGGTGCCGACTGCGGCGTCTTCGGGCTCTGTGTCGGCCTTCCAGGGTCGGAAAGGCCAGGCGATTTCGGTCCGGAAACCGTCACTTCGTTTGAGGTGGGTTATAAAGCCACACTGTTCGATGGACGTGCTCAGGTAGCGACAACCGGGTTCTATTACGAGTACGAAGATCTGCAGGCAATATTCTCAGAGGGCCCGCGCCAGGTTGTCGACAATGTCGGCGAACTTGATGGTTGGGGCATTGAGCTCGAAGTAAATACCGCGATCACGGATAACATCACCTTACGCGTTGGCGCATCCTGGTTGGATTCCGAAGCGAATAATGTACAAGCGTTCTGCGGCGCGGGAGAGGTACTGGACCCGGTGCGCGGCGCCGATGCCTGTGAGGGCAACTCGATTCCCTGGGCACCTGAATATACTGCCTTCGCGGTAGTCAATGGAAATTACCCTGTAGGTAACAGTGGTGGTGAGATATTTGGCATCCTTTCCTGGACCTGGGAAGATGACATTCGAGGTGATTGGCCCGATGAAAGCCTGATCTATCAGCGTATCAAGACGCTCAATCAGACCGACATTGTCCTGGGTTATCGTCAGGAGAACTGGAGCCTGA
>Ga0114949_10000075_pt1 | contig 37530 bp, 45 predicted proteins | sample N074metaG_FD_83505 | JGI IMG/M metagenome (GOLD analysis project Ga0114949, IMG submission 83505) | Deep subsurface microbial communities from Kermadec Trench to uncover new lineages of life (NeLLi) - N074 metaG | ecosystem: Environmental > Aquatic > Marine > Ocean trench > Sediment | place...
AGTACTGGGTCGGTAGCAAATTGCTCGTCAGTAATCTCGTCAGAAGTGTGAGGTTCAAATTCGAAGTCAATCTTTACATTGGCTCCGTCTACCGGAGTAATAATTATCATCGCCTTTTCACATCTCTTGCTCATAAATCCCCCAACTCATCTTCTAATTGATTGTTTACTTTTGCGGGCTCTTCCTTAACGAAGTCTCCCATACCACCATCGGCAAAATGCCTGAGAACTTGCCTCATCTTCTCTTGGACTGTGATGTTTTGCGGATGCATCTCTTCGAATACTCCCACAATATCTACGTCAATCCAAAGCATGAGCTTTTTCTTTTTCTGCTTGCTGCGTTTAATCAGCTTGAACCCTTCATCCACACTCTACTCCTTTTAAGATTGGTCTACCTCTATCATCAAATTCAATTTCACATAGAGGCGCTAGAATTAATCCGCCGTCGGTGCTTTTATATAGATTGAAATCTATTGAATTACGTCCGTATGCGTCAGCTAATAGGAGGTCTGTATATCCGTCTTCGTTCAGTAGGGCGTCTACTATAGTTTTAACTTTCATAAGACTTCCTTAAGGTTTTTGCCTTTATCTTTTACGCGCTTTAGAATTCTTTTATCTATCTCTCCACCCAAGATGTAGTTGATCACACATCTTTTATCCTGACCTACCCTATGAATTCTTTTCCTTGCTTGACTAAGGTCTACAAAGCTCCAAGGGATATCATTGAAGATAATATTGGAGGCTGCAGTTAGTGTGAATCCGGTAGAAGCTGAGCCTATAGTTGCAACGATACAATCAAGGTCACCTGTCTGGAATAGGGAAACTATTTTGTCTCTATCCTCATGGGATACATCGCCTGTGATTACTCTAGTCTTCCAGCCTTTCGTCTCCAGCTGTGAGGCAATCACACTACATGGAAGAACGTGATCGCTGAAGATAACTATTTGCTCGCCCTCAGTGATGAGGTCGTCGGCCAGAGTAACGGTGGCTTTTACTTTCCTGAGCGAGAATTCTTTCTTGAACGTCGCAAAGTTTTCATCTTTAGATTTCTTTCCGGCTTCATGGGCTAGGTAACATTTCTCCAGACCTGCAGCCAAGCCCTTAGGGATATTGTCTAGATAGATCTCTCTGTCGATTATCTCCGGAAGACTCAATACATTTTTAGATAGCCGGCGAAGATATTTACCCTTCAAATATTTTTTAAGTTGAGGTACATTCCTCGAACCATGATACTCCCTGACCTCAATCTCTCGTCCTCCTGGACGGTAAACCGTTTTTATCCTAGGGTTTGAGAATCTAGTCGAGAACCCGTACTGCGAGACCTCTTTGATCTTGTCTCCATTAGTACCAAAAGGGCAATAGGACAACATGCGTAGAGGAGAGTAAAACTCTGTGAGTGAGTTCTTGATCGGAGTACCACTAAGTAAAATGCAGAACTCTGGGAAGGTATTCATCACCAAGTTATGTGCTCGTTGTGTCCTCTTAGCGTCCATATTTTTGAGGTAATGGCACTCGTCGAATACAACTGCTTGCGGGATGATCCGGTATTTATGTATGAAATCATAGCTCATGATTACCCAACCGGTATCGGGCAGAATCATCTTGGTCTTGCTCACAATTAGAGCTTCGTCACCTGTAAACTTTTCGATCTCTCGCTGCCAAGTTCCTCTGAGAAAAGCAGGACACACGATTAGTCGAATACCTTTAACGGATTCGACAGCCTTTATCGCTTGCATTGTTTTACCGAGACCTTGCTCATCCGCAAGTAATCCGTATTTTGCTTTTTTTAGAAAATCTATGCCAACCTTTTGGTGGTCGTAAATCATTATCACCTCGAAAAAGGGAGACAAGCTCCCCCTAAATTTTTACTAGCTTAGTGCTTTAGTAATCTTCTGCTCTAACTTCGCGATGTCCGCTTTGCCGTGCAGAGCTACAAGTAGCTTGCTTACCTTAAGCTTGTTCGCATCGTCACTCTTCCAATCATCGCCAAGTACTTTCACTAGGATTGGAGAAACTTTAGCTCTGTGAGTTCTATCGCCCTTGTCGAATAGTACTACTACCGGAGCCTCTTCAACTACTGGCTCGTCAAGGTCTAGATCTAAATCGATTTCCTCTTCGACTTCTGGAGCCGGCTCTGCTTTTTTTACAGCTTTCTTAGCTACAGCTTTTTTAGCGGCTCTCTTCTTAACAGTCTTGGCCTTAGGCTTAGCTGGAGCCTCTTCAACTACTGGCTCTTCTACTACTGCTTTCTCCGGAGCTGGAGCTGGAGTTGGAGTTGGAGTTGGAGCGGCTGGCACTGCAATTGTATTGCCGTCGTAAGTTAGTCCTATAAACATAGCTGTTGCTGCATCTCTAGACTTAACTAGAAGTTCGTTGACGTTCACCGAATCATTGTCAGGAAAGAAGAAATAGTAAGTCTCTTCTCTGATCACTTCATTTACTTTTGTGTCAGCCTTCTCGTGAACACCGTACTGAGAGATAGTCTCAGTGATGATAATTTGATTTCTACCCTTATCTCTAGAGACGGAGTTAGTTTTTCTTGAAAGTAATCTGTCGGCTGCTATTGCATTAAAATTCATCATTACAAATCCTCTAAATCGTCAAAGTTTAAATCATCCAAATCGTCAGTCTGTTCAGCCATTTCTAATGACTTGATATTTTGACTGTCGAATATCTTATACTTGTCTGCCGCTGCGGTAAACGTAGCGCCGTAACACTTGCTCCAATATGGACACGGTCTGAAGTAGCTTTCACAGTTAGAGAAGTTCTGAGTAATCTCTGACTCCTCTTTCCCGTCAAGCTTTCTAGCTCTGTCCAATAAACCCATTAGCCTCTTGTAGGCACCCTTGGGGTTTAAGTCCTTAGCTGGGATTCCAATGTCATAGCTCTCGACGCGCTCTACCACGCGATCGATGAATTCTACTATCGTTTCTTTCTTGTTCCGCTTGATCTTTGCTTTAGTAGTAACTCGGTATCTAACTCCAGAAAATTTTGCTGGGTCTAGAGACTTGTACTCTTTGCAAAGCTGATCTACGAAATTACTGTACAGGTTTAGCTGTGGGTCATTGCAGAGTCTAGATAGTAGTGAACCGCTCAACTGTGCTGCGGTCTTTAAATCTACAATCCACCAATTACCGTTAGCATCTCCCATCACTGCATCAATGTAACCAATGTAGTCTGTACCATTACCAACTTCGGTTTCAATTGCGATACATTTCAGTTTCGCCTTCTCGTGAAGCGGTATATATTTCTTAACCATACCGATGATAAGTCCGACGTCGGTGTCCGAGTCGATATCATTGTCTGCCATAGCCTTGTTTATTATCTGCTTTGTACAAGGCTGCTCTCCATGATTACACTCTTCTAGGATTTGATGGAAAGCCTTCCCAACGCGCAAGGCGTGGGAATTTTCTGTGTAGTCAGGGTCGTTGTCAACTTTTTTGACTTTCTCGTAGTAAAACTTTCTCTCGCACCCTAAGAGCGTATTTGAACCACTATAACTTATTCGCAAGCTCATTAAGTTCTTCCTTAATCTTGTCTTCGTCTTCGAATGGGGTGTAAAGATACGCCCCAATTTCTAACCAGTGATAGAAGGGCACGTGAACATATGGGGTTCCAGCTAGTCGGGACTGTCTAAGGCGCAACTTACAGTACCCCTTATATTCCTCTACGAGTTGTTCCCTTATTGTCCCCATTAAATATCTAGATCGTCTAGGTCTAGTTCGCCCTCTTCTTCACCTGCTTCAAAGTCCGGTAGACCTTCGTCTTCAGTTCCGATCTCTCCGTCAAAAGCAGTATCTTTTAGTACCTTGAACTGGTGAGAGCTTTTGCCTTTCATTAGGCCCTTATCTAGAACTACAGTTCCTTCGTAAATGATCTTCAGCTTTGTACCTGGTTTTATGAAATCCATCTTGTAGTTAAGCTGGCCCGCTGAGTTTAGTACTACGATCTTTCCGCACATGGCTTCAAATTCGTACTGGACTCCAAACTTGCCTTGGTACTCTCTGCGAAAAACTCCTTCAACTAGAACGTCTCCGGCTTCGCAATCCTTGTACTTGATGAACTCTTTACTTCCACCCACTTCTTGATAAGCCACAATAACTCTCCTTGTAATTGACATGACTCGTGATCGAGCCTTAGATGTATTCAGCCAGATCATCTGGCACAAAATAAGCACTGAACTTCTCTATATCTTTAGCCGTTCGGCTGGATATATATCTCGGTTGTACTGGCATTGGACCTATGTCCGTTTCCATCTCCTGTCCCTCCTTGAAGCCGTAGCCCCAAGCCTGAGGGTCCATTCTACACTCTGCGTATTGCTCCATCGCTGTACCCGTGAAGTAGTGCTTCACTGCTTCACCCATACACTGGGCCAATAAATTAATAGAAGTGACGGTTTTATTGAAGTCACACTCAACGTATATTGCATCGTGTAAAGTCATGATCACGTCGAGTCCCATTTCGTGGCAGTTCCAAACACCTCTACGCATGATTACTGCGCCCCTACCTTGTATAGGGAAGTTGAGAACCGAACGGTGGTTGTCGTTGTCGCCCCAAATAGTCCAGCCGTCTGGGAGCTTCAAGTATCCTCGAGTCGTATACTCGTCGATAGTATTGTCTCGCCACAGATCGAATGAGCTATAGGTCTCAAAGAACATGTCGATCAGAAACTGTGCTTCGTCTTGAGAGCAATGGACTCCTGTGTCTTTAGTAATCTTGCTCGCTAGACCTTTAGCTCCCATACCGAATTGAATACCTAGAACTGTAGATTTAAACTTGTCTCTAATCTCTGGGTACTCGGCTTTAGTTCCCTCCCAAGGAATCGCTCCAGCCTGCTTTGCAAAGTATAAATAAGGGTCTCCGGAGTGATATGCCTCGACCATATTTTTATCTTGTGAAACTAGACCTGCTAGTAAAAATTCTTGCTGGGAGTAATCTATCGCGATAATAACTCGGCCTCTCTTAGGCTGAATCAAATACCTCATCCATGAGGATTTTAAAGGGATATAGGCTGTAGCTTTAGGCTGACTTCTAGAAGTTTGAGCCCCGTAGATTCCCATGTATGGGCGAACTCTACCGTCACTGCCTGTGGAATCCCAAATGGTTTTCTTCTTAGAGTTATCTGTGAAACCATTTAGAGCCTGCTTCTCTCTCATGTACTTTAGGAACTTATTGCCGAAGTTAGAAAGATCTCCTCGGTGATCATACTTTGCCTCGAACGCATCTAGAGATAAAGCCGGCGAACCTTTGGCTGTCTTTAACCAGTAGGAGTGGCCTTGTGCCTTAACCCAATTAATGAGTTTGTCTTTCTTCTGTATGAATCTAGTGCCTGACTTACTTTCTTCGAAAGCTTCAACTTCAGGAAAACATCTATTGATATCTCGCTGCATGCTAGTCTTTATCTCACCGACGGAAGCTGCGAAGTTTTTCATCTCTTCAAAAGCTACAGGGTAGCCTCGGGATTCCATTAGTGCTGAGAGAGCTGCATATTGCCCTCTAAGCTGCATTTCTGGAACGATGAGTTTCTTGTCTTGGCCTTTGTATAGAGACCATAGGGTCTTGATCATCACGGTTGCAAGTCTAGGTAAGTAAACTACGTCAGACGCACAGTACTTCATGATCTTATCTTGCTCGTCCTCAGTCCACTCGGTGTTATCGAGTATGAGGTCTCGCATCTCGTCTTTGTGGTCTGTGTCTATTTGGATACCTAGAAACCTGTACAGGCATGAGGCTAGGCTATGTTGTACCTTTCCTCCGGTAGTATAGCCTTCTGGCTTATCCCAAGAATTTAGTGGCGGCTTCAAAGTGACGACCTTGCCGTCAATAAGATGCTTACCTACTCGAACCTTGTTATTATTGCTCGATAGTAGTCGGTACTCTAACTGAAGGTCTATCCACTTGATTCTAGTGGGGTCTATACCGATTGAGTGTAATGCCCGTGCTTCAGCGGTTACAGCGAAAGCAAAGAAAGTGTGTCCTTCAGATATAAAAGACTCGACAAGAGCTTTCATCTCTCCTATACCGTCCTCACTCATCCACAAGTCGTGGGTGGTGGTAGTTCCATCATGATCTACTAAAACTGAAAAGCAGAGTACATTAAGGTATTCTTCATTTGAAGAATTGAATTCTGCATCCAAAAAAACTCGTCCCATAATTTCCGTGTCCTTGGAGTAGTGGGTAACTTATTTTATTACTAGATGTATATAGCTTTCGATGGAGTGATATAAACATTTACTAAGTAAAAAATCAAGTGAAGTTTTGAGGTTACGCTATAATTCCTTGTAAGCCTTTTAGTGCAAGGGATACAGGATTCAGGGGTCTTTCTAATTGCCCCGTAAAACGGGTCAATCCCCTGAGTCCTCACCTCTTAAGACTTGCTGAATGAGTCTAGGTTATGTATTAGTTAAAACATATCGTCTATATCGACGTCATAGGTCTCTTCTCCGATATCTGTGTTTACAAGGTCGTCAAGGTTATCCTCCTTGGCGGCCTTATCTTTTTCCCTATATCCAAACGGATCTTGGCAATAGATAAGATCATCCATATCAGTAACCAACCTAATCACACTCTCGCCCTCAATCTTTGCAATACGAATACCGGCTTGGAGCCATGAGTTTATTACCAGTTGTATATCCTGCAAGGAAGCTTTCTTGTTGTTTGATACCTTGATACCGGAAATCAGGACCTCTTCGCGTGCCATGATCTGATTTACGATAGTCATGTGCTTGGAGTCTTCGAATTGGCTTGTAGTTATCAACTTGAAAAACTCTGGAGTCTTGAAGTCGATAGCGGATGTCATATATTTACAGCATCCGGTTGGCTCCCAGATTTCAGTCAGCCACTTGTGGAAATTACCGACCTCCTCCGGACTAGTGATATCATCCCAATGGCCTTGGTCCTTACCGAACCTATTGTCGAATGTGGTTTGTGTAAGTCTGAATGCAACGAACCTTCTCTCGTTAGGCTCACCGGCTAGAGTAAATGTGTCGGGATTTGCAAGTACCCAATTCTGAGCGTGTTGGGTTACTTTTTCAGATTCTTGGTACATTCCTCTTCGACTACCCTTTTGGTTAGTCATTCGCTTGAAGAACTCTACTGCATTAAAACCAGCACTTGATTCCTCGTATAGGTTCAGAGACTTGTTCATTAGAGAGGAGTTGAACTTATCGGAGGTAGCCGATTTGGTATCCGCTGTATGGACGTTAGATTCGCCCAGCAAGTTCGTTGCAATGAATTCTAATGTAGATTTACCGATCGCACCTTTACCTACGAACAGAGCCACGTTCTCGACTCTCTCACCACGACATGCTTTGCGGAGGAGCCATAGAAACATTTCGATCTGATTTTCATCGTCGTCAAATAGGTGACCTAGGAAGTCTTGATACTTTTGAGGATAGTAAGGCTCTAGATCGTGCCTAGTGTGCCACCACAGAGGAGGGTGCCAAGTGTTAACGAACTCTATCTCTTTTTCCTGGCTGAGGTCGTGCAGTCTAACCTTAGCGGTTTTACCACTGGTAGGGAACGGCTCATAGTCTACCTTGGCAATTCTAGGCTTCAGTAGTTGCGCTTTTAAATCTTTATCGCCTTGAGTATATTCATCCACTTCTAGGGAATACACACCGAAGCCCATCTCTAGTGGTCCGTTCGGTGTAGCGATAGTAATAGACTCGGGCTTGATGAGCTTAGTTCTGTAATCGACCACGGGGTAGAGACTTTCACCCAATGCGGCCCGTCCGGATTCTTTCCATGCAGCTTGAGATTTCTCCCGCTTCTCTCTTATCTCTCGATCTCTCTTTAGCTTCAGCGCGTCGAGTATGAGTCCATGTAATAGATTCCTGTGAGTTTTATGGTTCATTATTAGCAACCACTGATCTGCAGCAATGTCGCCCCGAAAACACTCGTCGGAGAGGAGTATATCCGGAGATCTCGCGATCGCACCGTCAAACTCCCAACTTGCTCCGCTGCTACTTAACTTACACCGACCTGACCTAAGGCCGTTCATCACAACTGCCTTTTTTGTAGACAGAGATAGGGCGTCTTTCGACATAGGAACTCCTAATTATAAAATGTGTGGGTTTCCGGTAGTATGCTCGAAACGAGATTTTTACAAGGGATTTTTTATGTCATACGTAACGATGGACACAGGATTAAAGGGCGCAATGATCTTATGGGATTACTATCTGCCCATTGATTCCCTGTGCTTTGAGAGGATGGGTTCCGGTATCGACTCCTTCAAAGTTGCGGAGAAATTAAAAGAGTGGAATCCTGACAGAATGTATGTGGAGCAGATATCCCCAAGGCCCAATCAATCTGCAAAGGCTACATTCACTCAAGCGTTTGTCGTTGGGCAATGCCACACCCTCTCCCAGCTCCATTGTGAATACGTCGAGTACATTTACCCTCAAACATGGACTGCATTCACTAAGAGGTTATCTGAGACACCCACAGCTAAGAGTAAAGTCATAGCTCAGGAACTCGCTCCAAAGTTCTTCCCTGAAATGGCAGAAAGCTATAGATCTAAGAGAGGCCACAAGATTGTTCACGATGGTATCGCTGACGCTCTTTGTCTGAACCTTTATGTTCAACGAGACCTTTACCTAGAGCACTTGAAGTAGATTCAAACCTGCCAAGCTGTCCCGTTGACCAATCTTAAAATATAGTATAATATAAGAGTTAGACACCTGAAAGGAGTCCGAGGAAAATAAATAAAGGAAATGGGGGGGGGTGTATATGTGTTTTCTCTCGCGAGATTTTTTCTGCTTGGAGAAATCCTCTCTTTTTCTCCAAAAGTAAAATGTATATACAATCGGGTATATTGTAATTCCAGCCACTTATAATTATATACACTTGTATAGCCTAAATTTTAGTGCCTCTCCTGTATAATTTTTGTGCAGCACCTCATGGCATAGTAAGGTGTGTCATTTCTGTAAATCGCAGATTATTTTGTGTGTCTCAGGAAAAAAAATTTCAACTTTTTTTAAGTGTGGAATTGTTGTTGGAGGTGGTGCAGTATTGATCTTAATCCCACTACTGTCGAGGTATTCAAAATGATCACATTGATATTGTTTCTTCTCTATGTGTTTGGGCCGGCGGGAGGGAAGAGTCGTTCTTCCATCCTCGCTTCGACCTTGTTGCTGGTTGCGTTTATGGACTGTCTCACGATATTGATTGCTCAGTATATTGCCCGTACATTCTAGCTGTATTCGAAGGTATCCGCCTTTAAGACGAAGATATATGTATTCCCGCATAGGTGACACCTGTCCGCTAGGAATTCCTCATTTTCAGAGTAGTCCTCGTAGTCTCTTAAATTTAATATGTTCTCTTCGTAGCAGTATGGGCATTCACAGGTGAAGTCTAGATTTGGCATATGAAAGCTCCTGCAAAATTTTTCGTATAGTTAATTATACGAGCATTTGACAGAGCGAGACAATTTATTTTTTTGGGATAGTGTCCGGTAAGGCTGGACTTGCACCAGCGACTTTCAAAGTTCTAGGTTTGACGCTCTACTACCTGAGCTACCCACCGGATAAGAAATGGCCGGTGAGGCTGGATTCGAACCAGCGACCACATGAGGCGGTTCGCCTTGGTGCTCTACCTACTGAGCTACCCACCGGAGGTGTAGCCCCGAACTTGCTACCTGCGTCGTACTGGGCTACCTAATAACTATAAAAAAAGGAGTTCCGCCAATTTGTGATAGCTACTAGACAGTCAATATACAGATCCCATAGATAAAATCAAGAAAACTTTAGCAGGCTATCTCATCGTACCAAAGTTGAGTGGCAAACATTTTCTTGCCTGTAAAATGAACACCTACCCCTAACGTCAAATGGTCTGGCCTTACGATGTTCGCCCTGTGTCCAGGACTATTCATCCACGCTGACATCAAGGACTTGATAACATCATCAAGAGTCGAGACGTTTTCGACTATAAAAGGAGCAACGCTGTTGTCTAGGGTGATACTGACAACATTATCACTCTTAAAATCTAGAACCGCCACGTTCTCACCTCTAGCGAAAATGCAGTTGTGTTCAGGGAATAAAAACTTGTACCTAGCCTCTCTCTTGTCAGGAAATCCATCGTGACTAATAGTGTTTCGTCTCGCCATTTCTTCCGACCACTTGCGAGCCACTATGCTAACCATCTCGTCTCGAACCATCGGCTCATCCCTGTGGTCGTTTGAATACTCGACAATTAAACGCTCGGCCTCGTGGACCTTGTCTGCTATGCCCTCGCTAGAAAACGATATTGCTAGAAAAACACCTACCAAATAAGACACAAGAAAATTAGTTGCGATCATACGACGCTCCTCTAGAATAAAATATATACATCAAACATACAGCAAAATGGGGTTAATCATGGGCCAAATTTATCCATCTGATAAAGCATCTGAGAATTTTAGATACTATGAATTCGCTTGCAAGTGTGGCGTCTGTGCATTTACAGGAATTCACATCGACCAAAGGGTTATAGCTCTAGCCCAGAAGATTAGAACCGCCCTTGGCAGGTCACTAAAAGTCAACAGCGCGTGCCGTTGTAAAGTGCATAATATGGCAGAAGGCGGCTCACCCTATTCAAAACACCTTAAGGCAAGCGGATTTGTGGCAATTGATTTGGATATCACCAAATCAACGGAAAGAGCGATTGCAACCGAGATAGCTTTGGCAATGGGAGCTTCGGTTATACCGTACAAGACGTTCATGCATTTTGATTTTAGAGACGGACCAAAGAAACTCATCATGCTTTAGGCGCAAAAAAGCCCAGATAAAACTGGGCTTTTAAAAACTTAAGCTTCTGCTTCTGGCTTTGCTTCTTCTTCTGGCTCCTCTGCAAGAACTGCATCGGCCATAGTCTTCGGAGCTTTGTCCTTGAAAAATACAGATACAAATTCAAGCATGTCGAAGAACTTCTCGTAGAACTCATCGTCAACTTCTGTTTCTGTTTCTGCCGCTCTCTCCATCGCTCTCTTTTCCATCTCAGCTAGGATCTGGTCTCTGTGAACCATTAGGTACTTTGCGAACATAGGAACAAGTAAGCCAGTGAATGACTTCAAAAGAGCAACTAACGCTTCCAACACAAGTAAAAATGCTTGTTTCATCTCGTCTCCAAAAAATAATAAAAGAATTAAGAGGTCAATCATGCCACAATACGTTCAAACTTAAAAATATTTTTCAACCCTAGGAGTGCTTATGAAGATTCTCATGCTCATGCTTTTGCTTGTGGCCGAACACGCCATTGGCTTTACAATCGACTGGCCTGAAGATGGTAGGCATAGACCCGAGTTGGTGGCCTGTGATGATGTCAAGCAAGTGAGTTATTCTGGCTTTACTATCAAAGGCTGCTATGACTCGAATAGAATTTTTATTTTGCTAAATGGGACGAACGCGCCTTGTGCATTTTACAAGGACGCTCAATTAGCGGCTGCAAAAAGAGGGTATCTAACTATTTGTCCAGAACGAAGAAATGTAGGCAATGGTCTTGCTGCTCAGAAAGCTTTTGAGTATCTACGTGGCAAAGGAAGTAAAGCTACAACAATATTGCTATCGGGTCATAGTCAGGGCAGTCATGGTAGCGTAGTTGGAGCATACAGACTTCAGCAAGCCTATCCCGAATTGACTATAGATATGCTGCCAATCTTCCCTTATTTTTGGGATTTCTATAATCGTGATCGGCGCGGTGACTTCTGGGATGAACACCCAAAAAAAACCTCGGAGCTATTCCCCTTAGTCAAAGGGCGCAAGATAATCCTTCGAGGAACTAGAGATCCCACAGCGGACATTGATAAAGTTATGAGAGGATATAAGCACCTTTCTGAGCCTAAGCACCTGTTTGAAGCCAATGCAAACCACTATGAGTTCGATCCCCATTGGGAAAACCTACTCCCACTTTTTGATTAGGAGAAGTTATGAAGTTTTTATTGCTGGCAGTGCTTTTTATTACTGGTTGTGGTGTAGAGGCTGACGATCATGACCACGGTGATCCGGTTCACGACCACCCAGAATGCGGACATCCGCATAGTGAAGAAGTTGAATGTCCGGAGACAGATAATCCTGGAGGTGGGGTAAGTATTCCTATCGAAGATCAGCTACCACCAAATCCTACCAAAGAGATTTCATCTTTAATCGTGTTGAACGGTACTACTGCTAAATGTTGGCATTACCAACCTGTCATTAACTATGCTACGGGTGTTAAAATTAAAGTCACTTGCCCAGAGTCACCAAACACTGGTTCTGGATATGATGGACTAAACGCTTTCAAGAAATTGTATAAACAGCATCCGAACATAGTGCATGTAGTCGTGTCTGGGCACTCACAGGGAGGAGTTGGCGCAGTAGCTACGGCGTATCTAATTCAACAGGAGTTCCCAAAGCTCAGAGTTGACACGCTAGCAATACAGCCAGCATTCTCGATGAATCCTAAGTTTTACGAATACGCTAAAAATTTGAAAGGGAAGAAAGTTGTAATGTGCGGTACCTTAGATAGTATAGTTCCGTGTTCAGGCGTTTGGGCTGGTTATGCCCATATAAAAGAGCCAAAAGAGTTTGTAACAACCGTAACTGGGCATTTCAATCCTCATAGACAGTGGATAAAATTGCTCGGAAGATTTGATTGGGGGAAGGGATGAAAACAGAAAAACATGTAGCAGCAATTATAGCATCGGGGGCTTTATGCCTCTTTATGCCTATAGCTCCTCTAGCTCTATTCTTTTGGGGATTTATAGTATTTTTTTGGGTGCTGTACCTGATAATGAGGAAAGATCCTAAGTAAAAAAAGAAGCGACTTCGGTCGCTTTCTTTATCTTCTTATTCTACCAGCATTTGCCATTTGCTTTAACTGACCTTCTATGTTTGCCAACGACTGCACCATTTTACTGATATCTTCGCCAAGTCCATTTTGTTTGTGCTCCAAATCTCTTAACTTCTCTTTAAGCTCTGCATTCTTTTCTTCTATGACTGCGACTTGAATGCTCAAGGTCTGAATACTATCTAGCCTAGGGCTTACAAAGACTTGATAAAAAGAAATCAATCCGAGAATACAACAGCCAATCATAGCCAATGGTATCCTCGTGTCCTTGCTTACTACATTTTTAACTTCCATGAGTCAAAGACCTCTCTTCTCTATTTTTATGTAAAATTTTATCATACCGAGAATTGGATTAGATGGTTAGGTTTTCTTAACCGAAATTGAATAAAATTAGGTAGGTCATAATAACAAAGCCCCCGAAACTATGGCGGTTCGGAGGCTTTGCAGAGAGTAACGATAAATCTGGAAAAAATCGTCAGTATTCCCTCGTTCGAAGCTGAAGGGAAACGTCTTAATGAAAACCAAACAGCCTCTATCCAGGATATTGAAGAAAACTTGACGTTCTGTCAAGGGTTAATAAGTTTCAGTACAAGAAAGTATATTCATATCACCATCAGAAACAGTCTTGCAAGATTTGAATGGAGGTAGTGTTAGCTGATCTTTAGTAGTAGCGGCTAGAAGGGTATCAATATATGAACTACCCACATCTGACTCCCAAATAGCTTTAGGCATATCCTTGAGTGTGACCCCCTTGTAAAGTGTGCTGCTATCATTCGTCTTCCGGTAGCGATTAGTGATATAGACGGTGCCACGATATGATTCATCTTCACTGTCTAAGATTCTGTAACCAACATGATTGACGGTAGCTGTTGCTGAAGTGTCTGAAAACTTTGCTTCAAAAATCTCGGCTGAAAACATAAATATCTCCTTTAAATCAAATTACTGTCGTTCGTCCTTCAAATTTAAACATCAACCTTACTGTCAAGTATCTCTTTCAAGTTATCAAAATCGTTATTGTATAGAACGCCTTCTGGAATAGGAATATTGACAGTATCTAAAAGATTAGTTTCATCTCTTAATCCTGACCAATTCGCATTCACAAAATTAACAACAGCTCCTGTAGCTATAAAAACATCAACAGAACCGCTATCGGGAACAAGGGTAGACCCATCATCAAAAGATGGACCGCTTGCGGCTGCTACGTTGCTTAAAGCATCAGCATAAAATCCTGTCTCGCGGCCAAGCAATTTACTGTTACTCAGGACCATTTGAGACTCATCGCAAGATGCAGCTCTGCCGTTAGATCCCAGTATCCAAGTATTTGATAGCCTTACTGTCGAATAGGCTCTGGCGCGAATAGCAACATCGTTAGGACCGCCACCGGTCGCATAAGTTGCGTTTCTTATCACAAAAGCGTTTGTCGTATTATTTTGCGAAACGACTCTACCGACCGCCCCTTCATAACTTATGAATCTTCGCGTTCGATTACTAAGATCTAAATCCATTGACTGATTTCTGCCATCGAACACTGGTGCGAAACAATTAGTGAACTGAAACAATGTCCCTGTGAAAATTGTTGCAGCCGTATTACAAACTTGAGTACCCGGAAAAAATATAGTTACATGCGACCATGCACCTGACAAAACTTCGAGTCTCATATCCTCCATATCTGTTATCGAGGCACAGTTTATTATTGTGATAGTCACAATAAAAGTTTGTGCAGAATCTGGCTTAAACTGAGCTTGATAATCCCATGCTGCTTGTGTTGTCAGATAAGTTACTCCAGGTACTTCAGCACCAGCCGCGAAATTTACAGTCAAATTAAGATCCGCTGTTAGGTCTGACTGAACTTTTCTGTATTCAAGTGCTGTTTCAGCTCCATTAACAAACGGGGCGGAGTATGCAAAACCCGTTTTGCTGGCAGGAGTATCAGTCAATGAGTCGAAAGTGCTAGCACCACCACCACTACCATCCTGCCAACTAACATCTGTCCCATTTGAAGTTAAGACTTGATTGTTATTTCCAATCGGCAATCTAGCTGTAGCGTTTGCAGCATCACGAACAAGTAAATCACCCCTTGTTGTTAGCGGGAGCGTTGGTTCTTTACCATCGAGAGCGCCTTGTAAGTCGGTTTGATTCGCCAGCGTTCCCGATATGTTCCCCCAGACCGCAGTCTGATCTGTTAGCTCAACATAGACAGAAGTCGCCCAACGGTAGGTTCTATTTGTATCAAGAGTTATGTAGATCTTACCGTCTTGTCCCGTAGGAGGAAATGCACCAAGCGTTGCGTACTCTTCAACACTATCCACATAGCTTGGAAGCTGTGCAGCCGGTACATTTCCTAGAGCATCCAGTGAAGCTACCCCGTTGGCCATGCCCTTATCAGAGTTAGGGACTTTCGCATCCAACTGAGTCTGTACGTTTGAGGAAGTTCCACTAAGAAACCCAAGCTCTGAAGCGGTCGTAGCACTCGCAACCACTTTGCTACTGCCGTCGGAAGCCAAAGCCCTATTGGCTGCAACATCGTTTATTGTCAGAGCCTTTGCTGTTACGCCATTTGCTGTAACTTCAAGGAAGATTTCAGTGACGTCATTGTTCGCCCATCTATAAAGGAATGAACCGATTGGAGTCGCTGCATCTCTGTTATCAAGACCGCCTTCCCCACTAACGATAAGCTGTGGCGCGAAAGAAACATTGTAAGACTCTTGTATAGTCGTCGCGTCTGGCCCAGTACCGCCCGATGAAACTGCGTTGGTTGGAAGTATTCTAAACCTAGCATCATTGCTGGTATCACTCGCGTCTTTACGCATAACCAAACGGCACAATAATATTGCACCCTTTAGGATAGGCGGAACTATAACAGTCTCAGAGCCAGCGGCTGAAAGCGCGGCAGATAAGTTAACAAAAAATTCTTGCCCTGTAAGTATGCCTATTGAGTTGTCAGCAAATAGATATAGATATTGAATCGTCGCATCGTTGCTTCCCGGAACAGTAGTTAGCGTTCCGCCATCGTCATATTGATCCGGGTTAATAGTATCGCCCTGATAGTAGATAACTCCATCCTGCTTAACTTGGAAGAACAGCAAGGGGTTAAGTGCTGGCAGCACTGTATTGTTAGGGTCTTTCGGGTCCGTTGCAGTATTTATACCGGAAGAAAAACCAGTACCCTCAGCCTTTTGAAGCTGCATCTCTCCCGCTACCGAGCCGATTTCATTGCCACCGGTTAGGAAGAATCCTAGAGCATTCATGAGATCTAAGAGTTGCGCGGCTGTATCGTAGGTAGGACTATATGCGTTGATTGCGAGATCTATATCAATATTATCAGAGTGAACTATTGTACCAACATCAAAGGTATCTCTTCTTTGTGCGGGGGTTGACCCAGTCGCCCTTTGAACTATATTTCCATTCTTATCGTTTGATATAAGCGTAAGCGTTTGGGTACCAATGTTTTGGAGTACAACGCCTATTCTTTCAGGGATATCGACCCGAGTGATAACGGGATTGCCAGGGTCTGTGGTGTTATCGACGTGTATGCCTAGGCCGGCCTCTTGATCGAACAGGGAGCTATTACCGGCATTGATTGAAAGACCACCACCCTTAAGAAGAGAGGTGCTTAAACTCATAAGAGCATTCTTGTTAATCTCTACTTGCGGTGTTGGGTCGTCAGAGAACTCTAACCCAGTTTCATCCGTCTTCACTTTGACAAGCTTACTGCCTTGACCTGAGTAGGTCGAAGGAGTATCAAGAAGCCCTAACCAAGTATCAGAACCACCACCGCCACCACCGCCACTACCGCCAATAGCTCCTATCGTAGTAGTAATGTAATCCCAATCCTCGGACTGTATCCATGAGTGACCTGACACATCTATACCGTAGGCATTGTCATTCAGGGTAGGAACTTCATCCCAAGCTGTAACCACATAACCATTTACAGTTGCGCCTTTTACGGGAGGATTATTTGTCCACCAGTTGTCGAGATGAACGTAAGGCGCTGGGAGCTGCCCTGCTAGTATAGTAGCTCTGCCTTCTGCTAAGTTACCTATGCGAACGTCCTTACCGTCTTCTATGCGAATAACAGGAACGTCTAGCACCGTTTCCCCAACATTATAGGTAGGCGTATCCTCAACAATATAGGTATTGAATCTAGCCGAGTCATTAGCCTCAACCATTACAATCTCGTCACCCACCTTTAGATCATCAAGGTCGGACTTAACGTCTACAGCGCCATCGGCTAAGATCGAAAGCCTTAATAAGTCATGATCCCCGTTGTTGGTGTAGGTGCCCGATGCAGGAAGTCCGCCACCGACATCTTGCAGTGTCCATGTATGCAGCCAAGCGCTAGAGTTAGTGCTTACCTGAGTCGAAAACTTGATATCTATTATTTGACCCTCTTGAAAGAAAGATCCTTCAAGGTTCACTTCAACCCAACCCACGGGGCCGCCCGGAATAAAGCCAGACCCTAAAGTAGTCTTCTTAGTTGGGTCTGTTATATCTTGAATCGTATACGCATACGTCTCATTACCAGTGTTTTGTGACCTCCAAAAACGAAACCCATCAATAGTCGCAAGCTCTGAGCCAACTGTAAATCTCAGTCCTTGAATAGCGAGGGGATTAGCGACATCGCCTTGCCATGTAGGGTTATCAGATAACGACCAACTACTGTCACCATCTGATTGAGGTGCCGCCCGTTCTGTAGTTTCCTTGTTCGCGATCATCGTCCAACCTTGGTCATTAACTACTTGGTTGGACTTATATGAACCTGCTTGCCATGGGCCTTTCCAATCCATGCGATACTGAGGAAAAAACTTCTTATCATCGAAGCTGTAAACAAACAGTTCATTGTCAGTTAGGTCTGTCACGTCTACATCGGAAAGATTGACTAAGGATTGACCGCCAAATTCCAGCGCATTTTCAGCATCATTAACTATAGGAACTAAACCTTTGTTACCTGAATAACTCGCTGGAGTATCTAGCAATGCAAGAAAATTTGTAAATGCTGAAGCACTACCGCCTTGAAGCACCCATTGTGTAGGGCTATCCGTACCAACGGATAGATAAGTGTTCTCGCTATCGACATCAATATAGTGAACGCCGGTTGCAGGGGGTACGATACCTTGAGGGGCACCACTACCTTTTATTATGTGTATCATGTTTCGCCTTTCTTATTCTTCGACTTCAAATCCTTGTGTTAGAACTCGGCCTTTCCAATCGGTTAAGACACCAAAATCTTGATCAACTTGGATGATTCTAGGGCTAGCAATGCCATCATCTTTCCCGAACTCTACAGGATAAACTGAAGTCATAGGCTGAGCCGTTGCTGATACCAGCATTAGATCAACGAGATTTCCGAATTGCTCAGGGCCAATGTTTCCGCAATTAGTTGAGTCAAATATTTTCATAGTATTACCTTAAATAGGAACTATTCTAATTACACAATCGATCGTACCCGCAGACCCCTCAGATGGTGTGAAAACAAACTTAAGATATTCAACTTGCCTCCAGTAGTCTGGAATGACAATAATGCTACTCTGTCCAGAAACTTGAGCTGTATCTAGCTCGATCTTTTCGTCACAAGAAATAGCATCTTCCCACACCTTAGGATCAAATATGGAAGCCTTCCAGGAGAATACACCAATAACTCCAGACTCCCATTTTATCTGGTACGAAAGTGATGAGGTTGGAGTACTTAACTCCACGACAGGTGATTCGAAACTAACCGAACCATCTTGCCCTGATATATAGTTTTGATTAACTAATGCTTTACTCATCTTGACCCCAATAGTAAGGAGCGATTAGGTAATTCTAGAATCATAGATTAAAGACTCCTAGTAAATCTGTCACTGCCAGAGGTACAAGCAATGCTAAAAAGCCCGCGAGATTCTGCATAACATACAGATTTTTGAGAATTACCATTTAAAGGCCCGACTAAGGCCCAATCAATCCCATCAACACTAGTCAAGCAAACCCCTTGAGTGCCGACCGCTAAAAATCTTCTTATGTTGGCTGCCCAAACTATATTCTCCATATCAGCAGAGGTGCCTTGATCGTCCCATGGCGTATCAATAAACTCGGATAAATCGCTGCCTCTATAAATTTTGTCATTAGCTGTGTAAACTATTAACCCAGTATCCTCATCGACTGCTACCCCAGTTAGATCTGCCGCAACCCCTCTTAGGTATGGAGTCCAAGTAATCCCGTCGGGACTGGTCCAAGTGTTAGTGTTATCAGCGAAGGCTCGTCCTACTGCGATAAATAATTGATAAAACTCACTCCACACTATATCAAATACTTCAATGTTAGCTGTCGGGGTATTGGCTCCGGTCCAAGTAAGGCCATCTGTGCTATGTTGGATTTGGTATGTATCATCTTGTGCATATAACGCTACAGATACAAATTTGCCGTTTCCATAAGCTGCCGAGCCCCAACCTTCTGCACTTGCTGGAGTCCTAGAAGTCCAACTAATACCATCTGTAGACGTGGCAATTGCATTATCCCCAGACGCTACTAGCACGGAATCACTTTCGGCAAGACCCTCCCAGAACCCTACAGGCATAGTTCGTGCTGTCCAGTTAGCGCCATTGAATGAGGTGGCGCATGGCTGGGCATTGTTACTTGATGAGAGGTTTATATATAGCTTAAGTCTTTCGCTAAAAAAAGCTATGCTCCACTGAAGGGCATCATTGGTTGAACTTATTGTAGTCCAGCTCCTAGTCATAGTCGCACCAAGCACCACCAGAGACTCATCTACTACTTCAGCGTTATCGATTATTGATTGCCCATTGCTACTTATTGCTGCGATGTTGTCATCTGTAGTTTCTTCTATGTAGTCCAGCCAATCGTGGACGTTTTTTTGCCAAGCATTTTGATTCTGTAGGTTAGGTTTTACAGGAACCCCGCTTACAGTATTATCACTTGTAGACCATCCGAACTCCCTTTGTGCTTCCGATGGTTGAATCGCAAGGGCTTCGCTATCGCTTGCCCATTCGGTACTGGTAGTTGGTTTTATGGCCATGATGTTTCCTATTCGTTAGGTTCAATTGATAGAGAATAATGTCCGCCCACACCGCGATCGACATATGAGCCCCCTGTCTTTAGAATACCATCGGGGTTTTCTGATTCCCATATGGCTTTTTCTGTATCTGTATACCACCACAGGACGCCTTGCTGTGCAAAGGTCTGCTTGTCTTGCTCTATGCCGTTAAGCTTAACCGATGTATCATCATCGTCGAACGGGATGGTTACTTGCGACCTCGATTTACTCGCATCAACGGTATATAAATAAGTACAAGCCAGAGAGCAAGACACCCTAATCACTGACCCATTCTTTGCTACATAGCTCCATGCTGCTCCTGGAATACTTCCATTAAAGTAATTCTTCAATTCAGCATCCATATTTGGGCCATTAGCTACGGTATTAAAGAACTGAAAGACAATGTCTGTTCCTGAATTTAAAACCTGAATCCTAGCGGTGAAAATCCCCGTTTCTCCTGGATCTGGGAACTCATAATCGTAGTAGGCAGGAATCGGCAAAAGAATCTCAAACGGTCGAGCATCGGGGGATGGGTCCGAATCGAATGCGAATACCTCTAGTTCTGGAGACCATACATAGCCCTCAAACCCTACACCTGCGACTTTCGCGGCTTTGATTACAGGAGTCATCTCGTTAGGGTCACTAACTGGAGAGCCCTGACCTTGGAACTCTAAATAAAATTTCGCTGGAAATTGCTCATCAAACCTCACGGGGACGTTAGGTCCAGCGAGAACCCTGAAAATTCCGAGTATGTTATCGGCAGTACCGTCAGAGTTATTCGCTGCGATTTGTGCGAGAATTAGTACTAGATATTCCTCATCCGTAGCACCACCTCTATCCGCCCCGACGATCTGTCCAATCCTATCAAGGTTAACGCCCTCGGCAGTATCGAGAGATCTACCATTGAGCATATCGATCATGGTATTTTCCATGTCTTGTGCTTCAAGGGTGAACGCGTGGATTAAAGCCTCCCATCCGGAGACCGGCTCCGGAGACCAAGAGACATCTATAGTCTTTGGTGCATCCTTCATTATCTGAGGGAGACGAGCTATCGCCTGAGCGTAATGATCTTCTATTTTTTGTATTTCATTTACAGCCATAAATCACACATAGATAAAGGTTACATTGTTGGACTCTACAAGGGCCAGCTCCGAGGGACCTATAACCACCTCGTCAATGAAAGAACCCCCTCCAGCAACACGAATGCCACAGGAGAGAGTTCTAATGCCACTAGCGCCCACATCGCTGGCAGCACATAACAGTTTATAGCTTAACACATCGACACCTGGAGTAAGGTTATTTTGACCATAATCGACAGCTGCTTTCTTGAAAGCAGCCTCTGTATTGGATAGGTCGTAGGTAGCATCGACACTCAGTGTGTACTGGACTTCAATGTCTATATTATCCACAGTAGAGAAATACTGGAGGTGTTGCGCTCCCTCCGTATCTATAGCTATTCCGTAGATTTCTCCATAGGTCTGAATACCGCCACCCTTAGAGTCCCAAAGACTTTGAGCGACTTCATTTAGATTGTCGCCCACAAAGGTTTGAGTGACCGCTGCGAAAGGTCCACCACCACCACTAACGGTTAGAGCTAGAACGACCTCGCCTCCGGAGCCCCCGTCTACATCTATTTTATCTGAGCCGTTTCTAGTTGCAGTATTGACGTCCGATTCCGCTTCGATAGCTGTAGCGATATTGTCCAGAGTCGTATCATTATCCGTATCGAAAGCCACTGGAGAGCCTGCGATTGCGACACCGTTTAAGAGTATTGCAATACTCTGACCCGTAGTTAGAGGTAGAGAGAAAACTAGCTCACTATCCTGCTTATAGCTAGAGCCGGTCTCTGCCGAAACATATGCCGCTATAGAGTGAGGAGCCTGACCATCGACTTCGACGTCAGTATCATTTAGCACTACCTGTGCAGATCTCACCGAATCTAGAAGGTTTAGAGCCGACCTGATTCCGGACTCAGTAGCAGTTCCAGGTCTTGCTATCTGCTCTTTCCTTCGAGCTTTCAATTCTGCATCGGATTCTTGCTCTCTCCCTACAGTAGCGTCAGAGGGATTGGTGACCGACCCCACTTGTCCAGGAGTCGAAACCATATTGACTAGAGTTCCTGCTAGGGCCACCGAAGGTCCAGTCTCGTTTGCTGTCGCCTGCACGGAGACAGTATCTTCACCGTCTAGGATTGTAGCCTCTACGTCAGTCTCCCAGAGCAAGGTCGATCCTGTAGCAAAAACTTGAGTAGTTGCATCGATAGTAACGTCTCCGCTCGACCCATCCACCCTAGAGAATTCTAGATTTACTACGGAGGATGTAGCTGACTCTCGCACCACACCGTTAAACGCTGATAGTTGATCTAGATACACACCAAAGGAACTATCGGGATAAGACGCATCGTTTACGGCCTCTAGGAGCTCGTAAAGTTTCGCATACCTTTCGGACATAACTCCCACTAAGACTCCGAAAGGGCCTCTCTCGTCGAGGTCGATACCGCTTCCGAATGAATCTTTTAGGTCGTCTTGCATACCTGTTTTAATATCCGCAAGTCGATCTATGACTAGACCATTTCCGTCAAATGAACTCATTTATACCTCCGTACTAAAGTCTAGTACACCGTCAGTAGTTAGTGCCGAAAACTCAACAGTCAGAGTCCTAGTTTCAGGAGCTAAAGACAAGTTGAAGCTTTTAACGTCGATGATTCCAGGAATATCCCCGATTTCGTTTAGGAAGATAGTTTCAATTTCCGTCACCGATGTCGCTTTCTGGAAAATCACTTCAAAGTAAGGCATTCCAAGGTCTAAGTCTAGAAACCAGTCACCTTGAAAGGATTGAAACCTAAGCTCGGATATTTGAGTCAGCTCGTCGATACCCTCGACCAAGGGAAGATTGCCGTCAATTACCTGAATGTCTTTATCATTAGACAGTAGGAGATTCATATTACAGACCTCGCTGCGTCCACAAGTGGCGCGGGAGTAGGTGATACCGAATTTGTTCCAGAGACAGTATATGTCAATAAGAGGAAAGCCTCTCGAAGTTTTACCGGAAATTCTGATTCCGCTGCGTTAGAGGTCTTCGGAGACGAGACCAATTCAGCTATCTCTGCAGCTCCAGCCCCGATAGATGCAGGGTCCGGAACCACCGAGGAGACAACCGAAAATGTAGTTGCTGGAGTACTGACTCCGATATATGTACCGGCAGCAACATTCATTGTACTCGTCAGGATAGCCGCACTAAAAGCATTTGCCAGAGATGTAACCCCTGTACCAGGTGCGTCACTCAAATTATTGGCAAAGGTACTACGATCAAAAGTAAAGGAGGGTGCTGGATTATATGTACTCAAAGTCATATCATCCACAAGGTCTCCAATAAAATCGGCTAAAGTCGTCTTCCATTCCGGACCGCTAGTGAGAGGAATCTCAACGTAGTCGTCTATCCATGCACTTAAACTCGGCATTGTCATGGTATTAGGGCCTCCAGTGCATCCTTCATTTCCGCGAGTATTGCTGCGACTGCCGGATCAAAAGTAACCGGACCCATCGAGGATTGTAGAGGTGTTTCAAGCTGCTCTAGTGTTTTGGCGACAATAGCTACGAGCTCTGTATTCTCCAAACCCGATAAAGGTAGAGGGTCACTCTCTTTATCGCCAATCCAAATTTTATCATGAGTTATCTGGAATGCATCTTTAGACTCAATGGAGTCGGAAGGTGCACTGATTCCTGGAATACAGAAAGCATCACTTATATCGTGAAGCCTCGTGTCTTGGACTTCGGTCTCGACCTTATCCTTGACCCAGTCGTCGATCGATCTCTGGGAGAAGACTAGAAGACACGGAGTGTCGGGCTCTAGAGGAAAGGTAATGCCCTTGCTCCCATTGTAGGGAAACACGACAGGGACCTCTACTAGGCTAGGTCTAGATTTTACCTTATTGTTCATGAATGTAATCTTGAAAGCCGGCTGCACGGTAGCAGTTCTGGTGGCCGCGTCGTAGGATTTAACGACAGCTGGCATACAGGTATTGATCTCCAAGAGCGACATACGCATGTGTGAGTTCAATATATCGAGTTCGTCCGGCTCTTCTTTGCCGATAGGATTCGGTAGCATTTACTTCTCCTTGAAGTATTCTGCAAAATTCTCTGGACCTGGACCGTCTTTAGATAGCTCTAAGTTCATCGACCACTCGCCGCCCCAAGTATCTCCGCTAGATGAATATTTCTTAACCGTGTACTTACCTTTTAAGTCTGGCCTCTCGATGGATTCTAGCAGGATTGCGCTGCCTCCTTCAATGGCCGGATTAACTAGACATTTCACTTTTATTATGTCGCCCATCTTTGCAGGCTTGCCTAGAAGTCCTGTAGAGGCATTCAATAGGGTCGTGCTTATTGCAGTCACCTCTGAAGAACCGCCTTGAACTTTCGTGTTCCCGTTCTGTACGGTGAACTGAAACCCGTATTTTCCTTGCAGATCTTCGATCGTACTTTTCACAGCTCCGGAGAAAGCCCTACCTCTCGGGAGAGTCCCTTTTATTGCATTCTCGCCTAGACTTATCGGTGCTCCGGATTTCTTGGCCATATCTTGTAGGACAGTGATGATTGGGGTACCTGCGGGGTAGGTCTTCTCGAATTCGAAAGACATGTACTCCTTCTTACCCTCGACTCCCTTAAGTGTAGTGACCCAATCGGAACCAACGAATTCACTGGTAGCGAAGCAGAATCCTTTAAATATAGTGTCTGCTCCGGACCCAGCATATCCGGCCTTAAGATCGACATATATTTGCCCATTGTCCTCAGCATCTTTAGGCTCCTCGAGGAGGCCCCTAGATGAAGGAGAAAGGTTATATATTTTTATGGTGCCCGAATTTTCGTCTAGTTTTTCTTTCTTCTGTATGCTCCAAGTAATCCGGAGACCAGAGATTGTTATCTCTTGACTAGCTGCAGTGTTTATGGCTTTTATTTCTGCCACTCTTCCGAATTGTGTCATGCTGCAGCCTGCAATTCTTCGATATCCTCTTCGGTCAGATATACGAATTTCACATCGGTTCCGATATTGAATCTAGTCGCGTCAACAAATTCATTTTTCTGATTTACTGCCACGAAATATCCTGGAGGCGCCTCAGACGAAACTTGATTTATGATCGGAATGACTCCGGAGAAAAAACTCACGCCATTAAATATTGGGTCGTCGGAGGAGGTCTTTATGTTGTACTTCCACACCCCTATTCTCTCGTTAAGTCTGAACTCGAAACGGTAGTTTACTCCTTCAAGGTCAGTGTCGAAGGAGAATGCAGGGTCTAGATTATCTACGGGTATTATTAGTGCCATTAGAATGTACTCCCGAGTATTTTTGACAGGGAGCTACCGGCTTTGAATAGAGCTGAGCTTTCTGCTTTATCCGCTGCTTTCTTCCCTTTATTGACTTGATCCGTCGTTGACGCGCTGACCTCGTCAGATATTCGAAACTCGTTTTTCGATCTACTGAAAGCCTTGACCGTTTTGATCTGCTTTACCTGCATTGTGAACTCTAAGGAATCGCCTATCTTCGCAACCTGAGGGAACCGTATCGACTCGATCACCATATTGTCATACATATCTGTCCCGAAAAACGACCTGATTCGGAAAGGAACTCCAGCCGCGTGGAGTTTCGCCAGACCTAGCATCGCTCGCTTGGGGAACTCTTGATCATTGGTTCCACGCTTACTCAGCAACTCATTGAATTTTGCCGACTGATATTTACCCTCACCTCCACTGGAGGCGGCATATGCCGCTGCGGCTGACGTTGCTGCGGCTGCATATGTGGAGCTAAGCCCTTTAAATCGACCTCCGACCACTGTCGATGCAATATTGCTCGCAATAGTTAGGACCGCTTGACTCGGAGACTCGGATACGAATCCTTTGATCTCTGCAGTCATTGGATTAGCTTGAAAGTGATCGCTTATTTTTGTCCCATCTTCCACAGGGAATTCGGTAGTCTTTCCCGTCAGGCTCGTCACGAAGCTGCTAGTCACGTCGATAGCGAACTTAGCCTCGCCCGTTAATCCAGGTATGGAATCCTTGAACGAGAAAACTGTGTGTCGAGACTGAAACCCATCAAACAATGAAGCCATATTTACTCCTAGTTCTTAACTTGCGGTGAGCCAATGGCAGCCGCCTTGACCAAGCCCTGCATGTTACCCATAGCCTCATTCACGACTGTACCTAGATCTTGAGGGGTTGTGTTTATGGTCAAGTTCTGCTCTGCACTCACGTTACTGACCGATCTACCTATATCCTGAGGAGGTATTACGCCCTCACCCTGTTCACCTTCGCCAAATCCCATCATTAGCTCTGCCCTACTAACGGGACTAAAGTCTGCCGACTTGATTTCCCTATTATCTTTCCCGTACCTGCGACCCATGGCCAGACCGATTACGGATTTTCTGCCGTCGAGGAATGCACCGTAATCTTCTAGTAGTAATAGGAGTCCGCTAACTAGAGTTGTTATAGGCATCATCGCGGCAAGGACAAGACCCGCAGCCACTCCCATAATCTTGAATGATTTATCCATAACTGCAGCTAGGGATGGAAACTCTTTCTTGAAAGTTTCTATAGTCTCAAACCCTGCAGTAAAGAGGGCTCCGAAACTTTCTGTCGCTCCATCTAGAGCCTTTGTGATCACTTGAATGGACTTAGTTAGAGGGGCCAAGAACGGACCGCCTATCTTTTCACCGATCTCAACTATCGTATCGCCAAAGTTGGATAGAGATTGGTTAAATGTACCCATTTGCTTTTTCATGGCGTCTTTGAATCTACCACTTCGGAGCAATTCGATAGCTTTAACTATATCCTTGAAGCCAACCGCGCCTTTGGTGATCAACTTATCTAGAGCCTCACCGGAGATAGCCTTTCCGTTTTTACCGAAGACCTGCTTCAGTGCATCGAATACAGGAATACCGGCTCGACCGAACTGACGGATATCTCGCGTAAAGGCTTTGCCAACGTTTTTGATTTCGATCATGTTTGTCAACATTCGACCGAATTCCACACTATTGCCTTGAGTCACATCACCTAGCTGTTCGAATAGAGGGACGATTGCGCCCTCATCAAATCCACCACCGAGTGCTTGAGTTGACAATTTTCTTAATTGAGTAATGGCAAACGGAGTTCTCTTGGCAAAGTCCGTCAAGGTATCTAGATGCTCTTTAGCCTTCTCAGGGTTACCGAGGAGACCTTCGAACCTTTTTTCCATAGTCTCTCGATCGCCTGCAACCTTAACGGCTGCACCTACTGCGAAACCACCGGCTAGACCGGCACCTCCAAGTAGAGCGGATGTAAGTGCAGTACTGCCGAGAGCCCTACCTGCAAGGAATGCAGCCGAATTCCCCAAACTCACACCGCCACGTCCCCCACCGCCACCGCCGCTACGTCCACCGCCTCCACCGCCTTGCCTGCGAGCGGTGGCCATGGCTGCAGCGTTTTGGGTTCGGTATCGCTTGACTTGATCGTTGAGTCTTTTCCAACTGTCCTTGATTCCTCCAATTCTATTCCGCTCGGCTTTCGCGAAAGCGATAGAGGATTTTTTCACTGCCGAAAAGGATTTACCTAGAGACTCGACGGATTTTTTCGCTGCCTTTACCTGCTTGGTATCGACCTCATATTTCCATCTAGTGACTAAGGTTTTTACTATCTTTTTCGACATTAGATTACCCTCCCATAGGTTTTACCTTTTAGGAGCTGATTGATTGTCTGCTTTGAAACATTGTACCTCTTAGCTATGGAGATTTGTGTCTCGTCTTTCGACGCCCTCCGAATTTCTCGCACTTGAGGGTCCGTAAATTTGGAGTTGTACAGCTTCTCTCCGTGGCCTTTTAGTCCAATATCTACCGCGTGAGCTTGGTTCTCTCTGGGTGTAACCCACTCTAAGTTAGACAACCTATTATCGCCCTTGTCTCCATTTTTGTGGTTGACTTGGGTGAGTCCTAGGGGATTGGGGATATATGCGTCAGCTAGAAGTCGGTGCACCAAAAAAGTTTTAGTTTTTGGTTTTTGATATAGTGTGACCTTAGGATATCCGGCAGTGGTTTTGCTATTGGTAAGCAAACCTCCCCTGAATCCCAGTCGCTCTACGCTGCCATCCCTGTGGATGACATACTTCTCAAATCCGACTATCTTTTTCGACATATTTCCCTCAATCGCTATCTGTTAGCCTGCTTGGAATAGAATTTCTCTGCGTCTTCCTTGACATCCATGGCCTCGTTGGCGTCAGCAAGGTCACATAAGTTCCAATAAGTTTCGACCTCATGTAGCGTGGCAATACCAGCTAAAATCGGTCTCCACTTAAAGTAATTTATGTTGAGTTTACCTGGTTTGTAAGGCTTGTAAGCCCTACCTCCAGTTACCCTTCGCCTCCGCCTCCTGGCAAAAAATCGCTGTACTGGTGTCTTAGGATGTTGAACATAAGTTTATGCAACTCTCCTATTTTGCCAATAAAGTGAAATTTGAAATCGATAGCTTCTCCGTCGCATCGAGCACCGTCCACTATGATTCTAGAGTACTTTGCATACTCCTTGGGATCTAGGTTCATCAAGATTTTACGGGCGAACTCAAGCATGTGCTTTTCATCCTCCTCTTCTATCTCTCCAGTCATTAACTTTTCAGCATTATCAAGTCCTTCCTTGGACATGAAAAGGCTCATAAAGCCTTCGCCAAAAGTTTTAACTAACCACACCATGGTCTCTAGGGATTTGTCTACATCCCAGTCACCAATAATGTAAGTTGATCCGCCAATCTGTAGAGTTGTGGGTTCTCTCTTCATAATTAAGCTGTACCTCCGACGAACATTTCTAGATCGCCTGTTTCAAGCATCCAAGTACGATCAGATAGCTCCTTAGCTAGCTCCATACTTGGCTGTTGTTTCACCCATAGTTCTACCGCGCCTACGAGTGTGGTTCCATTTGCATCCATTAGACCTGCAGCAAATTTTCCGCCGTTTAGGTCGCTCTCGTCAAGAGCTGCCTTCGAGGCCAGATAATCGTTAGTGATAGAGGTCTGCATCAAGGTAACCTCAATAGTCCCAGATCTATCATTGCTTTTACTCCTGGCTGTCTCGCCTGAAGCCCCGCTTTGAAGGGTCCACATGTCATTATTTCTTGCTACCGTAATGAAAGTACCCTCAGCAAAACCCTGAGCGATATGTCCGCCTAGATTAAGGGTTACTTTTTTAGGATCATAATCTTTAGCCATGAGCTTCGCCTCCTTATAGGGTTACTACACCATTTACGTTAATTTTTTGAATTGCTCCTGCTAAAACTGCAGAGAAGTCTAGATCGTTTAGTAGCCTATTGGCTTTGTCTGCCGCTGGAACATCTACGATGTCGGGAGCAGTTACTACAGGTTCACTATCCGTGCTCAAAATACCCATGTTTTGTGCCGTCTTTAGAGTATTTCTCACAGTCAGGACACAAATCCCGATACCGTTTGAAGTGTACGGAATTTTCGGATTCTGTACGATAAGGGCGAACAAGTCAGCCTGCACGTTTACAGTTATCCAATCCACACCGCGAATTATGTCGATGTACTCGCCACTAGGCCCGTCGAGGACTTTACCCTCTTCAGTAATGTTAGTACTAGCAACCACGTCGTAGGTGTTGCAGTTTTTGCCGTGTGCGGCCTCTTTTTCTCCTGCAGCAAAGTCTGTTGGAGTAGATAGAGAGATCTGCTTGTAGGCCCAAGTACTTGATCCAGGATCCTTCGGCAATTGCTCGCCCATCCATCCGCAATCTGAAAACTCGGTAGAGTCTGCATTGTATATAATCGCTGTACGGAAAGCCGATTTAGCGCCTAGCACTGAAACAATGTCCGTATCTACTGCAGGGTCTAGGATTCCAACATCCGCACTCTGGCCAACGAATAATTTAGGGTTAGCGCTTCCTATCCCCTGAATCCAATCGGAAACCTCTTCGATAGCAGCGAAGGTGCGGGCGTAGATAGCTAGGCCATACCAATCGTTGGTCTCGTTTAGAGAGTTGACGAGAGAGCCAGTAAGTCCACCAGCTTGAACTATAATTTGAGTTATTGAATTCGGCTGACTAAGTCCACCACTTACAGCGGAGGACAAGCTAAACGCTACATCTACAGTATCATTGTCTACTGTGATGCTTGTGCCAGCACTTGCAGATACGGTGAAACCAGATACAGCGTCGATCACAGCTACCACAGCCGCTAGAGTTGTCGCCTGATCCGTATCGAAAGGTACTGCAGTCAAAGGGGTTCCATCTAGAGTAACGATGATAGAATTATCCGCTACAAAGTCTGAATCCCAAGTTATCTTGGATTGCTGAGCAACCCCCGAAACTTCCTTGATTACTGTGAACTTAGGTGCGGAAAAATTCTGCCCGAAATACGATGCACCTGCGCCCAAAGCATCGGAGCCGGTCAATTCCGTATCCTCTTGCATTTGAGCAAGGCTTGTGTACACCTTAGTCAAGTTAGTGAGAGTGGTATCATTCGCAAGGAATGCACCTGTTCCAAAACCGGCCCGAGAGGGGGTCTTGGTTTGCCTTGAGACGTTTACATTAACGATACTGCCTACAGAACCCATTGGTTCCCCCTTATGGTTTTGAAACTGAATAATTTGAATCGAATTCCTCAGTGCTACCTTGTAGAGTAACACTTCCTTCGATATTTTCTATAACTCCACTGTCAATAGACTGAATTATCACCGTACTCAGCATAAACTGGAGCACAGCCCTCGGTTCGTTCGTGGTGTTTAGAGTCTGACTCACGTTCGACACCGTACCCTCGTCCAATATCCGGCAATTCACAGAGCCGAACCGTTCTACTACTTCGGGAAAACCCAGCGAGAACCGTAAGGCTTGAAGCATATCCCACGCGGTAATCTCCCCGTCGAATCTGGTGGCCGAATCTGAAAAACCGTATAAATCGCAAGTGATAGTCCTTTGACCTCTTAGGACCTCGTTTCCGTCTATTACCCGACGCTCATCATGTCCCACGAAATCGACAGAGACGATGGGATTATATGCAACGCAGGGATTCGGTATTTTAGCTGTAGACTGACCAACTAAAAAAGTGTTGGCGTCAGGAACATAGGCTGGAATCCACCAGTTAAATAATTCGACTAGTTCAGCGTATTTCGCCTGTATCGGGTCTAGTACTGCCATACCTAATCTCCGTCGTATCTTTGTAGCAACACTTTATAGTGCTCATTATTCAAGTGGAGCCATTTCTGTACTCGAATAGGTTCGTACTCGACTCCGTCAGCAACTATTATATCAGCGTCAGGGTGGAGGTCAGAACTATTATCTTGATAGATTACTTGGTCGATATACATGATATATTTTTCTTCTACCCACCTACCGACCTCTGGCTCGAATCTACTCGATGGGTCTACAGTATCATAGGGCTGTACACTAGCCCAAGCCTGTAGAGTTTCGTCCAAAGTCTTCTGGACTATCCCATCCACCAAAGTACTTGAGTATCTTTGGATTTGGATCTGCGTTTTATTTAGGGAGAACCTTCTTAGATCAATCATAGCTTGATTTTCTCCACTTTTTTCTCCGTTTTCTTGAACAGAGAGATCAAATGATTTCTCTTTGGCCTAGATTTCCCGAACACCATAGACGATACCGCCTTAAGCATAGAGCCGGAGGCTATTAGAGGACTAGATCCCTGCCCTTTCTTCTCTTTTTGCTTCAAGGTTATGGGCGAGTTCATAGGAGAATCAAATTTCCTGATCGACTGTTTGGTCCAAGATTTTTGACTCTTTGCGTTCGCGTCAAGCATTAAGTTTATTCCTCCACCACCATTATAGATGGATCGCATTCCGGCCATGGTTTTCTTCTCATACTTTTTCAAGTTGAGAGTCATACCTTGAGCAAATGCAGGTCTTGGAGGGATAGTTTTAGTACCCACCTCATTCCACCACGCGTATTGGGCGATCGGGGCGTCTCTCTGCACTTCGCCTTTCCACATCGGGAGCTGCGAGCCTTGCGGTTGCAGGATTCCAGTATCCACCCATACTCCGGAGCCGATTTTATCGATTTCCGCTAGTATGTGCTTAGCTCCCTTATCTTTCGATGTGGTCACTAGGGTAGTTTTAGTCTTTAGCAAGGTGCCCCCTATAGAACTATAGGGTTATTTTTGAATGTTTTAAGTAGTGCGATGAATTCTACCCCATACTTCGACTGCAAAAAGTAGGTTTTCCAACCTTCAATTTGCCCGATGTATGGTTGGAGTCCTCTAACTTGAGTAAGATCACCCACTCTTTCGGTAGTGATATTTCCGAACTCTGTATCGGGTGCTCCAGCTTCAGGACTCTGGGTGTCGTCCATAGCATAGTAGTGACACACCAGAAGGGCGAGCCCTCTAGTGTATTTTTTGTCTGGCATTGCAGTTGTAGCTGGATTCAAATACGCGTCAGCCTGCATAGTTTTGATCGTCTCAAACTCTGAAGTCATTGCCGTCCTGCTCGCATATTTACCGTATGAGAGTAGGTCAACGTATTCTTTTGTTACATCCGCAAAAGCCATTCTTAATCCTCATCACTTACTAACTCTAGAGCCTCGATTTGAGTCTTGATAGCCCCTCTTAGAGGTCCTTTATGTGCAGGATTCGCAAGCCACTCAGACAGAAGATTCTCATCTACTGTATTTTTAACCATTTCAATGGTTAATTTCTTGCGATCGTCCATAACCTTGATTTGTTCGTCCTTGATCAATCCTTTGATCGGTTTGGCCCAAGATTTGGACGCAAGAGTTGTATCCCAAAGGCCGTCGTCCACTGAATTAATTCCAGGAACTAGAAGAATGGAGCCAATGGAAACAGTTGTAGGTCTTTTATTATCAATTAACATACTTCACCTGTGGGTAGTGTTTGTGTCCGAGATTCGTTAAAATCTCGGACACAAATAATGTTTAAATTAAATTCCGTTACCTTGAGCGATACTTTTCGGGTAGTAAATGATTACTCCCGCAGTTCTTGCGTGAACAGGAACTTTATAGTAAAGACCATTTTCCTGAGGTGGGAAGAATTCCACATCCTGAGGAATCTCTAGAGTCAACTTCTCCGGACTACGATCGTACAAGATCATGCAATCTTGAGAATCGTAAGAATTACTAGCTGGTGCCGCATCTCTTAGCTCATAAACTGGGATAACTTCCGTAATCCAAGCGTTAGAGGCTAGTAGGAATGAAAGGATAGTTGTATCGCTTACAGAACTACGAGGAGTTGAAGAGATGTACGCATACTGCCTAGGAGGCAATAGTAGCGTGTTGGGATTTTCGATTCCTCTAGTGAAATCCATAACAGTTGACACCATGTTCTGGACGTCATCTAGAATTTCGTCAGGAGTTTTAGAATCCCAGTCAGTAGTACCACCCGCACCGTCAGCGATAGTAACAACGTTGACCATTGAGTTGTTGATGAAACCTTCAAAATCAACACCTGGAACACCCTTAGTTGCGTCGTTTCCGTAGAAAGCCAGCTTGTTTTCTAGAGATAGCATTTGGCGACGAGTAGCTGCAGCTTTTCGGTCGTTCAAAGGCTTGCCAGCCATTTGAGCGTTTCGTACGTCTTGAACAGAATATCCGAAGGAAAGACCTTCACCATAAACCATTCTAGAGCTACGCTTAACTTTTACTTCTACGTTCGGTAGGTCAACTGCATAGCTGTGAAGCAATTGAGCCTGGCCGACCATATCCCAGGTATCGTAACCTATGGATTCCGCGCCCGCAGGAGCAGAAGAATCTACTGGGAACAATCTACGAGCCATAAGCTCAGTATATTGGACATTATATTGACGGGATTTTAGGTGCTCTAGTTCTTCTAGGAAGAATGAGCCTTCACCTGCATCCAAGTTTACAAAAATTCTCATTCTTAAGCCTCCGTATCTAGTACTTGAGTTGACAATTCGATTTCAATAAGGTCACCGTCGACAGCCGCTGCAGTTAGTGCAACCGCTCTAACTTTACAAGTGATAGCACCTGAAAGTTCGATAAACTTAGTATCAGCACCTGCTACAGGTACAAGTTGAGCACCTTTTGTGATAGCTGCGCCTGCGATAGCGAAAACGCGACCTCGACTCATTACCGCAAGCTGCTTACCGTCATCAAGTTCCAGCTCTGTGGCTCCAACTTCTTTCTCGATACCTGCGAAGTAAACTGCAACGCCTGCGAAGTTCGCAGCGTCAGCTAGTGTTATATATTGACCAGCCGCGGTTCCTGGCTCAACGCCATTACCTACGAGGATAGCACCTTCAGCGAGGCCGGAATCGATCTGCCTAGGGCTAGTGAAATTTTGTGAAATCATACCCTTGAAGCCGATCGCTGGGTCTTTCTCATATGTTAGCTGTGCAACCATTACTTGCCTCCCTTCCAAAGATTTCTATCTCGTTCCCACGCGTCTGCGCGAGCTTTTTCTGCTTTGCTTACTGCACTGTCGGCCCCATCCTTGTTGAGGATGTTATTGCCAAGATTCTTAGCGTCGTCGGAGTCAGTGTTTGTGCTAGAAGTATGATCTTCTATGCTCATTTCAAATCTTCCGTCAACGTAGTCGTCGTTTCTGCCGTCAAGATTAACACCTGGACGAAGTTTACAAACGACTTTCTCTTTGATTTCACGGTCAGAGAGTCCATCAAGAGCTACTTCTTTCCCAAGAACTTCAGTAGCTTTAGATTCTAGAGATACGCGTGCGCGAACCTTTTCACTAAATGCCGCTGTGTCGTCAGAATCTTTTTGAACTTTGATTTGAGACTTTAAATCGTCACAAACGCCAGTTAGTTTTTCCAACTCTTTAGACTTAGAGTCTAGTTGAGTTCCAGCCGTCACGTTTTCACTTTGGAGGTTTGTCAAGAGAGCATGAACGTCGTCCTCGACTTTATACTCTTTGCCTCCGTGAGTAAAAATTTTCAAATTACACTCCCTTGTATTATTTTTCTTATCCTCAACGATAATTCCGTCAAGATTCACCACTTGTTCTTGCCCATCGAGTAGAACCTTGCAATTCTGTCCGCCTCGGGCTCTCGGCACCAAAGAACCATGATTGATTCTAATGTTTCTCTGAATGCAGTTGTAAGGAATACCGTTGTATAGGCCGTCCTTCATCTCTAGTTCGCAGGTATAGCCTAGACTCAATTCTTTCTTATCCCCGCTAAGAATAAGGTCGATGATTCCGGCGTCCATGAACGTCAACTTTTGCTGTACATAATCTTCGTCGTCACCTTGAACTGGTACTTTCACCCTCTTTGGATTGTCAGACGCCATGCCTACAATATAGTCAGCGGCGTTTTCGGGATTCAAAAGTTCTTCAGGGTGATTGTTAGTTAAGGGCATTCCAGACATGGAAGCTAAGGTTTCTTCAGAGAACACTTCGTCGGGGAGCCTCAGCTGCCGAAGCACATGGACTGTCCCGTCGGGATCGATTTTTTGATAATTGAATACACCGGTCCGAGTCAGTAGAGCCATTATAGAGAGAAAACCATTCGGCATGATCTCATAATTGTCCGCTGCATCATTTAGAGGTATATAGTCAATATTTCGCATAATTTCCCTTATTGCAATATTAACGTATTAGATTCTACACGACTATGCCCAGTTTACCAACTAAAACACTCACTCACTGCCCTAGTGAGATACTAGAACAGTGAGAAATGGGCCTATAAATCAGATATATCTTCGTCAGGGTCCTCTCCCGAATCTCCCTCGGACTCTTCAGCCGCAAGACTTGTAGCCTTTGTAGTCTCCACCTGCAAATCGAAACTAGAAATTCTATTAGTATTGGCTTCAATTACTGTCTCAAAGCTATATTTTCCTGTCGCAAATCTGGAATCTGCTACCTCTTGAGCAGTAATCACTCCCCTTTCTATATAAAGACCGTCGATTTCAGCTTGAAGTTTACGAGTCTTAATCTCGATTTCTAGATCTTGCTGGAATAGAGGATTGAATTGGAAGGTCAGATCTTCCGGTCTCTCAATGGAGTCACTCTGGGCGAAGATCAAATCAGTAAGTCTCTGTAGGGGGTCTCGCAGTGTCGTGTTCTGCATAGATTTTACGGAATCATAATAATTGATCAGTTCCGATTTGCCAGTCGCGCCAAGTCCAGTCGGACTATTCCCAAGAAGCCGAGTGTGAGGTATATCACTACCAGCAACCAATCTCTGGACGGTAAGATCAATAAGTTCTTTACCGCCAGCCACATTCGTCGAAACGTTCTCAAATTCATCCTCTTTATCTAGTACAATTGCCCGAGCCGTGGACCTCATTAGGTCTACAATCTGTAGCTTTTTGGTGATCAAGTTCTCTTCGTCCATGGCAATAGCTTCGGACAGACCTTGAATACGATAGACCGGCTGATTAAAGTCAGAAATTATCGTTGCAATTGCATCATGGGTTATCGAGTAATTCCTGATCGACTGAGATAAGGCTCCATAGATACTATCGTGCCAGTAGGAATTCCTGATCAAAAGATTTTCTGGGAGGTGAACTCCGTCGAGCCTGATCAATCGACTGTGGTGAATGCGAATATTCTCGCCACCCTTACCGGCTACCATCTTAGATTGGTAGGTATAGAAGTTGGGCTCGCCAAATCTAGGAGAGGAGAGATCACTTTCAAGGTCAGAGTTCTGAATATCCAAACTGAACCTATCAAAAACTCTCAGAGATTCCACTTGCTGAATGCTCTCTAGCTTTAGTGGAGTCTCTAGCTTCTGGCTGCCACCCTTGACATTGATCAGGATACATGCACCACCGTATGTACGGGCTACAGTCCATCCCCATGCCAGTGTTGACCATATTTTAAGTCGAGTATACTCCTGCTCGAGGTATTTCATGACTTTTTTCTGGTCGGAAGACTCGTCCATGTTCCAGGATATCCCCTCACGGGTTCCGTCGTATGGGATAATTTTAGCTACTTTTTGGGCCATTTCATCGCCCGCGTAGAGATTTTCGCAATAGACTTGTGTGAGTGGCGCCCAGGAGACTTCGCTATACGTGTTCTTATCCTTGCGAGTCCCTATGCCAGTCACCACGTTCATCCATCCGTCAGATTGACGTACCTTACTTTTTTTCTTAGTCATGCTATAAGTCCTTTCCCATAAGGGTTTTGAGGAGTTCTGTTATGAAAAAATGCACTAAATGCGGTGTCGAAAAGTCTATCGATTCTTTCTCTAAGGATTGTACGCGCAAAGACGGACATATCTCGTATTGTAAGGTCTGTAAAAACCTTCAAGCAAAGAGTTACAGGCAAAACAATAAAGAGAAAATTAAGTCCAGTCATGGGAAGTGGAGGCAGAATAACATCCAACACATAAAAAAGAAGTCCGCTGAATACAGCAAGAGGCCTCACGTTAAAGAGCTGCGTAGGGCGCATTCGTTGAAGCATAAGGAGGCGAGACGCCCGATACACAGAGACAGAATGTCGATCTATAGAGCCACTAGAAACGGATACACTGAGAGACATAGAGCGTATAAGCTCCTCGGTGCCGACTATGAAACAGTCTGGAAGCACCTTAGAAAAACTTGGCGTGAAAGATATGGTAGGGAGCTTCGCCCCTCCGATACATTCGAGATAGATCACATCATCCCTACTTCTTATATTGTCGATCACCATTATACTAATCTCCAACTCCTCACACCTAAAGATAATTCTGAAAAAGGTGTATCTTTCGACATTGGCGACCTCTTTCCCTAGAGCTTGGTGCCACCCTGCA
>Ga0114949_10000078_pt1 | contig 37130 bp, 35 predicted proteins | sample N074metaG_FD_83505 | JGI IMG/M metagenome (GOLD analysis project Ga0114949, IMG submission 83505) | Deep subsurface microbial communities from Kermadec Trench to uncover new lineages of life (NeLLi) - N074 metaG | ecosystem: Environmental > Aquatic > Marine > Ocean trench > Sediment | place...
GCCGATCTAAAGTGTTGCCAACCTCGTTAAGCATGACCTGAACGCACTCGGCAAGAACACGTTCCGGTCCGCCGTTGTCGTCCTTGGCTAGATAGTTCAGAAGATCATAGGCCCTGTTAACGGTGTGTTGCGCGTCGGATATAAGCTCTTTGGTCAGCGGTTCTTGTGCAGCCATGGTTCTCTCCTATGTAGTGGATTAGCCCGGCAATCCAGGCACAAAAAAGGGCCATCTCCGAAAGGAGACAGCCCTGTACTTTGGTAGAGTAGCCAAAGCCATCATCAGTACTCTGAGCGCTGGTGGTGGTTAGGGCTCGGCAGGTGTTACCTCACCTGTCGGGTCCGCCTCAGATTCTACGTCAGGCTAAGCGCCACTGTCTGATGTATAACTCGGGTAACGAGTCCTCGGCACCACATATCTCGCCACAACCCTCGTAAGAACTCGGGTTGAGAGAGCCAGGCTTCGGCCGAGCTCATGTCACGGGCACACAGCCCAGCCTGATGACCGGGCCGAGTCCTTCAACTAGTCAGTCGCAAAACAATACAGCAAGCCATCACCACCGGTCGCCCGGAGATCCGCCTGGGAGCAGCTCCGGGACTGGTGCGCCGCGTTCCAGGACGTGTTGCCGCCGCCCTGGCGATCGAAGTGACCCACCATCGCACTACCTTCGCCGCTGCTCGTCCAGTTATTGCAGGTGTGATCATCGGCATCCGGAAAGAACGCCGTGCCGTCGACCATGGCGCCCGTCAGAATGTCGTGCCGGTTCGTTTCGTCGCCCCGGCCAAGCACGCGATTGCCGTCCTCATCGAGAGCCGTGCTTCTGACGATGTTGGGCCCCAAGTGCAGCTGGTCAATGTCCTCGGCGATGAGTTCACCGGCGGCATTGTGCCAGGGGCCATCGCCGATTCGGCTGCGCGCGTCGACTCCACGACCACCCTCTCGCTCGGTGCCGAGATACGCGGCCCATGTCTTGCCTCCCGCCCCAGCGGCTTCAGCAAGCGCCTGGCAGTGAGCATCCGCGCCTTCTATGCCACCGAGGTCACCTCCATTACCCGGTCCCTCACTGGTGATAAAGAAGGTCATGTCCTGAGCAAATAAAGCTTCTGCGCCCACCAGGGCCAGAATACCTGCCGTCAATGTACAAAGCGTTTTCCTCATCAGTCGTTCTCCTTGTTTATTAATTTGTCACGGCCAGCTCGTTGTTCTGACGAAGCTCCATACCTAGAATACCGATTCCCGCTATCACGCCGGTGTTAGCCAGTATTCCGATAGCCTGCATATTAACTGTTAACGGACGTCTGCTTTCGGCTGCCACTTCAACCTCGCTCGTGACCATCACGAACGACGGTCGTGGGCGACTAGATCTTTACCGAATCGCGATCGGTCTCACCATCGAACCTGTCGCACCCTTGAGTCGCTCGGGTAGTGTTAAAAATAAGAACTCGTAGACTTCATCGGCGGCGAGTTCTCTGAGCTCCATGTTCTCGACCATCGGAATGCCTTCGCCGAGGAACAACATACGGTGCACGTTCTCGGGGCCAGGCCGGGGACGAACTTCGACGCAGCAACTATCCGCGCCGACGATCGAGATCTTTTTCGAGATTAGCCAGCGTGTAACTTCGGCGAATATACCGGGCGAGCCTTCGTTGTCCCCAACGCCGATATAGTTGTCGTTGTACTTCGATGGGTTACCCCAGTGGACGGCCCAGCCGTAGTTGAATAGCACCGCGTCACCTTGCTGTATCGTGTCCTCGCTCATGCCCTGACGTTCGAGTGCGCCGCGCACGTCGGCCATCGTGACTTCGTACGCGGCAGGTAACGGCTGCATGTTCTTGTAGCCTGCCACGTCGATAAGGATGCCGCGCGTGATGAACGGCTTCATGGTCTCCACGCCGAGTGCTTCCAAGCCGTTCCTGCCGCGGTTGCCGCCGAGCAGCTCGTCCTTGGTGAAACCGTTATAAAAAACCGTTTGGAACGAGCCGTCAGCCATTTCGATATTGCCGGCCTGGTGACCCAGCCCGTCAAATTGCGTGCCGAACTGACCGATATAACCGGTGAAGTATTCGCTGAGCGCGATGCCGCCCTCGCCGCTGGTCGGTTCCGGCGGCGGCGTAATCTGCATGTACCACGGTCGCTCGCCATAGAGCGGCATGCCCTGCTCGTAGACCTGGCCGAGTTCGTAGGTCTGGCCGATCGTTGGGATCTGCAACGCCTGCAGGATTTTCTGCGGCGTTACGTAGTTCGAAGCGCCAGCCTCGTCGTCGGCTCCGTGCGGACCGGGCCACCAGGGGCCACTCTCGCGGGTCTGTGCGTCGGTTGCTTGTGCGGCTAGCAGCAGCAGGATGCCCAGCACTCCTATGGTCGGTAGCGCTGCAGCCCGTAGATTCCCTTCGAAGCTCGATACGCGCATCGATCTCTCCCCGTGTTAATTTTTGGCTCGATTCTACCTAGTTCCGGGCTACAGATGGCCAAAAATTAGCCGATAATCTCGCCGGATTAGGTTTGCCTGAGAGCCCCAATGTCCGCTTTTTCCTCCAAAGCGGTCGTTAACGAACGCCGATTTAGACTCAGCCTCAATGTCTGCTTTCGGCTGCAATCTCAATCGGTCAGTGCAACACTTTGTCTCAATTGGTTGCGAATGTGCTCAATACAGCCCGCACTCTGGCGCAGTTCTGCCCGCGCCATACTTAGGGCTTCGTGTCGCTTGCGAGCAGGGATTCGCGCTTCTCTTCGATCCTTTTACCGTCCTGGATGATCTGCCTTACCCTGGACGCGCTTAGGCCGAGGTGAACCCCTATCTCCTGGTAATTAAGCCCATGCTGTTTCAGCTTCCATGCCTTTTCACTTCTGGCGTTGGCCTTAGCCGATTTTTCAGCTTCGCTCCCAGCCCACACTCTAGCCGTACAACGTAGCGCGGCTTCTTTGGTTTGGTGATGAACCTTACAGTGCCGACCACACTTCCAGTATGTGAGGGTAATTCTCTCGGTGATCTTGGTTGGAAAATCCATCGGCTACCTTCGACTAACGATCAGAGGCTTTCCACTGACCATATTCTCCGCTAGCCGCTGGTCGGGGTCCAGTATCAGAATCCCGTACCGCCCTGGCACCTGCCACACCATAAATACCGAATGTGGTCCTCGGCACCAGAACGGTATCAGTACCTTCCCTTTCAATTCAGATTTGCCTGATAATCTACTCTTGCTCCAGACGAGCGTCAGCGAAAATAGGGGCGCAATCCAATGGACGAGACGCAAGCCGTTATCGGACAGCGCGGCTGGGTGAACTGGATCGTGTTGATCGTCGTCGCGGTCATCGGTGTCGTGTCCGCCTGGCATCTCTATCTCTCAGTCGGATTTACGAATCGAGCCGATTCATCTCAGTTTTCAGTCAGCTATTCCCGTGGAGAGCTGTCGTTCTCTGTTAATCCACTCACGAACGTGGTCTCCATAACACTGGCAACCGATCCTCGAGACGATGACGATCTCTTTGCTGCCCTCGAGCTCGAACTGAGCACTTACTCTCGCGAGAAACTCGACCTCTACGCGATGCTCGTGCCGTACCGTGTCCGGAGATCGACAGAGCCAGCTAGCGAAGAGGCGCTTCCCGGGATACGACAGAACGCTTACGCAGATCCCGAGCGCCGAACCTCGATTCGTGCTTATGCGTTCTCCAATCTCTCACTCGAAGATGTGCGAATCACCGAAAACCAGACGTCCGGGCAAAGACTGTACGCGGTGTTCGGCACTATCGTGAATCACGGTCCCGATACGCTTCGTAGCGTGACGGTGCGGGTGTATTTCCTGAACAACGCCGGTCAACGCATCGCGGCGAAGGATTTTTCTCCCGTGTTGATCACCGAGTCCTCATTCGGCGACAACACGCCGCTTCGTCCCGGATCTCGAAAAGATTTCGGCTACAGCGTAGATGACGCTGCGCCCTCGACCTGGGCTAGGCAGATCGAGGCGGAGATCGTCGACCTGGCGGTGCTGGAGGAGTGAGCTGGCCCAGCGGGAGGCTTACACCTCTCAACCGGGCCAACCCTATCGACTCGTTAGCGTAATCAGTTCGTCTCCATGCCGCTCCACCGCGCGCTGATAGCAGCGCGGTCCACCATCTCGCCGCGCAGGTACACCGACGCGATCCGACGTGTATTGGTGATGTCGTCGAGCGGGTTTGCCTCGAGCACGATGAAGTCTGCACTCTTGCCCGCTTCGATCGTGCCCATGTCGGTCAGACCCAACACCGCGGCGGCGTTACGGGTGGCGGCCACGATCACCTGTTCAGGCGTCATCCCGGCTGCAACCATGTCCTCCATCTCGACATGGGGGGCCCACGGCGTGTTGCCGTCGGTGCCGAATGCGATCGTCATGCCCTCGTCGCTGAGCCGGACCAAGTTGCGGGCCTGAATGCCGAAGGCCTCCTGGGCCTGCGGATCAGCAACGATCTCCTGCAGCGCTCCCAGCTCCTCGTCCGGAATCGCATCAGCCAACCAGCCCAGGTCCGTCGGCACCCCGCGTCCGGGTAAATTCGGAATGAGCACGACGTTCGGGCGCGCCGCTACCAGCTCGACGAACTCATCGTCTATGTCCCGGTCGCGGACACCGTGAGCGAAAATGTCGACCCCAGCGCGCAGTAGGCCTTTCCCATCCTCGAGATCGAAGATGTGCGCCGCGACCCGCAGGCTGTGCTGGTGGGCCTCGTCGATGACGGCGCCGTAGATTGCGGGGCTCAGCTGCTCGTACTGCCCGTCTCGGTCGTCCACCCAGATCTTGATCAAATCAACGTTGCGGGCCGCTTCGTCTCGCACGGCTTGCCGCGCTTCGGCCTCGGTAGTGACCCAGTGGACCACCCTGCGCCCCGGCTCGGGGCCGGTGATGCCATGTCCGGCGGAGAGGAACCGCGCCGTGCCGGGAATCACCTCGTCGCGCAACTCCAGCGGCGTGTCGGGGCCGTCGGATCCCATGCTCACGGCCGCGCCGACACCGAAGTACGCCCGCCGCTGCAGGTCGTCGATCAGCGCCTCGCGCGTGGTGTTCATGTGCGTGTGCGCATCGACGATCGTGGGCATCACGGTCATACCGGTCAGATCCACGCGAGTCGCGCCTGCCGGCACCGCTACCTCGCCGACCGCTCCGACCGCGACGAATCGGCCGTTGTCGACGGTAAACGCGGCGTTTTCGATGGACGCCGACCCATCGCCGACTATCAGACGAGCCCCCTCGTACACGACGACGGTCTGCGGCTCTACGGCAGCATCTACGGCAGTATCTACGGCTGTTTGTTCAGGGGCCTGCCCACATGCCGCGAGCAGGAGCAGGGTCAGGGCCAACGCCTGAGTGGCGGCGCTCCGGTAATGCGAGTTGGTTCTTATTCTTTGCATCGAAAGCTCCACTAGTGATGAGTGCCTACATCTTACTCCCGGACGGGTAGTTCTCGCACCCGAAAGCCCGTGTTTAGCAGTGATCAATAAACCAGCCGGGTCTGTGGATACGCTGAGTACCAACCGAACCAAAAGGCTCGATGCGCCGGCAGGCGATTCCTGATGCGACCATCAGCACTCTCCAGGCGTACCTCGTTGAGTGTCCAACGAACGCCCTCCCGATCGACCACCGATGCGAACTCATCCCAGTCCGCAAACACGACGCCGTTCGCCTCGTACACTCGATGGGCGCCGGATCGATCGGTCAGGATGACGATATCCCGATCGCCCAAGCGATCGTGATACAGAGAATTTTCCTGTAAGAAATCGCTGGCAAATGCGAGCGGAGTGGAATCAGTACCCGCCATCAGTAACCCCAGGACCTCGTCCTTGTTTTTCAATCGCCGATCCAGCGTGGGAACGTTGAACATCAACTCATCGGTGGCAAAGTAGTCGCGATAGGCCGCTCCTTCGGAGTAGTCCCGGCGGTAGCCGGTGTCGATAGAGAGCACCACGGTATCGGGATGTCGCTCTCGCCAGGCGCCCCACGTCGTCGTCACCACGCTGGTACGCGCAAGCTCGATTCCCCGGCCTACCAGCGGCCCAACGACCGGTGTCCCCCACAAGGTGCTCCACAGAGACTGGGTTGCCTGATCGTACATAAGCTTGTTCGATCGGTACAAGAACCCGCTGGTGCCCAGCGCATGATTGATGCCATCGTACTCGGTGTTGTAAAGGATCATCGAACCACACAGCGTGCAATAGACGCCGGCGACCGGCACGCCGCCTACTTCGTCGATGAACAACTCGTGCCAGGCGAGGATGCGTTTGGGGTAGGCGCGCGCGTCTCCATTGACCTCAAGCCCGAACACGATGTTGTCGTCCGCGAGGTAGTCGGCATCGGCAGCCGACACCATGCGGGGATTCCGCAGCGGCGGGATACCATCCTGACGCACACCACCCCAACGGATCTCGTCGAGCCGAATGTCCATCTCGCGGTCGCTGCTGAAGTAGCCGCCGAAAACCGGATCGATGCGTGAGTAAAGCGCCGACTTGAAGTCTCCGTACGCGGGGTGTGACGCGTCGGGTTGATTCCACAGCCACTCGTACCAGGCAGAAACATCGAACCCCAGTTGCTGGTGCGTCTTCGCCTCGAGCAGAGAGACCAACTGGGCGTTGCGCGCGGGAGTAGTCCCCAGGTACAGGGCTTCCAGACTCATCGGCACGAAACCCGGATGCCATTCCTCGTCGATAAATTCAAACGCCTGTTCCGCGGCTGCCGCGTCGCCCAGGAGCAACTGCATAAAAGAACTTACGACGAGTTCATTTTCAGCGGACGCTGCGCTGGCCGCACTCGCGCCTGCCAGAAGACCACACAGAAGCCATAAGATCTGCAAGCGCATTGCAAGGCTCCTTTGCCACGAACAGTCCGAAAAGCCTACCATCGGCGACCCGGCGGCGCGAACGTCCTTGCCCCGGCCAACGGCCGTTTACCGTCTCCTCAGTCGGGTAGAATCGCCACCGCTTCGACCTCTAGAATAAATCGTGGATCGCTCGCGAGGCGGACGATCTCTACCGACGTGCTGGCCGGGCGATGCTCGTCACCCCAGTAGCGGTTCATCACGACATTGATCCTGTCCTGATTCTCGGCGATATCGACAATGTATCGGGTCACCTGAACGACATCGCTGAGTTGCCCACCGGCCGCCTCCAGCGTTATCTTGATCCGCTCCATCACCCTCTCGGCCTGGGCTTCGGCGCCGAAATCCAGATGATCGAACTCGGTGGGGTCATGTGGGTGACTATGAGGGACCGGCGCCCCGCTCGTGCCTGAGAGGAACAGGATGCTGCCTGAGCGCACCTTGATAGCGGACGTGAAGGGCATGTTCGCGCCGGCCGCGGGCTCGGTGCCCGGCAAGTGGATATATTCATACGGCTGGCTGTCTCTCTCGCAGCCCACGCTCATCGCTACCAGCGCGGCTCCGGCCAAGAAGTGGACACGATAACTGCGACACCGTGCAAATAGCTCCATGGTGATTACTCCTTCCGCAACGACTTACTGTGAGGCGGGCGCCCCCGAACTCCCGGAGTCTGCGACCAGCATCCGGATGATGCCGTCCTGTCTCGACGTGACAAAAATCTCGCCGTCACGACTCTGGCTGACCTGTAGGTCCACCCGCGTGATCGTCGTACCCAGCGCCTCTTCCACTAGCCCCTGTAACGTGACATTTCTGGGGTCTCCATTCGCGTCGCGTACATAAAGCTGAATCTCCTCGATGGGTGCTACCGTCTGAGGAATCCCGTCGTCGGCCTCTGTCATCGCGGCCAGGTCGGCTGCGAAGAGGCGTCCACGCACGAGCTCGCCGAACACGAATTTGCCGCGAAGTGCGGGAATGCTGCCCCGGTACGCGAATCCAGCCGTGATGGCTCGCCCCTCACCGTGGTCGTACATCGCGACGGGGTACGTGAAATTATCCTCCGTCCGCCCATCCAAAATAGCCGCCGGCAGCGGAAACACGTCGCCGAGCTCTCCACCGGGGATGCTGACCCCATTGTCGAAGATTCCCTCGCGCTGCATCCAGCCGTAGTTACCTCCCTCGCGAACGATATTGATCTCCTCGATCTGGCTCATGCCGATGTCGGCGGCGAACATCGTCCCGTCCGCCATGTCCCATGAGAGCCGATGGGCGTTACGGAAACCGTGAGCGTAGATTTCGCCGAGCGTGCCAGGATCGTCATCCGACGCAAACTGATTGATTGCGGGAATCGTATAGTCGCCGACTCCTTTTATACCGCCCGACTCAGACGGGCTACGCGGGTCGATACGCAGGATCGCGCCGACCAGGGTGTCGAGGCGCTGCAGTTGGCTCGGATCGCTGGCGTGCGGCCCGCCGCCGTTGCTGAAACCCAGATCACTGCCGCTCGTGTAGAGCAGGCCGTAGTCCGGGTCACCGGGCTCCGAAGTCGGGTTGAACCCGACGTACCCCAATGGGTGACGGAACCAATCGACGACGTGCCCGAAGCGAAGTAATTCGCGCCGCGTGCCCTCGAACACATTGGCCGCAGGCTCGATTGCGCGCCATTCGGTGATGACGCTGTGGTAGGTCACGTCGTCGCGGCTGAACCCGGGTGGGATGAAGTGCGGTATCGCGGGATTGGCCATGCCGGTCTCGGCATGCGCGGTGTAGAACAGCCCGTTTTGAGCGAATTCCGGGTGAAACCCGAAGCCGATGAAGCCGCTCTGCAGACTATCGTAGAAGCCGTGCTGAAACGCCGCTGCGACATTGGCGTACACCGAGGGCTGGTTGTCGTCATCAAGTAGATAGAGCAGCCCGCGAGAGTCGTTGGCGAAACGCCGGCCGTCCGGCGAATCGCGAACGAAACTCACCCGCGCCCAACCGCTCGGCGAACCGTCAATCACGGGGTGCATCTCGCGTGTATCCGGGAGCCGCGCGATCTCCTTGATCTCGACGTTCAGTCCTCGATGCACGACCGCCGCCGGGATCGGGTCGCTGATCTGCCCGTGGGCCACACCAGCGACCCAGAGCGCCGTGGCGCCAAGTAGGGCTTTTGTATTCGAGAGCATGAGTCCTCCTAGGTATCCGCAGATCGGGCGTACGGCCGCTTTCGGTCAGTAGCGGTCATAGGTACGTGTCTGCAGTTTAACTATTATTGAACGTCCGCGGCCAAAAAGCACTCATTCGCATATCACGGCTTGGTGTGCAAGATTGGGGGCCGGCTTAGATCTCGCTAGAACAGAAACGGCCGAGCATCGTCCTGCGCTGGAGTGACGTAATGAATCTGAAAGATAAAACCATTGTGGTCTCCGGCGCCAGTCGTGGCATTGGCTTGGCCATCGCGTTGCGTGCGGCTCGGGATGGCGCAAACCTCGTTATCGTCGCGAAAACCGCGGACCCGCACCCATCGTTGCCAGGCACCATCTATACGGCGGCGGCGGAAATAGAAGCCGCTGGCGGCCAGGCCTTACCGATCGTCTGTGACGTTCGTGACGACGCACAAATTCAGTCTGTGGTCGAGAAGACAATATCCACATTCGAGCGTATCGACGCGTTGGTTCTGAGCGCTAGTGCGCTTGCCTTGCAGGGCACCCTAGATATCTCCGTCAAAAAATTCGACTTGATGGCCGACATCAACCAGCGGGGTACGTTCCTCATGGGCAGAGCGTGCCTGCCTTCCCTGATGAAGGCGGCAAACCCTCACATTTTAGCGATCTCGCCGCCGCTGGACTTCTCGGATCATTGGTGGGGCGATCATCTTCCGTGGACGATGATGAAGTATTCGATGAGCCTTTGTATTCGCGGCTGGGCGCAGGAATTCAAAGAAGCGAACGTCGCGGCCAATGCGCTCTGGCCGAGAACGACGATCTCGACGGCCGCCACAAAATTATTGGGCGATGAAGTCTTCGCGAAGTCGCGTAAGCCAGAAATCATGGCGGACGCAGCTTACTGGATTCTGACCCAGAGAAGTCGGCAATGCTCGGGTAATTATTTCCTTGACGAGACAGTGCTTCGCGATAGTGGAGTCACCGACTTCGATGCGTACGCGAACGATCCATCAAAGCCAGTGTTTCTCGATCTGCTGGTGGACGAGCCAGATGGTCTCCACTTCACTAGCGCTGTCCTTGAGGGCTAGATGGAGAGTCAGGTCCGAAGCTCTGTTTCCTCGATCAGCGGGCGCCGCCGAATCTGTACACCGCTTGCAGCGCAACGCTTCTCGGTCGATCGACGAATGTGTAGTAGGCGTTGCCCGTCCCGCCCGTGAAAGAACTCGCCAACGTGGCATTGCCGCCGAAGTTCGATACGTCCTCATTCGTCAGGTTTCTGCCCACCAACGCGACTTCCCAGGTGCCATCTTCACTACCGATGCCGAGTCGCAAGTTGATCTTGGTGAAAGCACCCTGGCTCGCCAACGGGTCCAGAGTCGGCGACCAGATATAGTCATCGCTGTAGATCAACTCTGCGGTGGTCCTGAAGCGCAGATTGTTACCGACCAGGCGCTCGTAGTCCCCGATCAATGCCCCCGTCCACTCGGGGGTGTATTCCTTGCGGTCCCCCGATGCATCACAGGTGCCCGGACCAGTGACTGGACGAGGATCGTTGAAGTAACACTGGGAAACAGTGAAATTGTCGAACTCAAAGTCGAGATAGCCGAGTGAAGCCGAGAGCGTGAGATTGTCGGTAGCCGCCCATCGACTATCCAGCTCGATACCCTGAATGCTCGCTTTCGCGGCATTCGCGACATTGAAACCCAGAGTGCCGTCGAACACGGAAGTCTGCAGATCTTCATAGTCGGTAAAATAGAGTGCGGCGTTCAGCTCCGCGCGACCATTCGCGAAGGTCATCTTGGCCCCGATTTCAACGGAGCTCGCTTCCTCATCCTCGAATTCGAAGACACCGACGATGTCGACGGCCGGCATTGCAAGCACGTTCAACGCATTGACGACCGTCGGATCGGGATGGCCATTCGAGCGCACATCGAAACCACCGGCCTTGAAGCCCGTGACATAGGACCCGTAGAGCATGATCTCGTCGGTGACATCCCACTGGGCACTAATCAGCGGCGTGAATTTCGACTCGCTGCGAGAAGCTCTGATCATGTCGTAGGGCTCGATCAGAAACGCGCCGAACAACGGATTCACCGCCCAGAGGAAGTTGGGTGTCATTCCGGTTGGATCCGTAGCTGGCAGCGCTACTCCACCTGCATGGTGTACCTGCACCCGTGTCGCTTCCTTGTCCTCAGTCGTGTAGCGGCCACCGAAAGTCAATCTGAGCGTGTCGCTCACATTCCATGTCACCTGGGCAAACACCGAAAGCATGTCCGAATCCTGTGCGAAGGATCGCCGTGTATCGATGTTGGCGAAATTCTCGTTTAGAAACCGCAATACGCCGTCGGGCGGGACATTGATCTTATCGACGTACGTTAAGTTGTTCTCCTGATAGTACAAACCTGCGATGTACTCCAGTGTCTCCCCAACAGGAGACGTAATCCGGATTTCCTGACTGAACTGGTCAAACGTCTCCGTCGTGGTCGTGCCATCGATGATCGGAGCGCTGACGAAGTCGCAGTCACATAGCTGAAAGAACTCGTACTCGACGAAACCGGAGATCAGCGTGAGCGTGTGCTCCCCGAGCTGATAATCGATAGTCAGGGTGATGTTGTCGGCTTCGTTCTGATGCTCGTCCGTGCCACTGGACTTCGTATAGTTGAGCTGCCCGTCGCCGGCGAGATAGGGAATAACGGGGGGCGGCGCCATCATGGCACCGACAGCCGCGTTGTACAACGCCACGGCCCCCCCGAGCGCGGTGATGTAGTCGATACCACCGGTAGGCAGCGCTACGCTGTTCACCATCTCGATGTTGCGCCCCACCGTATCAAATTCTGCATGTTCTACTTTGAGGTCGATCCCCAACACGTCGCTCGCGTCCCACGCCAACGACACTCGAACGACAGTCTCGTCCTCTTGCTTCTCTTGCCGGTTCAGATAAACGTTGTTCATGTAGCCGTCGAAGGTGCGGTTATACACGCCCAGACGCGCCCTGAAAGTGTCGGAAATCGGGCCGGACAGTATCAACTGCAGGTCCTCTGCACCGTGATCCGGCTCGTAGAGAGCGGTTATCGATCCTTCGAATTCTTCGGTCGGTTTCGCGGTTATTATGCTGACGGCGCCGGCGATGCTGTTCTTGCCGAATAGAATCGGTTGGGGTCCCCGGGCAACCTCGACGCGCTGCATGTCGAACAATGGGGCGCGCGCCAGCTGTCCCCTACCGTAGTAGACGCCATCCACGTACACGCCGACCGACTGCTCAAACCCCTGATTGATGCCCGAGCTGATGCCCCTGATCGTAATGGCATTGGAGATACCGGTCTCGTTCATGCTGAAGTTGGGCACATAAGCGCCGATTTCCTTCATGTCGACAATGCCTGCCTCGCGTAGCTTGTCACCGGCGATCGCACTAATAGAGATCGGCACTTCTTGCAAGCTCTCGACCCGCTTCTGAGCGGTGACGATGATCTCTTCCAGGACTAGCATCTGCTGCGCTTCCAGGCCAGAACTAAACAGGGCCACAACTGCGACCGAGGCGAACTGGCATCGTGTAGGATTGATTATCATTCTCTGATCCCTTCTTTGAATGGCTGCGTGCACTATTGATCTGCGCATACTGTGCCACGTGGAGTCGTTAATTAAATCGGTTATAGTTGATATAACACTCGATAAATTCTGCTGAAATCAACAATGAGCGTCCTCTCGGTATAGCAGCGAGGCTAGGCTGGAAGCGCCCACCTCGGGCACACTATCGATTTGCCCCGTTAGCAATCCACTGCCGAATGATATCGATGAGGGCTTGATCGAGAGGCGCCCCGCTGGCCGGTGGCGGCATGATCTGCCCAAATCCGGCTCTTCCTTCGATCTTCTGGACCAGATAGCTCGCATCCGGATCGCCGGGAATGACCCGCATGATGGCGGGAGTCTGAATACTGGGCACCAGGACGAGGCTGTTGAAGCTCGCGTCCGTGTTGCTCAAGTCCATGCCGCGCGGCAGGGTTCCTCCTGTCGGGCCCGTGTGGCAACCCGAGGAGCAGGTCGTCGAGAACACGTTGGCCTGAATCGACTCGATCGTCGGTGCCAGGGCAGCGACGGTGAAGAACCCTTCGAAGTCGCCGCCCTGCGTGCCGTCACCGGAGGGAAAGAACCCGTTGAATTCGCCATCGAGCGCGCTGGCGTCGAGGTCACGAATCGTCGCACCGCCCGATCCGGCGATACGGACGCGATAGGAATCGTCAAGTGAAGCAACACCCGTCAGGTCGAAAATGGCCGTCATGGGATTGGCCATCGTCACCGTAATCGCCGCCGCCGTCACCATCACTTCGTTGCCATCTCCGAACGTGCCGTCGCCTCCGCTTCGCTCAAGCGTGAAAGTAGTCGCATCGACGGAGGTCGCCTCAAGCTCGCGATCGAACATCGCGATAATCGAAGCAGGCAACGCATGGAGCGTGCTGCCGGGGAGTGGCGATAACAACGTCACCCGTATCGGTTCACCGGACGGCGGCGACATGGTCGGCAGGGCGCCGTCGAGGATCCACTGCCGAATGACATCGATATCGGCCTGCGGCAGCGCAGGCGTGCCGATCGGCATAGGCTGGCCCGTCTGCGCCGTGCCTTCGAGCTTCTGAATCAGGTAGCTGTCGTCGGGATTTCCCGGATTGACCCGAAGCAAGGGTGGGGCCTGAGCGCTGCTGATACCGACCAGGAGTCCAAAGCTGTTGGCGCCGTCCAGCCGCAGACCGACAGGTGCGGAAGCCCCGATGTGACAAACCGTACACAGCGGTGTGAATACCGTGTCCTGGATGGACTGGAAGTTGGACTGGAGCACACCACCGCCCCCGCCGGGGTTCGGCGACAAGCTGGTGCCGTCACCTGCATAACATCCGGCAAGCGCGATCGCCGCCAATAACAGGAGTCCCGTCGTTGCTTTCATTTACCCGGAACCACGGTCGTTGCCGACGTGCCCCACAGAATCTAGCCCCGCAATATACTTCAGTCGCGACGGCGGTGGGAGAGTTCGCTGGTCGCGTCACTTCGCGGCCAGGGGACGACGCTCGATCGAGTTCAGGCGTACTTGCGATGGCTCAGCGACTGCGTCATTCTCGCAGCCAACGCATCGGCGGCCGGCGCGTTATGTAACATAGACGGCTGAACAAAAACCAGAATGGGACACAGAGTAATTAGATCCGAATCTACAGGCAGCCTTCGCGGGACCCGCGCTACAGCCGGCTGCCTGGCCCTGATCGCCCTGATCGCGTTGGCAGGCTGCGGCGGTGGCGGCGGCTACTCGGGCGATCCGGCGGATCCGCCCGCCGGCCCACCGCCACCAACACCACCCAGTCAGGCGGAACTATTTCAGTTTCTCAACCAGGCGACCTTCGGCGTCACCGAGGCCGAGGGCCAGAGCGTCATCGATCTCGGCTTCGAGGCGTGGATCGATCGGCAGATGCAGCAACCGGCATCTCTCCAGCTGCCTCACCTGCGCTCCTTACCGCGTCCGCAAGTGGTGGCGCAGCTACAGGGTGATCGGATCGACGTCTGGTTCCGCAATGTACTCTGGGGGCCTGATCAACTTCGCCAACGCGTCGCTTTCGCGCTGTCGGAGATCCTGGTGGTGTCCCAGGTCGGCGCGCTCCAGCAAGCACCCTATTCGCTCGCCGGCTACTACGACACGCTGGCCCAGAACGCGTTCGGGAACTTCCGCGATCTGATCGAGGTCATCACGCTGCATCCCGCGATGGGCGTATACCTGAGTATGCTGGGAAACCAGCGGCCGGATCCGTCACGAAACATCCGTCCCGATGAGAACTACGCAAGAGAGTTGATGCAGCTCTTTACGCTCGGCCTGGTCGACCTGGAGACGAACGGCACCGAAAAATTGGATGCGCAAGGAGATCCTATCTCCACGTACAGCGAGGAGGTCATCGAAGGCTTCGCTCACGTCTACACCGGTTGGACCTACGCGGGCGCCGCGAATTTCAATCAGGCGCGCCGCAACGACACCAACCAGACGGTCCCGATGCAGCTCTACCCGTCATTCCATGATACCGGTCCGAAGACGCTGTTGAACGGCGTGACGCTACCGCCAGGACAAACCGGAGTCCAGGATCTACAAGACGCGCTCGACAATATTTTCGCGCACGCGAATGTCGGGCCCTTCATCGCGACGCGATTAATAGAGCGGCTCGTCACGAGCAACCCGTCACCGGAGTATGTCGCACGGGTGGCCACGATGTTTAATGACAACGGTGACGGTGTCAGAGGCGATCTCGGCGCAGTCGTCAAGGCGATATTTCTGGACGCCGAGGCGCGTTCCACCGCGACGTCAACGACCAGCGGCAAGCTGAAGGAGCCGTTATTACGCCTGACCCAGCTCTGGCGGGTCTATAACGCGCGATCGGCCAATGGTGAATATCGCGTGAGAAGCCCAAGCGCCATCTTCGGCCAGGGCCCACTGCAATCCCCCTCGGTCTTCAACTTCTTCAGCCCCTTTTATGCACCGCCCGGAGAGATTCGCGACGCGGGCCTCGTCGCTCCCGAACTCGAGATCGCGACCGAGTATCAGAATACGGTCCTCACTAACTTCTTCTATTCGCAGATCTTCAGGTACAACTCACAGAGTCCCGGCCTGAGGAATAGTGACATCGTCATCAATATCGACGAAGAAGTTGCGCTCGCTGCGGATACTGACGCGCTGATCGATCGAGTGGCAGACAAACTCCTGGCAGGACAGATATCCGATACGCTCCGAACGGAGACCCGCGGCATCGTGGACCAGACCCCTACGACCGATGCGGCGGCACGAGCCGCCGAGGCTATCTTTTTTATCGCGTCCTCGCCCGAGTTCGCGCGGCAGCACTAGGACCGGGAAGCGCATCATGGCCGTTATCAATCGTCGCGAGTTCCTGCAGGCGACCGGCGTCGGCGCCATACTAGCCGCATCGCCGCGCGCCGCTTTCACCCAGATGGTCGGCCCGCCGGGACCGTTCTCCGACTACCGCGCACTCGTCTGCGTCTTCCTCTTTGGCGGCAACGACTCGTTCAACATGGTCGTGCCCCGCAGTGACGCAGAGTACAACGTCTACGCAACCGCACGCCAGAACCTGGCGCTTGCGCAAGGAGATTTATTGCCGATTACGCCGATCACCTCAGACGGTGCGCAGTATGGCCTGCATCCGTCGATGAGTGCGATGCAGACGCTCTTCGAGAGTAATCGTGCGGCTTTCATCGTCAATGTCGGACCGCTGATCGAGCCGACGACAAAAGATCAATTCGCCAATGAATCCGTCGCCGTCCCGCCGCAACTCTTTTCCCACAACGACCAGCAGAATCAGTGGCAGTCGCTCCGCGGCCAGGAGCCCAGCAAGACCGGATGGGCGGGACGCACGGCCGACCTGCTGCGATTGAATGTCGCGAATCAGCAACTGGCCACCAATATTTCATTATTCGGCAACCAACTGGCTCTGGCTGCCGACGACACCGTAGCCTACGCGATGGGTCCCAACGGACCGATACCCTTCACGGGATTCGGCGACGCCGGCATATCGCTGGAACGGCGACTCGCATTCGAGCGAGTCATCGGCGCCAGCTACGACAGCCCCTATGAACGTGCTTTCGCGGATATCCAGCAACGGGCAGTGCAGACCGTGGATCGCGTCAACTCGGCACTCGCCAACGCGCAGACCCTCACGACCGTATTTCCGGACTCTCCGCTCGCCGATCAACTCAACACCGTTGCGCGACTCATCAGCGTACGAGCTCAACTCCAGATGGAACGGCAGATCTTCTTCGTCGCCACCGGCGGATTCGATTCCCACGACGACCAAATCCAGGATCAGCCGGGATTGCTCGAGAATGTCAGCGAGTCGATAAACGCTTTCTACAACGCAACGGTCGAGCTTGGTATCTCCGACGCGGTCACCACATTCACCCAGTCCGATTTCGGGCGCACGCTGACGTCGAACGGCGATGGGACAGACCACGGCTGGGGAGGCAATCAACTTATCGTGGGTGACGCGGTTCGGGGACGTGAGTTCTACGGGACCTACCCGCGGCTCGAAATCGACGGGCCGGACGATGTGCGTGGCGGCCGGATGATCCCGACCACTTCGGCGGACCAGTATGCGGCAACGCTCGGTAAATGGATCGGCGTCCCCGACGCGGATCTCGAGCACGTCGCACCGCACATCGGCAATTTTGTCGAGCGGGATTTAGGCTTCCTGATCTAGAGCGCGCAGGAACGACCCCACGCTCAAGACGTTACTCTTCCCCGTTGGCTTGCCTTCGCAGGCGGTTCGCGTAAGAAATCGTGTAGTTGCGGGCAGGCGCGTTGAAAGTGCGTTCGCCCACAATCGCCAGCGCATCCGCCATCAGCAGTTTCGGCTCCGGGTTGTCGGGCTGCAATCGAATGACGTGTTGAGCCAGTTGGGCCGCTCCCAGCGGATCATCCGTTGCGAATGCCTCACGAGCCTTCGCTAACAACGCATCGACGCCGCCCACCAGTTCCGCCATGCGTTCGGACTGCCTGACCGGAGACTCACGATGCAGATTCAGCGGATCGCCGCCGAACCCACCGAGATCCTGAGCATAGATGTCACGCACTGTTCCCCAGACACTGCCATAGTAGTTCGCAAGATAGTCCAAATTCTCCAGATGCTCGGGTAAGGCGGCGTACTCCACCAGCTCATCGGGTGTCATGAACAGTTTCGCGCCTTCGATGGTTCGATCGTGCACCCACTGCATCGCATCCCGGTAGTTGGTCAGCACCTCTACCGCGTTTCCCAACATCGGCGTCGTGTGCCCCCCGACCAGGTGTTCGGGTTGCTCCTGGATCATGCTGTCGATGCTTGCGATCCAATCCCGGATCGAGCGCCTGGCTGTGCCCCGCAGTGGATAAACGTTGGGCCAGGACTGATAGAAGTTATCTCCGGCGAAGACAACTTTCTGGTCCGGCAACCAGACGTAGAGCTGGTCTGCCGTCTCGCCCGGCGCGGCCACGAGGTCCAGTGTGATCCCCGCGATCTCCAGCGTCACCCGCTCCTCGGAAAAGGTATGCGTCGGCCGAACCGGGTCGACGGGTCGAACCGGCGGCCGCGCTACGCCGCCCGTGCCCCTGACCGGCGCGCGTTCTGGCGGAATGGCCACGCCAATCCCGATCTTCTGCTCCGGCAACAGGTCGAATCCTTGGGTATTCGCGGGCCGCACGCCGCCACCGAGTCCCGCCTCGGCAAGCCTGGCGGCCTCAGAACCGAAATTGGACCGCGCCCACACCTGAATGCCGGCGTCAGGATCGTAGAAGGCCGGCGATCCATTGGTGTGATCGCCATGACCGTGCGTATAGATGATTGCCCTGACCGGCTTGTCGGTGATCTTCTCGAACTCGACACGCACCCGGCGCGCGCCAGGAACCTGCTGCCCGGGGTCTACGATGATCACACCGTCCTCACCGACGATCATCGTGTTGGCCGAGACCTGGTAACCGATTGCCGTATAGACGTTCTCCGCAACCTGAACGATAGCCGGCTCGAACATCTTGTTCCGCTCGAGCAACCGCTGGGTGGCCGCGCTTTGTGGTTGCGCCAGCGCACCCTGGGCGAGAAGCGCCCAGAAAATAGCGCTAAGCACGATTCGAAGCAGGTTCATAAGCGATCAAAGATACTCTACAGACAATGGCTAGCGCCCGGGACAATCCGGCTGCCTACCATAGTCTGCGGGCTGCCCATATTGAAACTCTTTGTCGTACAAGACAACCTTGCCTAGGTATAGCCCCATCTCATAACTTGCAAACGCCGTTGGGGCGCCTTCCAGCAGAACGATCCCCGGATATCTATAACTGAGCCAACGAATCCACCAACCCATGCTGCCCCCCGGGAGGGACCTATAGGTGCGATCGATCCTGATCACCTGAAATGGCTGGCTACCCCCGTTCTCTACCAGTGGTGTTCCAAAGACCACGTCTACGATATCCCGCCCAGGGACATTGAGGCTTAACGAAAAACTTTCGCTCTGACAAGATACACGCACTTTTCCGAGCAGCTGCACTTGCTCTTCGATGTCGTCGTCGCCCAATTCTCGTAGTCGTTGATACTCTGCATCGGTAAGGCCGATGAACGGGTTCACATCGGCAACAATCAGCGAGTCTTGCCCACCAGTCATTCCGTCCCAATCGAGGGACACGAGATTCTCCAATTTATCCTGCAGGCACACACCCGACCCACAGTAGTCTGAAGGGTCGGATTGCCAATTCGACACGCCCGTCTGCAAACAAATTTCGGCCCCGCAATCATCTGCAGACTCTGAGCGCGATTGCGCCTTCGCGTTTTGAAGTTCGCATAGACTCGTGACGAGCATCAGGGAACACAGACCAATGATTCTCTGCCACATTTTCATCAGCGTGCCTTCAGGCAATATAGCTTCGGTTAATTTCCTCGATGCTCGTCGTTCTGGCCTGTCTCATCACGATCTCGAGTTCACGCTTCAGGAGATCCAGTACGGTCTCCACACCTTCCTGTCCGAAGGAACCAAGACCCCACAAATACGGTCGGCCGATTGCGATCGCATCCGCGCCCAAGGCGAGGGCTTTGAAGATATCCGTGCCGCGACGGAATCCCCCGTCCACGATCACGGGCATGCGTCCGTCAACTGCATCCACCACTTCGGACAGGGACTCGATCGTGCTTCGCCCGCTGTCTTCGGCGCGCCCGCCGTGGTTGGAGACGATGAGGCCATCTACCCCGTGCTCGACCGCCAACCTCGCATCTTCTGCCGTCACGATGCCTTTCAACAGCAGCTTCATCGAAGTGGAATCTCTGAGCCGGTCGACGAAGTCCCAATCCATGAAAGTCCCACCCCGATCCTCGCCACCCGTCATATCGATCCCGTCGTAGATGGGCTTGGGCGGTATGAGGTTCGCGCCCGGCGCGTGACAGGCCTGGCATTCAGCGTTGGTCGCCCGGCGGTGGCGCGCCAGCGCTTCCCGATTGCTGACCGGCAGATCGACGGTCAGCGCGAGCACCGGGCAGCCAGATGCCTCTGCACGCTTGACGACCGCCTCGGTCACCCGCCACAACGGGCTCGTGTAGAGCTGAAACCAAACGGGCCTTCCACGGGCCGCGTTGACTTCCTCTACGGCGACGGAAGCGACCGTGGAAAGTATCTGCTCGACACCCTTAGCTTTCGCTGCGCGCGCCACGGCCAGCTCGCCCTCCGGGTGATAGGCCTTTTGGCTACCACAGGGGGCGATCAAGATCGGTATTGGATAGCGCTCGCCGAACAGCTCGATGGACGTGTCGATATTCCGCACGTCAACGAGCCGCCGCATCCGTAACTGATACTTTGCAAATCCTTCTCGGTTCGCGCGCACCGTCCCGCCATCATCGGTACCGAGGGCCATATAGGTGTAATGGCCAGGCATGAGCGTCTGCTTGGCGACTTCATGGAAATCGAACACGTTGATCGCGTCGCTAGCCCTGGAAATGACTTGTGGGGCATACGGATCGGGCAAACCTTGCCCCATGGCCTGTCCAGCCGCATAAAGAGCGGGGCTCGACGCCAGGAAACGCAGGAAGGCTCGTCTCGAAGCCAGCGTGGATTCTTCTCTCATCTCCGTCTCCCCGTACTCATGCTGTCAGCGCAGCAGCATCACTGCCGGCACGCGAATCTACGGCGTTTCAGGTCTAAATAGATCCAGAAGCGGGCCCGGTCCGCCCGACTCGATAACGACCGAATCGACAAGCGCCTCAAGCTGATGGGGGACGAAGGGCGGTACGACGAAGACATCCCCCGGCGACATCGTGAACGTATTGTCTCCGCCGATCACCCGCAGTCGACCTTCCAACAGCAGAAAAATCTCTTCGTCGGCATGGTTGTGATGTGGAGACTTGATACCCGCCGGAAGTTCCAGCCGCATGACCCGCACGGTGTTTGCCACTACAGCCCGTACTGTCACCTCACCAAAAATCAACGGCTCGACAGCGTCCATATTCACAACGGTGGCTTGTGGCTCAGTAATTTGAGCGACTGCCGCTGAACTCAACAAAATCAACGCTGGAATCAACAGAATTTTCCTCATCATATCCCTCCGATCTTCTTTATCGTTATCTGACGGGCGTTTTTTCACGTCCCAGTATCCACACGACCTAATTCCTACCCGGACAGGTATCGTCAAGAAACATCTGCTCGCGTATATCGATCCAGTACCAGGACAGCGTTACCGGTTCGCTGAAGGATGCGGCATCGTTGACGACCATCGTGTAGTCCAAGCGGATTCCGTCATCGCTCGGGGCAAACGTCTCAAGTATCTCGACGTTCTCTGTCTGCGGTGTACCCGCGTCATCGAAATAAGGCCAGCTTACACGCGTCGTCCTGACTTCTAGCGTGTCGCCCACCCAACGACCCGAAGAGTACCCCTGTTTCGTCGCCGGCATCGAGTCAACGCCCGGCCTGTCCGTCATGTCGATGCTGCGGTAGACACCGAATGTGGCGAGCTGAAGATCGATATGATCGCCACGATCCACAAACTCGATGGGAAGCGGGTTCACCATGATCGAAGGCATCCCTTGAGGTACACACGGGTCGAGATCTGCTGAGTTAGCCATCTTCACCCTCGCCTCTTCGGTCAGTTGAACTTCAATTCCCAAGCTCGCCTGTATGAAAACATCGTAGCTTTCCGTGCTCCAGACCCGGAAAAGGCCGCGACCATCGCTGTTCGCGGCTTCATGAATCCAATCGCCTCCGGAGTACACATCCGACCAACGACGCTCGCCGCCGGGCCGAAGCACGACCTCCGCTCCGTTCGGCAGCAGCATATTGGTGATATAGAGCCCCGAGGGATTGATACGGGACTGCCATCCCGCCACGCGAACGTGTTCCCCAATCGGAAATTCGTCTCCGCTGATCCCGCTTCGTTCGAGGACATAAATACCCGAAGCCTCTATTTCCCAGAGCTGTTCTTCCCCGCGTGAATTCGAGGCTCGAACTCTGAAAGTAGGATGAGGGTTTCGCCACGTTACGTTGAGCAACTCGCCCTCTACCTCTATCACCGAGCTTGTGTCGAAGTCGACTCGAGAATGATGCGCGGACGAGATGAACGGCAGTAACAGAATCGTTACGCCAACAGCAGACTTGGATAGAGCGATTCGGTCCACGATCATCCCCCTCGATGATTCCACGGGTTCATTGAACTCGGATTGTACCGTAGAGACGCCGCCGAGCATCCGCTTTCGCTAGAACACGGCGCTCGCGAACGTACCGGAGATGGATCCGACGACGAATGGCGACGCCAGACGGTTAACGAGACTACTGTTGATTCAACAGGCGCCTCAGCGCATCGATGTCGGGTGCGGAATCCCGGGGTCCCAAGCTGACACAGTTCCATGGACGAACTTGCTCATCGGGCGACCAGAGCCACTCCCGTCCGAGCTTCACCGGCCGCGTATAATTGACCGGGTCGTTGATCAGAAGCTCCATCTGCAGATTATCCTCGCCGGCCTCACGCCAGTAACGTTCTGTGAGGTGAGCCTCTGAGCTGACGGGATAACCCCTACTGGTAAACACGACCCCGCCCGTCAGATGCGTCGTCTCGACGGTCAGTACGTCTTCCGACCATCGGCCCATAGAGTAGCCGAGTTCGGTATGCGGCCGACCCGTCGGTGGCATGACACCGTCCATGTGGATCGAACGGACCGTACCACCGTGCTCGAGGCGCATCACGATCATGTCGTCCTCTAGAATGATCTGCATGGTGTTCAGAGTGCCTGCCCAAAGGATTGCCGGCATGGTCTCCGGCGCGCAGTCATCGACTTGCCTCGGATCCCCGACGAGCGGGTCGTAAGCGCGGTGGGCTCGCTCGCCTTTATCCGTGAACGGATAAACGTCGGGTTCGATGATCGTCCGCGCGCCCGCGTAGATACCGGAGAAATCCGCTTCAGACCCCGCGGCTTGCGTGCCAGGCGCCTGGGCGCGCACTGCGACATGACTGATCACGCCGATGACAGTCGCGAAGAATAACAGCGCTCTCACACTATTTCTCCGTTCTCTTGTTGGCCGCTACGGCTGTTAGTCTCATGGCATGACATATCCCATGTGGCCTGGAAACTCTTCCTTGAGTTTTCGCAACGCTTGAGTGTCCGCGAGAAAACACTGAGTCCTGTTTAGCCGTGGATCGATATTTCCACAGATCGGGAGCCGTTCCTGCAGTCGACGCATGATTGGAGTATCGCCCCGGATACCGTAGGCGACAAATAATCGGGCGGCCTCCTCGTCGGTTGCGCCATGCACCAGCACGGCGCGGAGCCGACCACGATAAGGGGCACGGGACTTGAGTATCGCGATGGTCACTTTGTCTCCCGCACTGAGCGAATCGTCAGTCCAACCCTCGCGAACGAGCGAAGCAAATGAACTGAGTTCGACCAGCCAGTCCTCAACGACACCGTTCTCATTTACGGCATTCACGATCAATGCGGTATGTGGGTTGAGCAACTTGTATATCTCGATGGACCCCTCGAAGATTTCGATGACTTCTTCTCCCTGTTCTGTCAGCGCGGGAGCGAAGGAATGGTGTGCCGTTGCGGGTGGTAGCCACGCCATAGAAGCAGCCGCGAACACTGAGACAACGAAGCCCCGACTCAATCGTCGCTCGACCAGACAACGAATAACTTTAGCCACTAAAGTTCTTCCAACATACGCGCCAGCGCATCTATGTCGGGAGGCTCGGAGTCCCGGGGGCCGAGGCTGATACACTCCCATGGGCGAACTTGCTCATTGGGCGACCAGATCCACACCCGTCCGAGCTTCAGGATCTCGGTGTAGTTCGCTGGGTCATCGACCAGAAGCTCCATCTGCAAGTCGTCGTCTCCGGGCTCGCGCCAATACCGCTCCGTGATTCGAGCCTCCGGACTGATCGGATAGCCTCTATTGTTGCGTATAACCCCGCCCATCATATGCGTCGTCTCGATAGTCAACACGGCTCCCTCCCAATGCCCCACGGAGTAGCCGAGGTCGGAATACGGCTCATCCGGTGATGGGGCGGCACCGTGTACGGGTATAGAACGAATTGTATTGCCCCGCTCAAAGCGCATCACGATCCTTTCATCCACTTGCGCGATTTGCATGGGGTTGTTTGACCAGAGAAGTCCGGGCATGGTCTCGACCGTGCAGTCATCTGTTTGGTTGGCAGCCTCGGCGAGCGGGTCATAGGCGTCGAATGCCCGTTGTGCATCTGAGGTAAACGGATAGACGTCAGGTTCGAAAACGGAAGCTACTCCTACAAAGACCGAGGCCGAATAGACACCGGAGAAGTCCGCTCCAGATCCCGCAGCTTGCGTACCGGGCACCTGGGCACCGGCAGTTTGATGGCTGATGATGGCCCCACAAATGACGAAACATAACAGCGCTCTCATTCTACTTCTCCATTCTATTGCGGCTGCTTCGACTGAACGCCTCGTCTCAGGGCATCACATATCCCATCGGACCCGGGAATTCTTTCTCGAGCGCGCCCGACGCCTCGTCGTCCACAAGAAAGCACTCGGTTCTTTGGTAGCTTGCGTCGATGGTCCCGCAGACCGGGAGTCGCTCTCGTAGTCGGCGCATGACCGGGGTATCCCCTCGGATGCCGTATGAGACCATTAATCGTGCAGCCTCCTCTTCGGTCTTTCCATGGATCAACAAGGCTCGAAGGCGGGCACGATTCGGGGTGCGGGATGGGAAAATAGAAACGGTCACTGCGTCCCCAGCACTGAGCGAGTCGTCCGTCCAGCCTTCGCGAGCCAGCTGAGCCGCTGGACTGAGCTCGATCAGCCAGCCCTCGGTGGCGCCTGCCTCGTTCGTGACATTCACGATCAGGGCACCGTGGGGATTAAGAATTTTGAAGACCCTGACAGAGCCCTCGATCACCTCGATGGCTTCCTCTCCGTCCGCTGTAAATACCGAAGCGAAAGAATGGTGTGAGGATGCCAGCTGTGGCCAGACCATTAGCGCGCCTACGAGCCCCAAGGTGATGTATCCGCCTTTCTTTCGCAGGTCTGCCAGACATCGCCGAACGCCCATCTTGTCTCTCCTCTACTGATCTCCCATCAGAAACGTAAACGGCATCGTTGAGCTCCGATCATACGATCGAGGACGCGCTCGTTACTTTAATGTACTGAAGTCGACGATCAATTCGAACTCGCTGTTTTCATCCGAGAGGTATCCGCCTGCACCGTCGTTTATCGTCGGGGAGTAAGTCCGGACGCTGACGCTGTTTCGGGATGGAGAAAATTGCATGATTCGAAGCCAACCATTCCCCCCGTTTTCGTAGGCTTGATAATTCGACAGAATTGAGTGTACCGTCACGCCGTTAAAAGTATCTGAACGCTGTCCTTCTCCATCATCTCTCGGAACATGTGCACCGAGCATCATGAACAGGTTCGAATGATGTTTTAGTGCCTCGTAGATCTCCGCTCCCTGCCTGCCGAACTCTCCGGGATTTCCCGGGTTGATAATATGATGCGTCGAAATAAACGCGTAGCGGTCTGCGTGGGCGCTCAATACTGAGTCCGCCCAGGCGAGCACTTTCGGTGACGGTTCGCGATCGAACTCAAGATGAATGATGATGAAATCGTGATCTCCGCCACGGAAGAGTTCGAAATTGTTGTCGTTGTCGTCCCCGTAGTGCCCACCGTAATAGGATCGATCCGCGAATCGGTCTATTCCAAAACGACGATTGTATTCGGTGGTCGTCCATTCCCCGTTACTGCCGCGAGACTGATCATGGTTACCTAACGCGATACCGTACGGAATCCCTTCGCTCATCCCCGTGCTCACCGGATCTTCCAGCAGGCCCATCGCATCTTCCGCAGCTACCCACTCTGCTTCGTTACGGTCTCCGCGCGCCACCAAATCACCGAGGTGGGTGACGAAGACGATGTTCAGGGATTCCCGATTCTGCACTATCCATCGCGTCTGGGCAGTAAAGGTCTCCGGCATTCCATCATTCATGAAGGAAACATAATTTTGCGTGTCGGGCAGCACGATGAGTGTGAAATCGTCAGCAGCACCGCAAGACGCAGAAAATAGAATCAGCAATATTGATTTTCCGTAGATAGTCATAAAGCACCTATTCCACAATTGACGTGAAAAGATTGTCCGAACGGCGGCGGGCTTCTGTGAAGAGGAAGGGCATAGGTATAATGAAATCCTGGCTGTGCTACTCCGCTGATCCCAAGCGGTCAGGGTAGATTTCGGGGACGAACGTTTGATCGGACGGCGGTGGCCGCGCGTAGTTGCCGGCCGGTTTTCTCGACAACAACTCGGGCGGCGCTAGTGTTACATCATCGTAAGGAATCATGCTCAGCAGGTGGCTGATGCAGTTAAGTCGCGCGATCCGCTTTACATCGGAGTTGACGACGTACCACGGCGACTGTTGGGTATCCGTATGAATAAACATTTCATCTTTCGCTCTTGAGTAGGCGACCCAGCGGTCCCGTGACGCCACATCTATTGCGCTCAGTTTCCAGCGCTTGGTTGGATCTTCAATTCTCGCCACGAACCGCCTCTCCTGCTCCTCGTCACTAACCGAGAACCAGTATTTGATGAGGATGATCCCAGCGCCTATCAGCATGCGCTCAAACTCTGGGCAGGTGCGCAAAAACTCCAGGTACTCCTCTTCAGTACAAAAGTTCATAACACGCTCGACGCCTGCCCGATTGTACCAACTACGATCGAATAGAACGATCTCACCCGCCGCTGGCAAGTGTGCTACGTAGCGCTGAAAATACCATTGGGTCTTCTCCCGATCGGTAGGTTTTCCCAAGGCGACGACTCGGCACGTTCGCGGGTTTAGATGCTGCGTAATACGCTTGATCGCGCCGCCCTTACCCGCGGCATCGCGGCCCTCAAACACGACCACCACTTTCAAGCCTGTCTGCTTGATCCACTCCTGCCATCTGACCAGCTCGACCTGTAACTTCTTGAGTTCGCCACGGTACGAACTTTTCTTCATCTTATTCGCTCTTGGCCTTGGCGATGCTGGTGGTATTTAGGCAGAGTCAGGCTGCCTCATCGAGCGCCCCAGCCTGATCCTGAAACCAGGCAGTTTCTCGATCTCAAGGACAGGAGACTAGGAATGCGTCGAGTTGGACCGCTTCTACTGGAGACAAAGCGGGCTGTTAGCTTGGTCACGTTCACGTACTTGGCTCCGGTTCCGTGCGTGTGCCTGCATTTTAACCGCTAACGAGTCTCCGTTATCAGCCATCGGTGGCCGGTGCCGAGATAGGGGTGAAAGTTAAGGTAACTTCTAGAATAAGGATCGCTGGACTGACCCGGGCTTCCTACAACACAAGAAGTCGGCGGCCGCACATCCTACTTTTCACCGCTCCAAACCACACGCCTGGGTACAACAGATTTCGTTCTCAACTTCTCCCGCGTGACCGCCATTCTTAATAGTTAGCTTGCGCAGATTCCTCCAGTGATCTGAACCAGTGGCTTCAGGGAACCTGAGCGAGTTTTAAAACGACAACGACCTATCGGCTAGCTCATGACGAGACTGGGCCTCAAGAGAGGGTAGTACAATGCACTGCGGGGGGTCACCGCTGAACGGAGACAAGAGATGGATCTGGGCTATTTCACGCTGAGCGACAACGCTTACCCGAACAACACACGCAGCGCTGAGCAACTCATCCGGGAGATACGCGAACAAGCGATCTATGCGGACGAGCTCGGCATGCATTCGGCGTGGATCGGAGAGCACCATTTTGCTTCGCTCGGCGTAAACTCGCGGCCTGGGACGCTCCTTGCGAGCATCATCCCCATCACCAAGCACATTCGGATGGCGCCCGCGGTATCCGTGCTGCCTTTACACCATCCGCTGGAGGTGGCCGAGGAATGGGCAACCATCGACCTGATCTCCGATGGCCGTGTCGATTTCGCCGTGGGTCGTGGCTATGACCGGCGAGAGTACGCGCCGTTCGGCGCGCCATTCATGGAGTCGAAAGAGATCTTCGCAGAGAGCATTGACGTGATCTCGAAAGCCTGGAACTCACCAGGCCCATGGTCACATAAGGGTAAGTACTTCGACATCCCGGAGATGCAGATCACTCCACAGCCTGTCCAGAAGCCCCTCCCGATGTATATGGGGAGCTTCTCGGAGACGAGTGTAGATCTCGCGGCGGAACGAGGCATGAACATCATTTTTGCCCCCTTCGCGGCAGGGATGGTCTTCGGGGGCCTGGACAATGCAGTGAACCTCTACCGGGACAAGTGCGTCGCACACGGTCATGAGCCCGGCCGGGCCATGTGCAGTTATTTCATACACATCGCGGAGACCGCGGCGGAAGAGGAGTTCGGCCGCGACGCGCAAATGGCCTATTTCAAGCACTGCGTCCTGCCGGCCTTCCCCAGCGATCCGGCGAAGATGCCGCCGACGATGCACTATTTCACGAAGATGGTGGATATTCTCAAGAACATGAAGAAGGAGGACCTGACCGACAAGTCCATTCTTCTCGGATCACCAGCAAAGATTATCGAAACGTTGAAGCGAGTCGAGGCCGCTGGTATCGCTGAGGTCATTCTCTATTTTAATGTGGGCAACAAGCCCCACCCGTTGGTGAAGGAACAGATGGCGAAATTTATGGAGGAGATCGCGCCCGAATTCAAGGCGTAGAGTACGCCAAATCTCGCTCAGTCAAGTATAGATCAGCAGGTTGCTAACCCTTCTGGGTCTCGTCCGGTCGTGTGAACTTCTTGCTCATATGCCCCCTGCCCTCCTGCTCTCCCTGCTCGAACAACCAGGTGTAACCACCCTCGGGATTACAGAGAATTTCCCATGCGTTACCGTCGCCGTCCCAGAAATAAAAACTGTAGGTACCGTGTTGAACCACGGGCGGGCTGATCTTCTTGAGGCCCCACTTGTCGGCCTGCTCTACACAGAGCCTGTGGCATTCGTCCACTTCCTCTTCCGTGGATGCGTCGATCCCGTTATGGCTCAGAAACGGCATTTCGGTGTCGTGCTTTCTATTTTCCACGACCGCGTAGATATGTTGTCCACCCAGCCGGATCATCAGAGAGATATTGCTGGTTCTGATTACCTCGAAACCGAGAAACTCCGCGTAGAACTTCCGGGCCGCCTCCAGGTCTTTCGACTGGAGGGTACCGTGAGAGAGAAATTTGAGCTTCAGCGTGGGTTCCGTCGCTTGCACTGTCTCGGTCATCGCTCCGACTCCTGTTATTCGTGTTCTCGGCCCTGCAGAGATTAAACCTTCATCACGGGGTTGGACAAGGTCCCGACGCCGCTAACGGTGATCTCCACGAGGTCGCCGTGCTCTAAGAAGATCTTGGGATCCCTCGCGTAGCCTACCCCGGCGGGCGAACCGGTGGAGATCACGTCGCCGGGCTGCAGTGCATGCCATTGGGAAAGATGGGAAATCAGCTCATCGATTCGAAAGATCAAGTCGCTGGTGTTCGCGTCCTGCATGACCTCGCCGTTCACGGTCGTGGTCAGGTGCAGATCGTGGCAATCACTGATCTCGTCGGCAGTCACGAGCACCGGCCCCATCGGCGTAAAGCTCGGGTACTGCTTACCCGCTAAATTCTTTCCCCAGGCCAGGATGACGTCGATGGGTGGTTGCCCGGGCGACAACGCAGAAGCGACCCAATCCCGGGCCGAGACGTCGTTGATGATGGTATAGCCCGCGACATAGTCCATGGCTTCGTCGGGTTTGACTCGATAACACGGACGACCAATCACGATGGAAAACTCGCCCTCCCAGTCGACCATCTCTCCGTGGTCCCGTGGCAGAACGATCGGTGCTCCGGAGCCGACGACACTGCTCGACGCCTTGATGAACCACGTCGGTTCCTCGGGGATGGGGACGCCCATTTCCTCCAGATGCTCGCGATAGGCCATGCCGTGCGCCAGGATAAGGGACGGTTGGGGAATCGGTGCCATTAACTGCGCATCGCCTGCGTCGATCAGGCCTCCGGCAGCTTTCAGGGCCGCACGCATCTCGCCCGATCCCTCCTCCACCAGATCGACGAGCCGCCGAACATCCTGCAACTGCTCCGCGGCCAGAATCCCCATGACGGAGCCCGACAGAACGACAGCGTCTGCGCCCGCTTCGCCCACGACCCGCCCTGCCGTGCCCAAATCCAGGTACGTCCCGTCGCTCAAAATGACGCCGGGGCTCCCGGATTGTCCACGATCCAATGTGACCAGTTTCATATCGCCACGGGCTTAATGCTTCTTGGCTAGAAGAGTGTCATCGTCGAACTGCTCGGTATTCCAAGATCGGCGTGCCGCCGACCGTCCACTCGTTAGTTTATTACTTAGGCAGCTTCAAACCTTGCCTTCGCATCGGCCATCCATTTCTCACCATCTTCCTTAGTCTTACTAGTGTCTTTCATAACTTCAGCATGAGCAACACCGTAATGAGCGTGAGCTGCTTCCATCCATACTTCGAATGTTTCACCTTCCATCGTTACTTCGCATAGGTCGAATTTAAGAGTCTTCATAATTTTTATGTGCCGAAGAGTAATAAGAAAAAGATACTACAAGTAAGCAATCTTGCCCACCCCCCCCCGGGTGCCTTCTGCAGTCCGTTCGTCAAGAATGCTCCCCTACGATTAGCCCGGGCCGAAGGCCTCGAGTGTTACCGAATCCTCCAGAGCCTCGTAGTGATGTTCCACGTAGGCAGGTAGAACGACAAGCTCGCCGGGCTCGAGGATAAACTCGCGGCCCCCGCTGATCGCCCTTAAGCGCCCCTCGAGCAGTACGACCACCAATTCGTTAGCGTGGTTGTGGGCCGTCGTTTTCGTGCCGGCCGGCCATTCAACCCGGCTGACTCCGATCGTTGCCGCGACGACGCGGCGACTCTCACGGCCATCGTCCGATCGAGTAGCTGGAAGCTCATCCAGCTTGTGAAAAGTCATCTCAGGCTCCGTGACCTGCGCGATACTCAGCTGCGAGAACGTGACGACGATGAGTGTTACGAGTGAAACGATGAGTCTATTCATAATGACTAGCCCTGCTTTACCATGTGCTATTGATTGAGGTCTTCGCACTTTCTTGAACGCCCGCTTCCGGCATGATGCACCGGAACGAAGGATCGTTCTCCGTACTGAAGCGCTCGAGTTCTATCTGCCCCGCGGACGCCAGCTTGATCTCGCTCAGCGGTGGCTGGCCCGATCCCGAGACCCCAGGAAGATTCTCCGGGATCCAGATACCTTCGAGATCGGCCTGCGCCTCGGCTACACCGCTCAAGTGAATTGTTCCCCCGGCTACGATCACGGTCAAAGCGACTCTGCTACTACTCATCATTCGCGAATCTCGAAATGCTCCCACACTCTACCAAACGTTAGGCCTTTCTGAGCGAGGCCTTGAGTCATCGTCTGACGTCCTTTTTGTGCCGTCTCTTGAAGCCACTATGGATCCTGGAACTCTTCATACCCCGCATCCTCCAGAACGCAGTCCCATACGAGTCGTTCCAGGTCTGTTCGGCGAGCGAAGTCGCGAGTTGAGATCCACGGGGTCGTGAACGTTGCTGGATCCACGTGGAAAATATCCAGGCGAAAACGTTGGCCATCGTCACTCAACGTGAGTCGCTCGATGGTGCTCAGCGTTTCTGTCTGGGGTGTGCCGCTGACGGTTCCGATGTAGCCGAATGTGAAACCGGTGGACTCGATAATGAGTGTCGATCCTTCGTATCGTCCAACGGAATGTCCCAGAACCTCAGGCGGCCTATCCACCCGCTGGCTTCGCCCGTCCAGATAAACGGTGCGTACCGCGTCCATATATTCGTATCGCAGAATCACGCGGTCAGGGTGTTGCTCAATCTCGATCGGTACGGGATTGGACCAGACGCGGTTAATGCTTGACGGACTGCATAGATAGCCGGGATCGTCTACGAAGAGATCGTACTCTTCCCGTATCCTTAGTCCCTCCGCAGTTAGCTGCGGCAGTTCCGGGCCGACCATCTCCACCGCCTGAGTCGACGCAGCGATCGTTCCAGGAGCGGCCAGCCACACGCCGTCGAGATCGGGCGCAGCGGCCGTAATGTCTTCGGCAGCATCGCCGACCCTGCCGTCCTGGGCGGCACTCAGATTCCAGGTTGCGACGAACATAGCGAACGCGACAATTCTCGTCATGTCTCTCTCCCGAGATTTTACGTTAATCGTCCGCTCAGGCCGATCACGGCTGCTCGGCGATTATTCCGTACAATCGAACGGTAAAACTTCGTCTCCCGGCACCCATACCCACGACTTCGTCAGCACAGCCGGCTCAGTGAAAAGCGCGGGATCGGTAATAGTCAGCTCATAGTCGAGCCGTGCGCCATCCTCGCTCGGCGTAAAGCGCTCAACTAGCCCAATCGCCTCGCTTTGGCGCAGCCCCCGTTGATTGAAGTAGATCCAGCTGATGCGGTCGGTGTCCACCACAAGTGTGGCTCCGTCCCAGTGCCCGACGGACCGCCCCAGAATACTCGGCGGGAGAGCCTCATCGGCCGACGCCGGCCGCATCGAGATGGCCCGAACGGTGTCGTATTCCTCCATCCGAAGGAGAATCTCGTCACCTTGATCTACAAACTGCATCGGATTGGGTTGCTCCATGATGTTCGGCATGCCTTTTGGGCTGCAGCCGCGAAAAGGGTTATCGAGCGACAACGGATCCCACGCAGCTTCAGCAGCCCGAGCCTCTTCGGTTAGCCGAAAACTCTCATTTCTAGCCATGCTGCCCAGCGCTAGCGGCACGCCGTCGGTACTCCACACACGGAAGAGGCCTAGAGATGAGTCTGCGCTTGCTGAACCCGGCGTCTGATCTTCGCCCGTACCGACCGTGTCATCCGTCCATCGGGCGACCGGGGTATCCAGCAGTACCTCCCGGCCATCGGCCAGCAACAGATTGATCGCATAGACGTCGGTCGTAGAACGTCTGGAGGGGAATCCCGCCACTGTGACGGTCTGCCCGACACTGACTAAGTCAGCTGACACGCCAACGCGCGTGAGCCGCGTGACCGGAATGCTCTCGACATTCCAGAGGACCGTCCGGCCCTGAGCGTCCGGTACATTCATCGTGAAACGAATGTGCGGATTTCGCCACACGAGACTAGTGATCTCACCCTCGACTTCGATAATTTGGTCCGTGTGGTATGTGACCTGCGCGGCGTGATGGGCGAATGATGCCAGTGGCAAGAGGCACAGTCCGGCCAGAAGACTTGCCGATTCGCATTTAGAATTCGTCATCGCCTTCTCCTAGGATATTCTTCTTCATAAATTCCGACTTGTCGCGGCGCCCGTCGAGTGTCTACGTTCAGCGGACCGTCGAGGATGCGACACACGGCCAAACTCAGTTCGAAGATTCTTTGGCCGGCGCGTTCAGCGTAGAACGGGTAGCAATACTCACGTCGCACTCGAAGTCGTATATCGGCGCGTCGGCTACGAGGCGTCGCCACTCGATTCGAGAACTGTAGGGCTCGGAGAGATAGGCCGGATCTTCGACCGTGTAATCCAGTATCAGGCGTTGGCCGTCTTCACTGACTGTGTATTTCTCGATCAGGCGCTTCTGTCCGCTTGAAGGGACATTCGCCCCGAGTCCGTTCGGGTCCCAGTCTGACGCAAGCCCGGCGGCCTCCGCTGGAAAACCACGGCTCTCCACGACGAGCACGTTGCCATCGACTCTCCCGGTCCGATAACCGAACTGCGGCCGCGAGTCCGGACCCACCGTTCCGCCGCCCAAATCCACTGAGCGAAATACGGTCTGATACTCGTGATGGAGGATCGCTTCTTGTCCGTTGATCTGAATTTCGTACAGATAGGGCGCGTAGAGGAGCGACGGCAGACCCGGCGAGATGCAGTCCATAGCGGGCGTATTCCGCGGGTCATAGGCGGCTCTGGCGCTCAGACCCGCGCTATTGAGCGGCAACGGCGAGTCACCGAGTTGTGTTCCGGAACCACCTCCAGAGCTTCGTCCCCATCTACCGCCGATTCTCTCGAGGATGCCTGCATCCGCTGGTAGCGTGTCACTGCTGTCCTCTGTGAGGCCACGATTCAGATCAGACAACAGCGAGTCCAACAGCGTGAACTGTGTTCCGTCTGCGAGGATCAGCACGGCAGCGAACATGAGTTTTTTGTCGGTTCTTCGCGGACCCGGACCCCTTACGGTAATCTCATCCCCGAGCTGAATCGTATCGGCTTCAATACCGAGTCGCCTCATTAGGGGGACCGCGTGCGCTTCGACTTCCCAGCGTTCGACGACTCCTTGCTCACTCCTCACGTCGACCATCAGGAAGGAGTGTGGGCTGCGTAGGCTGAGTTCTGAGACCGTGCCAGTGATCTCCATCGGTTGATCGACAAGGTAGTGCGTCGCGAAAGAGTGGTGCGCGTAGGCGCACACACACGTCGCTACGCTAAAAATGAAGAGAAGTCCGCTTTCGGCTGCCACTTTAACCAGTCGACGCAACACATGCGGCAAAGCGTTCCGGCGGAGTCTCACGGTTCCAATCCGGCTTCGTACTCCGCCGCCCGGACTCTCGCGCCCCGAAGAACGTTGATGATGCCGTAGTTCTGCTCGTGGCAAGCGAACTCGAAGAGTCCCGGAGGATCCATCCTCGGCCACGGAACCTCGATCGTCCATGGTGCCACCCAAGTCGTCGGATCCGTGACCGTGGCTTCGTAGAGTAACGTGTCATCCGCTACCCGTGTGAAACGCTCCACGAGGTGCAAGTCGCCCGCTGAGCCGCGCCATTTCCGCTTCTCATGGAAGTTCGTGGTCTCAACGACCAGTGTGTCACCCTCCCAGCGGGCCCGAGAGTCTCCCAGGTAGTTGCGGACTGCGTCCGGTGCATGCGCAGACCCGTCCAGAGGGAAGATACGCACGTCGCTGTTGGCCTGCGTGATGAGGATGACGTAACCCGGGGTCTGGATGATCTGAGACTCACCGATCTGCTGGGTGAAAGGAACCCTGGGTGGTCCGGCCCCCACGATACAGCGCTCGTACAGGCCTCGGGACTCTAAAGTGTCAGTCCGTGCCTGTGCCTGGTTTCGCTCGCGTCCTTCCGCCGTCAGGGCGGGACGTTTTCCATCCGGCGGATCTATGATCAACGCCGTGCGCAGGTTCGGCTTAATCGGGCTTTGCCAGTTATCCATCCCAAACTCTGTCCAATCGTAGTGCACGGTGGCCGGATCGACAGAGGCGTCCCCGACGACCGCTCTCTGGAAGACCTCGATCGCTTCCTCCGGCGTATACAACGGCTTTCCCGCCAGCTCGTCGGACCGCTCCAACGGCGTATAGGTCGCGCTCGTCCAATACCCCCCCAGGTCCGGATCGCCCCACGGGGTACGTGGAGACCTATCACGAGGCCGCGTTGGATCCCACATTCGCTCAATAGCCCGTGCAATCGCTTCCTCAGCTTCATCTTGGAAATACGCGTAAGTCGTTTCAGCCGTATGCGGCGAAGCAGCACGGGCTGCCTCAACCGTCCCCTCTAACCGTTGATTGACCAACGCAGATGGCGGCGGCGACTGACTCGCCGCCCCGGCAGCAAAAAGTGCTGCTGCCAAAGCAAACATCGCGGCATACAGATCTCTCATACCCATCAGGTTGCCCTCGCTAATCTCGTATTACTTCTTCTCCATAGACGCGAAGTTTCGTGCAGGCTCAACGTCCATTCAACACCGAGCGGCTGCTTACGGCAAGAAGCGGACGTTCACTGCGTCACCGTGCGGGCAAACCCTACTCCGGCAGCGTGCAGTCGTACAGGTTCACTTCCTCTCCCGGCTGCCAAATCCATCGCCCCTGCCAAACAAACGGTTCTTCGAGAGTTTGTGGGTCCGTCACCGTCATTTCGTAATCAAGCCGGTTGCCATTCTCGACAACTCTAAAACGCTCGTGGACCTCTACAGCAGCACTTTGCGAGATGCCCACACGGTTGAAGTAGGGCCAGTTGATTCTGGAGGTCGATACTAGAAGCGTATCTCCTTCCCAGCGCCCCACGGAGTAGCCTAACGGGGAAGCGGAAACGTCAGCTTCGTTTACAACTCCGGAAAGGTGAATCAGACGGACAGCATCAAACTCCTCGAAACGAAGCTCTATGGCCCCATCCGTCTCTACAAACTCCATCGGGTACGGGTTACCCATGAGTGCCGGCATCCCGGGAGCCAGACAGTCCAGCAAAGGGTTATCCTCAAACTCATCCCACTCAGCTGCCGCTGCCACCGCTGATTCTGTCACCCGATACTGGTCCGCTGCGCGAAAATACCAGGGACCAACGTCCCGGCTCCAAACACGAAAGATTCCCTGTCCTTGCGCCGCAGCAACTTTTGCGGGGTCGACAGTCCATACGCTACTGCCCACGGCAGTGTCCAACCAACGTGGCTCTCTAGTCGAGCCGACGAGCAGTTCTACACTGCTCGGCAGTAATAGGTGATCGACGAGCATATATCTGGGCCGACGAGTGGAAGCGGCGCCGGCCACACGAACCTGGTCACCAACTTCTATAAGGCCTCCCATCACACCATGACGGCGTTGCGCGCTCACAGCTGCCCCCTCCAGATTCCAAACGACCTCCAGACCATTCTCATCGGTCGTTGCTACCGCCAACAGAATGTGTGGATTTCTCCAGGACACACTCAAGACTTCTCCCTCGAATTCCGTAACAACGCTCCGATCGTATTCCGAGTTTGAATGATGACCAGAGACAGAGAGAGATACGGCAAAGAAAAAGATCCCAGCCGCTGCACCATAGAGTTTCACAGTAGCGCTCATGCCTTCCCCTAGATTCCTTTTATGCAGATAAGTCTACCCTGATCACGACTCGATCGACGGCTGCTTTCTGGTCTTACTCATGTTGAGTAGACACCTGACTTAAGGCGTAATCGTGCGCCTGGAGGTGGTCCATGGGAAGAAGGAAAAGATATAGCGAGGAGTTCAAGCGAGAACCCGAATCGGCTATTGACTCGGCGGCCCCCCGGGTTTCAAGAGATCCTGGAACCTCATCGTGAGGACTGCACCCGACGGTGTGGTTAAGGTTTGACCCATCACAGATGAGACGGAGGAGCGGCCCGGGTGGCCCACGACCGTGATGGTCTGACCGATCTTCACCGAGTCTTCGGTCCAACCGCCCATCTCCCTCATCTGCCCGGCGTAGGCCTGGGCGTAGACGATCACCTCCGCCGGCTCGCCATCC
>Ga0114949_10000079_pt1 | contig 36914 bp, 44 predicted proteins | sample N074metaG_FD_83505 | JGI IMG/M metagenome (GOLD analysis project Ga0114949, IMG submission 83505) | Deep subsurface microbial communities from Kermadec Trench to uncover new lineages of life (NeLLi) - N074 metaG | ecosystem: Environmental > Aquatic > Marine > Ocean trench > Sediment | place...
CCAACGTCAGGCCATCAGAAGAGGTTCCTCAGCCGATGTCATCGGTAACCACTGTCGCTGCCGACAACTCGTTGCCTTCGCCGACGTCGATCACCTTGACGCCCGTCGTGTCCCGCTTCTGACGGCTGATCTTGCTCACGGGGGTTCGAATACCCACACCCGCCGACGAGATCAGAAAGACCTCGTCTTCCTTTTCGACGGCTCTCACCGCCACCAGATTCCCACGGACGCGTGTGATCTTGAACGCCTTGACGCCCATCCCACCCCGGGCCTGGCGCCGGAACTCTGACATCGCTGTTCGTTTCCCGTATCCACCTGCGGTGAGAAGCAAAACCTCGTCACCCTCGACGTTGGAAACCGCAGCTACCACTTGGTCGCCGTCGCGGAGTCTGATTCCGCGGACTCCTTGTGTGCCCCGCCCCATGCTTCGGAGGTCAGACTCGGCGAAGCGGATACCCACTCCTCTCTCTGTGAAGATGAGAATGTCGTTCTCTCCGTTGGTGGGCCGGACCGAGACCAACTCGTCGTCCTCGGTCAAATTGATGGCCACGAGTGTCTGGTTCCGAGATTCGTACTCCTTGAACTCGGTCTTCTTCGCCTGCCCCTTCTTGGTGACCATCACCAGATATCGGCCGGTCTCGTAGTCCCGCGTGTCGATGATCGATTGGACGATCTCGTCGGGTCCGAGCGGCAGGACAGCCTGTGCCAGCACGCCTTTCGCAGTCCGGGACTGTCTCGGTATCTCGTGTGCCTTGATCCGATGCACCAGACCCTTGTTTGTGAAGAAAAGAAGGTAGGCGTGCGCCGTGGTGTGGACCAGATGTCTGATGACATCGTCGCCGGGGACTTCTGCCGCTTTCACTCCTCTGCCCCCACGGGTCTGGGTCCGGTAGGTGGACACCGGAACCGATTTCACGTATCCCGCCTGGGAAACGGTGATAATCAACTCGTCGTCGGCGATCAGGTCTTCAAGACTCAGATCACCCTCATCTGGGATGATCCTGCTGCGGCGCTCATTGGCGAATTGCTCGCGGATGGCACCCATCTCTTCCTTGATGATGGTCCATCTCGTCTCGGGATGGGCAAGAATCGCCCCGAGGTCGGCGATCCGATGCTGGAGCTCGGCGAGTTCGGTGCGGAGCTTGTCAACTTCGAGGGCTGTCAGACGACGTAACGGCATGTCGAGGATGGCGTTGGCCTGGATCTCGCTCAGCTCGAAGTTCTCCATCAAGTTGTCCCGCGCCTCGGCGGTATCAGCCGAGCCGCGAATGATCCTGATGACCTCGTCGATGCTGTCGACGGCGATGATCAGGCCCTCGAGGATGTGGGCCCTTGCGTTGGCTTGATCGAGACGGAATTGGGTCCTCCGCTCAATGACCTCCATCTGGTGATCGAGGTAATAGCCCACCATCTCGGCCAGACCGAGAGTGCGAGGAACACCGTCCACCAGCGCGACCATGTTGTATGCGAAGGAGTCCTGAAGCGGGGTGTTCTTGAAAAGCTGGTTGAGGACAACCTGAGGGATGGCGTCCCGCTTGATCTCGATGACCAGACGTATCCCCACCCGGTCAGAGGATTCGTTTCGGACCTCGGCGATCCCGGTCATTCTCTTCGAATCGACCAGATCCTTGATCTTGGCGACGATGCGCTCGATGGAAACTTGATATGGGAGCTCGGTCACGACGACAGCCGTCCGGCCCTTGCGTACTTCCTGCACGTCACAGACCGCCCGGATCTTCACCGACCCTCGGCCGGTGATCAACGCCTCCCTCATCGAGTTCGCCCCGACGAGAAAACCGCCTGTTGGGAAGTCGGGGCCCTTCACGAATTCGAGAAGCTCTTCCGATGTCGCATCCGGGTGATCGATGGTATGGAGAACAGCGTCGATGACCTCACCGAGGTTGTGGGGAGGAATATTGGTGGCCATGCCAACTGCTATCCCCTGTGACCCATTGACCAAGAGGTTGGGATATCTCGACGGAAGCACTGTCGGCTCTTGCAGTTCGCCCGAATAGTTGTCGACGAAATCAACCGTGTTCTCGTTGATGCCTTCGAGAAGATGAGTAGACAGTTTGGTGAGACGGCACTCCGTGTACCGCGCCGCGCCCGGCGGGTCGTCGACGGTCCCAAAGTTGCCCTGCGGATCGATGAGAAGGTGTCGCATCGAGAAATCCTGACCCATGCGAACAAGGGTGTCGTAGATGGCCTGATCACCGTGTGGGTGGTAATTCCCCATCACATCCCCGACGACCTTGGAACATTTGCGATGCGCCGATGCGGGGCTGATGTTGTTCTCGAACATCGAGTAGATGATCCGACGCTGAACAGGTTTGAGACCGTCCCTGACGTCCGGGAGAGCACGGGAGACGATCACCGACATCGCGTAGTCGATGAAGCTCGCCTCCATCTCCGCGGTGATCTCGATCTCGGGGAAGCTCTCCGTCGTGGTGTGTTCGTCTGTCATTGGTCTACAAGGCCTATATGTCGAGGAATCGGATGTCGTCGGCGTTCTGCTGGATGAAAAGCTTCCTCGACTGAACGTCGTCGCCCATCAACGTCTGAAAAACCTCCTCGGCCAAAACAGCATCGGCCATTTCGATCCGTACAAGGGTTCGCGTTTCGGGATTCATCGTTGTATCCCACAACTCACCTGCGTTCATCTCGCCCAGACCCTTGAAACGGGTCGGCTTGACCTTGGGATGGTCCTTCTTGAAGTCATCGAGCTCGGCCTCGTCCTTCAGGTAATGAACCGACGACCCCACTTTCACTCGGTACAGCGGCGGCTGAGCGACGTACACATACCCATATTCGATGAGGGGTCGCATATGACGGAACAAGAGCGTCAACAGCAGAGTGCGGATGTGGGCACCGTCGACATCGGCATCGGCCAGGAGGACAACCTTGTGATACCTGGCTTTGGAGATGTCGAAATCGTCACCTATTCCGGTCCCCATAGCCGTGATGATGTCCTGGATCTCGTTGTTCTGTAGTGCCTTCGCCAACCTCGCCTTCTCGACATTGAGGATCTTGCCCCTGATGGGAAGAATGGCCTGCGTCTCGGAATCGCGCGCCGCCTTTGCCGGTCCGGCGGCCGACTTTCCCTCCACGATGAAGATCTCCGACTCTGCGGGGTCACGGCTCGAGCAATCAGCCAACTTGTCGGGGAGCCCACCAGATTCCAAACCTGACTTCCGTCTGGTGAGTTCGCGTGCATTGCGTGCAGCCTCGCGTGCCTTGGAAGCGTTGATGCACTTCTCGACGATTTGGCGCGCCTCGGGCGAGTATTTCTCCAACCACTCAGGCAGTTTGCGATTCAGTGTCTTCTCCACATAGGAGCGGATCTCGGTGTTCCCGAGTTTGGTCTTGGTCTGACCTTCGAACTGGGGGTCCTTGACGCGAACCGAGATGATCGCAGTCAGTCCCTCCCGGACGTCCTCACCGGTGAGGTTGGCGTCCTTCTCCTTCAGAAGGTTCTTATTTCGGGCGAACTCGTTGATCGACTTCGTCAGGGCCTTGCGAAAACCCTCTTCGTGGGTACCGCCTTCATGTGTGTTGATGTTGTTGGCGAACGACAACACCGACTCTGTGTAGGAAGTCGTCCACTGCAGAGCCACCTCGAGTTCAGCGTCGTCGGACACGTCGGCGATATCAATGATGTGGGCGTGAAGTGGATCTCGTTTGGCGTTGAGATGATTGACGAAATCGACCAGTCCGCCCTTGTAGCGGAAAGTGTCGCTTCTGGGTTCTTCAGAACGCTCATCGAGGAGCGTTATCTCGAGTCCACGATTCAAGAAGGCAGTTTCTCGGAGTCGAGAGGCGACGATCTCGTATTCGAACTCGGTCGTCTCGCTGAAGGTTTCCGTGCTGGGCCAGAACCTGATCGTCGTTCCGCTCTTCTTGACGGCCCCCAACTTCTTGGGATCCTTGGTCTTGGGGGTCCCGTCCTCGAACTCCTGCATGTAGAGATAGCCGTCACGCCGCACCTCCGCCTCGAGACGCATCGACAGAGCATTGACCACCGAAACGCCGACTCCATGAAGCCCCCCTGAAACGGTGTAGGCACCCTGTTCGAACTTGCCTCCGGCGTGAAGCGTCGTCAGAACCGTGGTGAGAGCCGACTTCTTGGTCTTGGCATGACGATCGATCGGGATGCCACGACCGTCGTCGACAACCTCCACTCCACCGTCCTCCCGCAGCGTTACTTTGATCTTGGAGGCGTACCCAGCCATCGCCTCATCCACCGAGTTATCGACGACTTCCCAGATGAGATGATGGAGACCTCTCGGTCCCGTGGTACCGATGTACATACTCGGCCGACGACGGACAGCATCGAGTCCTTCGAGAACCGTGATGTCTTTGGCTTTATAACTGTCGCGAGTCGCGGTCACGACCCTCCTCGTGAGTAGAAATAGTCCAGTCCTGGCTGGAGAAAATGCGTCATCGCGACGCTAAGTTCCACGTTTGTCATTTTACCCGAAAACCCCGGCAGAAACGAATTCATCCCTCCCCCGAAATGGCTTCATATTCGTTCTGGTGGGACCACTTCTATCGAGTTGATCAGACCCTCCCCAAACCGTTCTTTCAGTGTCTCCAGAAGACTTGCTTCGCCGTATCTGAGAAACGCCACCATGGACGGTCCCGAGGCTTCGACAACAAGGGTTCGACCTCTCACGATCATCGGCTTGGACCGTCCAACCCAGGGCTTGCCTGCAAGGGTTTCCCACTCGTCACTCACCTGAGACATCAGCACGGGGTCCGGCAGGCCCAAACGAGCAAAGACGTCGTTCAAGGCCTCCGAGAACGGTTCCAGGTCGTTGCCATGGCTCACTCGATGGTCCCTCTTCTCACCTTCCAGGTCGACCCCGAGATGGGAATGTCTTCGGGTCGAGCAGATGTGATGAGTGTCTGGGTGTCGGGAGGCAAAGAGCGGGCAAGTGCTGATGCCCGGTCAGGGTCCAGCTCAGAGAAAACATCGTCGAGTAGCAGAACCGGGGGTTCGCCCACGGCTTCCGCTATTGCTCGATGGGCCGCCAATCTCACAGCCAGGGCCATCGTGCGCTGCTCTCCCTGACTCCCGTGCCAACGCGTTTCGCGGCCGTCGATGGAGAACCCCGGCTCATCCCGGTGAGGACCGACAGTCGTCATCCTTCTTTCATAGTCGTGCCGACGATTCTTCTCAAGAGCCTTGACGATCGAATCGGCGTACTCCGCGGCCGACGCTTGTCGCAGTTCGCTGTCTCCCCATGACGTGTGATAGGTGAAAGTTGCCACCGAAGCGTCTTGTGCGACTTCCTTGTAGGCATCCAAGAGAACCGCGGAGAGGGCCTTGATCACCCTTGCCCGACGAGCCATCACTCGACCCGCTGACTGGGCCAGCTTCGAGTCCCATACCGAGAGAGTTGCGTCGTCACGCCTACCAATCTTGAGAAAAGCATTTCTCTGCCGCAACGACCGTTCGAATTCTGATTGATCCAAATGGGCGGCCGGCCAGAGTTGGACGGCAATGGCATCGAGGAGATCACGTCGGTGTGAGGGGCCTCGCTTGATCAGGTCGAGGTCCTCCGGGAGAAAAGCTACCACCCGGACCACACCCAGAAGGTCTCCGGTCCGCTTGAGTCTCGTTTTGTCGACCTGCGTCCTTCGCTGTCCCTGACGTGGCAACTCTATTTCCACAAGGCGGCTTCGCTCCTCACTTGTCAGGCCTGCTCTGATCACGGCGCTTTCCGCCCCGTCAGCGATAACAGCCGTGTCCGGAGAGAATCTGAAGGACTTCAAAGAACCGAGATAGCCAATCGCTTCGAGAGCATTGGTCTTGCCGGCACCATTGGGCCCGATGAGAAGGTTGACCCCGGGTTCGGGGATCCATTCGAGCGATTCATACGACCGAAACGAGAGAAGAGAAAGCCAATCGACCCGCATTCAGACGCGAACGGGCATCAACAGGTAAAGGAAGTTCCCCTCGGTCCCGGTGTCGAGGACACTTGGCTTGTACGAATCGATTACCTGGATTCGTACCGACTCGCCCGGCATCGCATTAACTCCGTCCTGGAGATAGCGCGGGTTGAAGGCGATGGTGACTTCCTCATCAGTCCCGGTGAATTCACCTGAAAGATGCTCCGATTCACCGCCAACGTCCTGACGGGTCACCGTTACCTCGACACCGCCCTCCATCAGCTTGAGTCGGACCGGAATGTGATCCTCGGCTACTAGTGCTACCCGTCCTAGGGCGTCGAGGAGTTCTTCCTTGTTGAGCACAACCTGGTTGGGATAGGTCTTCGGCAACAGTGACTGGTACTTGGGGAAATTCCCATCGATCAAACGCAGACGCAGGGTCCCCCGATCCGACGAGAACACTGCTTCTCGATCACGTAGCTGCGCTATTACCTTGGGTGCACCAATCGTGCGCGCCAATTCCCGAAGCCCGCGAGCCGGTACAAGACCCGTCCCTTCCAGACCGACACCGGCAAGGTCTCTTTTCGCCAATCGATAGGAGTCGGTAGCCACCATGCGGAGACCCTCCTCTGAACTCTCGAAGAGAACACCGGTCAGAATCGGCCGAGCTCCATCCCCAGAAGCGGCAATGGTGACCTGGTTGATCGCATCTACCAGTTCCTCCCCATCTACTTCGACACCCTCGGAGACAACCTCGTCCAGAACAGGAAAGTCCTCAACATTGAGAGGTCGCAACGTAAAGCGGGGACCATTTCCTTGAATCTCGATGTCTGTATCCGACACGCCTATCGTGACCTGCCCGGCGGGCATCTTGCGAACAGCTTCAGAAAGAAGTCGTCCCGGGATCACAGCTTTTCCTTCCTCTATCACCTCGACCTCTGCCTGGGTCCGAACAGTCATATCGAGGTCGGTGCCGGTCACTCGGAGGGTTGTTCCGGATACCTCGCAGAGCAAACCCTGGAGAACTGGCAGCGCGGTCCGAGTGCCTACCGCCCGGTTGGCCCGCGCAAGTACATCGGCAAGGTCGTCTCGCTCGGCACGGATTCTCACAGGTGGTTGTTCCTTCTTCTTTTGTTAGGAAGTTTCATTTAAAGACTATTAGTTGTAGTAGGGGGCTGTGGATTTGTGGAGTCCTTGTATTTCGGTCGTGGCCAGTTGGGAATTTTCCTGGGGAAACGGGTGTGCATTCTGTGGTGATAAATGACGACTTCCTTTGGATAACTCAAGAGGTTGGGGAAACACCACCACCTTTCCTCAGCTCCTGTGTTAATTGATTTACTCGGTCGAAGACTGCCCGATCAGAGCGAAGAATACGCTTCACTTTCTCTACCGAGTGAAGAACGGTGGTGTGGTCACGGTTGAAATGCTCACCGATCTTCGGGAGTGAAAGGTCGGTCAGTTCACGACACAAGTACATCGAGATCTGACGACAGAGGACGAGAGGTTGCCGGCGGCTCGAACTCAGAACGTCTTCCACCGAGAATCCAAAGGCCTGGGCGGTCGTTCTGATAATCATTTCAGGCCCGAGCGGTACGGGCTCGTCGGTAGCGACGATATCTTGCAATACTCGTTGGGCGGTCTCGAGATCAATATCCTGTCGGTTCAACGCAGACCAGGCGGTCACCCTGGTCAAGGCACCTTCGAGTTCACGAATGTTATCCGACACCAGACCGGCTATGTATTCAAGGACCTCGAGAGGTACTGGCCGCGGAGCGAACTCGGCGTTTGATTTGAGAATCGCCAGTCGAGTCTCAACATCAGGCGGCTGAACGTCGGTGAGAAGTCCCCATTCGAAGCGACTACGAAGCCGGTCTTCCAGAGTTGACAGGTTTCTGGGATGACGGTCGGAACTGATGACCATCTGCTTTCCGGATTCGTACAAAGAGTTGAAGGTATGGAAAAACTCCTCGAGGATCTGCTCCTTGCCCTCGAAGAACTGGACGTCGTCGAGCAGAAGGATGTCGACACCGCGATATCTGTGTTTGAAGGCATCGGGTCTTTTGCGCCGGATCGAGTCAATGAAATCGTTGAGGAAGTTCTCAGAGGAGACATAGCGGACAACCAATTCCGGGTACATTCCCAGGGCCTCATGGCCAACGGCGTTGAGGAGATGGGTTTTACCGAGGCCCGCAGCGCCATATATGAACAAGGGGTTGTAATGGGCGCCGGGTTGCTCGGCAACGGCCATGGCGGCCGCCCAGGCAAATCGGTTCGACTGACCCACGACAAAACTCTCGAAGCGGTACCTCGATATCAGGTTGGTCGCCTTGGTGGGAGTCGAAAGCTCCTTGGCCGTCTTCACGGCCGAGGAATCTTCCCCAACGGGGAGTGGTTGCTCTGGCGGCGCGACGTCGCTGACCCGGTACAAAGGACCCTGCTCGCTCGAATAGGCCGACCGATAGGCAGCATCGACGAGTTCGCCGTGTTTGTCACGTACCCAGCGCAGGTGAAACTCGGTTGGCGCGATAAGGACGAGGGTATCCCCGGCATGGTCGGCTTCTAGACGTGAAAGCCAGGTTTCCCAGTTGCCTTTGGATACTCCAGCCCGAAGGGTCTCCCGGAATTCTGTCCAGCTATCACTTGTTCTTTGGGCTTGCGTCAAGAGGCCTTTCCCTCCAGTAGCCAAGTTGTCCACAGACGTTTCCACAGGTGTGCACCGATCTGTGGACAACTTCCAGAGGAGTCTTCAATTTCTCTCACCGGGGAGCGTTAGGTTCATCCAACGATGACAGGTGAAGTAACTACGCTCCGGGGTCTGAGTGCGGCGAGTATCGGTGTTGGAGAGAGGGCAGTCAAGAGCGCGAGAATCTCCAGTGTGGAAGACTTCACCTACATCTTTCCACAAGTAACGTCGCAGGTAGACCATGGTTTTTCCATAACCTGATGGGCTAGTCCAGCGTGACAACCCCGACCAAGTGAGTCTTTGCTTCTTTTCGCGACTTATCCGAATTCTTCGCGATCAGAGGGGAAACGGGTCATGTTGGTGACCACCGGGCTTTGACATAGGTTTCCTACACTCCGTAACCTGGTGGCGACCCTTTCCCCTCTACCCACTGTCGTGTCATGAAAAGGACCTATCAACCCAAAGTGCGACGACGCAGACGTCGTCACGGCTTTCGGCATCGTATGCAGACTCGAGCCGGCCGCGCCACTGTCAGTGCGCGTCGTCAAAAGGGTCGGAAGCGGCTCGCTGTCTGATCTGGAAACACTCCGAAACGCCCGGGACTTTCGTAGAGTCCTGAGCAAAGGCAAACGGAGCCGCAAAGGCGGAATTGTCATGGTCGGGTCGCCAGGCCAACCAGGGCCTCCTCGTCTCGGGCTCGTTGTTTCCAAGGGCAGCGGAAATGCCGTGACCCGCAACCGTATCAAGAGACGATTGCGTCACGCGGCCCGTGAATTGCCACTACAACCAGGAATGGAATACATCATCATCGCCAGCGGCCAGGTAGCAGAGGTCGAATACACCCAAGTGCAGACTTGGCTTGACCGCGCTCTGGAAGGTGTGAGAGATGCTTGAGTGGCTGCGTCCCCGCAACCTGGTACTTGGGTTGATTCGTATTTACCAGAAATTGGTAAGTCCTCGCATGAGCACCAACTGCCGCTATCAGCCGACATGCTCGTGGTATTCGGCTGAGGCGATCGAGAGATTTGGCGTGCTCCGAGGGGGATGGCTGGGCCTCAAGCGCATCGGAAGATGCCACCCGTTGCGTCCCGGGGGTTATGACCCTGTGCCCGACAACGGGAGAAGTCAGTAATGGGCCAAGTGTTCGATGCGTTGATCAGGGGGCTGGGCTCGGTCCTGAACTTCTACTTTGATCTCTTGACCCCACTGGTCAGTGACGGATTGGCCTATGGCCTCTCGATCATCCTCCTCACCATCACGATCAACGTGGTCGTGTTTCCACTCACCCTCAAGCAAACCAGGGCGACAAGAGCATTCACCGAGATCCAGCCAAAGATCAAGAAGATCCAGGCGGAGTACAAGGATGATCCTCAGGAGATGCAGCGTCGTCTCATGGAGACCCAAAAAGCGGCAGGGGCCACGCCGGGCGGATGTCTTCTTCCTCTTCTCGTCCAGATGCCGATCTGGTTTGCGTTGTTCCGGCTGCTCAGAGCGCCGGAGGAGTACATCGACGCCGATGCGGCGCTTTCGGTGTCTTTGGCCGATGGTGGGGGCACCTTCTTGGGCATGATGCTCGGGGAGTCACCGAGTATGGCAATGGCCAACGGTGTGTTGAATGCCCTTCCCTATCTGCTGATGATCGCCTTCATGGTGGCCACCCAATATGTGCAGCAGTGGCACTCCACATATGGCCAGGACCGACCTGATCAAAAGGGTGCCGGGGCCCAGCAGGCCATCACCAAGATAATGCCTTTGTTCATTGGCTTTATCTCATGGAACTTCCCTGCCGGTCTGGTGCTCTACTGGACCACTTCAAATCTGTTTCGTCTCGGACAGCAAGTTCTAATTTTCAAGATCGATGGGCGCCCCGCCCCGCCAAGCAAGGCTGAAGCAGAGCCAAGCCCAAGTCAGGATGACGGCTCTGATGACAGCAACCCAGGCAAACCACAGCAGGGCGCCGCTGACAAGCGCCGTCGGCGCAGGAGGAAATGACGTGAGCAACGTCGATATGGTCGAGGTCAAAGCCAAGACCGTGGAAATCGCCATAGAAGCGGCAATGCAGGAGCTTGGCATCAAAGACAGGGAAGGTCTCGATGTCGAGATTGTCACCGAGCCAGTCAAGGGTTTTCTTGGCATCGGTGGTGAGGACGCGGTAGTCCGTGTCACCAAGAGAAAGGGTCGTCGTCGCCGTGGGGGACGGGGAAACGCCGCCTCGAGAGGACAGCGTGACCGGTCCGCCAAGACGAAATCCGACGATCAGCAACGCAGTTATGCGAAATCAGGTAAGAATGGGTCCCGACAGCAGGAAAACAAGTCGCCAAAGAACATCGGTGCGGCCCGCAAACCCGAGAGAAAAGAGAAGACCGTGAGTGACGATCGTCCGGTTCTATCCACCGAAGAACAGGCCAAGATCGCCCAGGAGTTTCTGGAGGGGCTAGTCGGAGCTTATGGTCTCGAGGGTGAGGTCACCACGACAGTGGAGGACGATGTCATCATTGCCGACGTCAGTGGCGAACAGACCGAGGCGCTTGTCGGTGTTCGGGGAACGGTGCGTGGCGCGATTCATGAACTGACACGGACTGTTTTGCAACGGCATGGCCAGCAAACCGCCCGTCTTCGTCTAGATATCGCTGGATACGCCGAACGTCGTCGACAGGCTCTTTCCATCTACGCCGAGCAGTTGATCGATCAACTCATCGAGGAAGGCGGAGAGATCATGCTCGAGCCGATGAGTCCCGCCGATCGCAAGGTGATTCACGATGTCGCCTCCACCAGACCGGGTATCGAGTCGTATTCAGAGGGTGAGCCACCAAGACGCTTTGTTGTCTTATCCAAGGTGAGCTCTTCCGAAGAGGAGTAGAAGACAACAACGTTGAGAGAAAAGCTAGCCCGGAGATGAGTCTCCGGGCTAGCTTCGTTTCACGTGGAACACGCGAAGTGGACCGATGTCGGTGATTACACCGGTAACGTCATCGATTCCACCCAATTAGCCCTGTTAGCCATCTATCGAGATTGGTTGGTTTCCGAGGCCCTACCCGCCGGTGGCCTTGGCCCGGCCGAGGCAGTAAGGATCGACCAACGACATATCGCAGATTCGCTTCTCTTTGCGGCGCCGATGCTTGAGCCAGAGATGATATGGGATCTGGGGTCGGGTGTCGGTCTTCCCGGAATACCCCTTGCCATCATTTTTCCCAAAACTTCGGTTGTCTTGATTGATCGCTCTTCAAGACGGGGCGATCTGATGAAACGGGCTGTCCGAGTTCTCGATCTGGCCAATGTTCGGGTGGAACATGGTGAGATCGAGCATCTGAAGGGGTGCTCGCCGACGATTGTTTCGAGAGCGTCTTTGTCTCCCGAGGAGATCTTGAAGGTGTCAAGGAGACATCTCGATCCCGGGGGCTTGGCCATTGTCGGGGGATCCTGGGTTCAGAAACCAACTGTGACCGGGTGGGAGACATTGGAGATTCCACCCGATGTGCTTGACCACACCGTCTGGCTACTTATCATGCGTCGTCAATGACCAAACCAATAGTGGTCGCCCTGGCCAACCAGAAGGGTGGGGTGGGCAAGTCCACCACCGCAATAAACCTTGCTGCTGCACTGGCATTTCAGGATCAAAGGGTACTTCTGGTAGATCTCGACCCACAGGGCAACGCCACTAGTGGGCTTGGTATCGAGCGATCCAGTATCGAGGTTTCGGTTTATGACGTTTTGCTCAAGGAATCAGATATTGGGGACGCCATTGAGCCGACCTCGGTGCGAAATCTCTTTTTGGTACCGGCCACAATCGACCTGGCGGGTGCCGAGATCGAGCTGGTATCGATGTTTTCACGTGAAACCAGACTGAGGGCGGCCCTTTCGGAGATTGATCAGGAATTCGACGTGCTGCTTATTGACTGCCCGCCCTCATTGGGGCTACTCACAGTCAATGCGCTGGCCGCCGCCGACGAGGTGATTATCCCGATCCAATGTGAGTATTACGCACTGGAAGGTCTCAGCCAGTTGCTCAAAAACGTCGAATTGGTTACATTAAGCCTCAACTCGACATTGAAGGTTGGTGGGGTGATTCTCACCATGTATGACGCTCGCACCAAACTGTCCAGGGATGTTGCCGACCAGGTTCGCCAGTACTTTGGCAAGGTTGCCTACCGAACTGTCGTCCCTAGGTCGGTTCGACTTTCCGAGGCACCATCCTACGGTGAACCCATCGAGGCGTTTGACCCGATGAGCAGGGGGGCAATCGCCTATCGGCATCTCGGCAAGGAATTCATCGAGCGTCATGCCGTCGAAGAGGAGGATTAGAAGTTGAGTCCACGCAAGGCGGGTCTCGGCCGCGGTTTGGAGGCCCTCATTCCGACCGAGGCGGATGAAATCTCAGAATCGGTGTTGCTTCAGCTACCAGTTGATGAAATTGAGCCCAACCCAAACCAACCGAGAAGCCGGTTCGATGACGTTTCCCTCGACGAGCTCTCCGCCTCGATAAAGGAAGTCGGCATTGTCCAGCCAATCGTGGTGACTCAGACCGACACGGGGTACACCCTCATTGCAGGAGAGCGAAGGTGGCGAGCCGCCAAACGGGCCGGACTTGATACCATTCCTGCCGTTGCACGCGGAGCTTCGGGTGAATCGACCCTGGTCGAATCGCTTGTCGAGAACCTTCAGCGTCAGGATCTCACCCCACTCGAGGAAGCCCACGCATATCGTCAGCTCCTGGAAGAGTTTGGCATGACTCAACAACAGGTCGCCAATCGCATTGGAAAGTCGCGTCCGGCCGTCTCCAATACGCTTCGTCTTCTACAACTACCAGGACCGGTTCAGACGATGGTGGACGCCGGACATCTCAGCGCCGGGGCAGCAAGGGCCCTTTTGGGTTTGGATGATGAGAGGTACGCCGTCTATTTGGCCAAGAAGGCGCACACAGAAGGATGGAGCGTGCGTCAGGTCGAAGATGCCGTGCGCACCCGGCGGGAGATGGAATCTCCAACCGGGAAGGGAACCGTCCGTCTGGTTCGACCGGTGGAGATCATCGAGTTGGAGAAGCGACTCATTGGACGGCTCGGGACCAAGGTAACGATCAGCTATCGCAACGAAAGAGGCAAGGTCGAGATCCAATTTTCCTCACTCGAGGAGCTCGAGCGCATCTATCGCGTCATTTCGTAGAGGAGGCCGCCGCGAGGAATTCAGCCAGGCCTTCTACCACAGCGATTCCCAGCTTTTCGTCGAGACGGCGATGGGAGACGACGGCGGCTGGAGCTCTGGTTTCCTTGAGCATTGCGCTTGCTCGGCCTTCGACACGTCCACCCACAACAGAGGAAACCGACTTCGCCAGTTGCTCACCTGCCGCGGAGGTGCTGTGCTCGGTGGCGAAGTAGAAGACACGGTCTTCGTCCGCCGGGTTGATCCTGAAGGCGATGATGAGATCCGAGCCCATTCGGTTGGCTCGTCTCGCTCTTAGGCGTTCCGGTAGTTGGGTGTCCTGACTTCTGGACATCATGGGAAGCCCACCGGCATCCTGGATCGCAAGGGCGGCCCCGCTGGCGGTTTCCCAGGCCTGCCTCGTCTCATGGGGGTCACGACATCCCGCGTCGAGGTAAACCCGGGTTCCAGCGACGGTAGGAGGAAGTCTCCTCAGCCACTCTCTTTCCCGAAGAGCGTGACGTCCCTCTTTCATTTCCCCTCTGCTCACCAGATGGATCTCGGTGACAACCTCGGGTCCTACTTTTCCATCTTCTGCCAGATTGCGATTGTGTTGGAAGTCGATTACCGCCGTCTCGGTGTCGGGTCCGAAGATCCCGTCTGCTTTACCCGAGTCGAATCCGAGAGAGTTGAGACGTGATTGCAGTTCGGCGACGTCCTCGCCACGAACCATCGGCCGGCGCATGTAGACGAGACGATCACCGAGCCGATAACCGGCCTCATAGAGGGAGCGCCAGGTGTCGGGTCCGACGATTCCATCACCGTCCAGACCCTTTGCCTTTTGAAATGCGATGACGGCATCCAAGGTGAAGTCGCCGAAGACCCCACGTGTGTCCCCGGCTGATTCGAAACCAAGCGCGGCGAGTCGATCCTGGATGTCCCCAATGGGAGTGCCCTCGTCACCGAGGCGAAAGAGACGCATTGGTCAGAATCTTAGGAAGACCCTGCCCTAGTGATGCGTCGGCAATCAAAGTCGTCAGATGTATTCGGCGAGTTCCTGCATCAGACGATGCTTGGGGGCTGCGCCGACGAGGCGCATCTTCTCAACGCCATCCTTGAAGAGGATGAGTGTTGGGATGCTCATGACGTCATGGGCAGCGGCGGATTGCGGGTTGTGATCGACGTCGAGTTTGCCGATGTTGAAGCCATCTTGCTCCTCAGCGATCTCCTCTAGTACCGGTGCAATTACTCGGCAAGGGCCACACCATTCGGCCCAGAAGTCAACGAGAATCGGTGTTTCGGCGCTGATCTCGTCGTCGAAAGTCCCGTCGTTGAGGATGCGGATTTCGGCCATGTCGCTTTTCTTCTCCTTGATCTACCTCAGTGAACCTGACTCACTGATAAGTCATTCCTGGTGTGCCAGCCATCGTTCCGCATCGATGGCAGCCATGCAGCCTGTTCCTGCCGCGGTCACCGCCTGTCGGTATACGTGGTCGACAACGTCCCCAGCGGCGAATACACCTTCGACCGAGGTGCGGGTCCCACCGCTGTCGGCGATGACGAGATAGCCGTTTTCGTCGAGATCCAACTCGTCAATGAAGAGGTCGGTCGTCGGCTTGTGCCCGATCGCAACGAAGACGCCGCCGATCGGCATTTCTGAGGATTTCCCGGTAACGGTGTCCTCGAGTGTTACTCCTGAGACGAGCTCGTCGCCGTGAATCTCGGTCACGACGGAGTTCCAATTCATGTCGATCTTGGGGTTCTGCTCAACACGGGCGGCCATGATCTTTGAGGCTCGCAACTCATCGCGCCGATGCACGATTGTCACTTTGGAAGCGAACTTGGTCAGGAACAAAGCTTCTTCCATGGCGGTGTCGCCGCCACCGACGACGATCAGTTCCTGGCCCCGGAAGAAGAATCCGTCACAGGTTGCACATGCGGAGACGCCCTTGCCGGTGAGTTTCTTCTCACCCGGAATACCGAGCCAGGTTGCGTTGGCGCCCGAGGCGATGATGACCGCGTCCGCGGTGTACTCGTCGGCGCCCACGTTGATCTTGAAGGGTCTTACCGAGAAGTCGACTTCCGTCACGTCGACCTGACGAAGCCGTGTTCCGAATTTCTCGGTTTGCTTGCGAAACTTATCCATTAGCTCTGGGCCCAGGATCCCATCCGGGAACCCCGGATAGTTCTCGACGTCGGTCGTGATCATGAGCTGGCCACCGGCGTGGACACCTTCAAAGACCATCGGATTGAGATCGGCGCGAGCGGCGTACAGCGCTGCAGTGAGTCCTGCCGGGCCCGCCCCGATAATCACTAATTTTTCGTGCATTATTCTTCCTCGAGCCTCTTGAACCAAAAGTAGCCACCCACTCCGAGAAGCAGGGCTCCCAATACAGCGAAAGCTCCTGCAGTGGTGAGCGAAATCTCCAGTGCTCCGAAAATCGCCCACAACAGGAATGTCAAAGCTGTGAACGCCATTGTGAGCGTCAGGATTCCCAGTCCGGTGAGCTTGACGCCGTAAGCGACCCTGTCGACGGTCATTGACCGGACCTTCTGCGCAACCTGTTCTAGGAGCTCGGCGAACTTGATGGCGTATTCGTGCATCTGACAGCCAGGTTAGTTGCGTTTCAACGTGTTCCAGCGAGCCGGGGTCACTCTTCGATGTGCACTAGGGCACAGGTGAGGAGTTCGACGAACGCCACCGGAGTGCTCTCATCGAGCGAAACGTCCGTCGGTACGGCGACGAGATAAAGACTGTCGGGATTCAGACCGTAGGATCCTGCTTCATCAAATGTGATCTCCCCCAGCGCTTCGTAGTCGTCGAGATCGGCGCGGCTGAGACACGCCGAATTCTGGCTGGCGATCGACCCTCGATCATTCCCCGTGGCGGAAAAAGCGGAGCTGAACTGCCCGGAACGAACCTGTGAAGCATGCTCTCTGAAGAAGTCGAGGAGCGGATCAGCGGCGGCCGCTTCGCTGTCGGCGGCGCTTTCCTCCGCGATTGATGGTGCTTCGACACCCTCATCGGCCCCTGCGGATGCCAACGTCGTCCCGGCAGGAGAGTCCTGGGACGACCCCAAGCTTTCGACAGCACCATCGTCACCCGAGAAAGCATCGGTGCTGAGGACCGCAACGAGGCCAACCACGACGAACAGACCAGCGGCCACGTACGACCACCGGCTATGCCAGGGCGTGGCCTTCTGAGTGACGGCAGGCCCGGCGCTCAATGCGGTCCAGATATCTCGGTGCAGTGCTGCCTTCTCGATGTCCGTCAGTTCTGCTGGAGGTACCGATGCGAGTGCATCGAGAGCGGTCTTTTGAGCCACATACTCGGAGCGGGCCTTTTCGGACGACTCAATGAGGGCGCGTGCCTCAGTCTCGTCCTCGAGACTCCCCTCGGCGAGAGCGATGATCAGCTCGATCTCGTGTTTACGCATGCACTTCCTTTGATGCTCTCATATCGCGTTTTGGTTCCCCAGATGTTGAGCCAGAAGACGTCTTCCACGAAACACCCGGGACTTCATTGTCCCGACCGGTACCCCCAGTGTCTGTGCGGCGTCCGGGAGGGACATTCCCTCGATGTCGGAGAGGACGATGGCGCTTCGGAATTCTGGCGGGAGTGAAGCAAGAGCCGCCTGAAGCTCTGGTCGGATGGCAGCGGCTTCGACTGCCTCGTGTGCGCTGTGATCGGCGGGGTCGAGGTGCTCAGGCATTGGTTCCGACGGGTGTCTTTTCTGCTTTCTCAGCTGGTCGTAGCAAGTGTTGACGGCGATGCGATACACCCAGGTGCCGAAGGTGGACTTGCCTTCGAACTGGTGAGCCTTGCGGAATGCGGTGAGGAAAGTCTCTTGGGTGGCGTCTAGCGCCTTTTCCCTGTCTCCCATGATTCGGAGACACACGGAGAAAACCCGATCCTCATGGACCTTCATGACCTCTGTGAAGGCCTTGTGGTCTCCCTCGGCCACACGCGCCAGAAGAACAGCGTCCTTGGCTGCTGTGGTCACGGCAGGAATCGTACTTCTGATATCGAGGCAAAAAAGGACCCATCGGCGTGACGGGGCAAGTCGGTGAGCCACACCAGCCAGAACCCACCCTCACGTGGTGGAAGGTCGACAAATGTCGCTCCGGGAGGAGCCTGAGCGCCTGCGATTCGAGCCCACTCATCGAGTTGCGGGTAGAAGGTATCGGACCAGTGGATCTCGAATCGAGTTCCGACGCTCAGTTCGATCAACTGTATCTGGGTGGGTGTTCCTCTCATCGTGAAGGTCAGCCCAACTCCGGGTTTGATCACTGGAAGAGGGTCCTGATAGTGCTCGGTCTGCCAGGAGGTCGCAGTCTCGCCGTCGACAAGATTGGTCACCGTGTCATCGTTCTCGCCCCCGCCCCCATAAGGATCAAAGGTGGCGACGTTCTCAATGCCTACCTCACCGGCAGGTGCTGTGGCCGATGGCGGCTCGGCGGTCGTTGCCGACGGGGTTGTAGTTGTGACCGGGGCTGGGAGGATCGGCTCACCCCCGCCGGCAACGACCCGTCCGAGAGCCACCAGGCCGATGGCCACGGCTACCAGGACGATCGCCGAGATGATGAGACGTCGCGAGGCAATCCGCGGCTCGGCAACCGGCGAGTGGGGAGTGGGTGCGGCGATCAAGGCCTTTTCGAACTCCGAGGCGGTGAGGTCGCCCGATTGACCCGAGCGAAGTATGCGATCGATGCTCGTAGAGAGACCGTCGATTCGCTCAGATGGCGGTGGACCGCCCGGGGGTGACCCTGTGAGGGCCGACTCGAGAGCAGCGGCGAGTCCTCTCACATCGCCGCCGCTATCGGTGCGAGGCTCTCTGCCAAAAGCGCCGAGCTTGGCCGCGTGAGCTGCCGAATAGGAAATGGCGGAGAGATCGACAGCCCCATGCCTCGCGTCGATCTCATGAAGTGCAGCCAGTGCGCCGGCAAGACCGGCGGCGTTGGGCAAGAAGTCAGGTAGCTCGATTGGATGCGACGCGTCGACCCGATCGGCCACCGTAGAGCCCCCGGTCCATTCGGAGACTGAGTAGGCGCCACCATCCACCTCGGCTGCGGCAAAAACTCTGGCGAGATGGGGATGGGCGACCTTGGCGGCGTCACCAACCTGGTCAACGAACTCTTTTCGTCTCTCCGACGTCGTTTCGGGCCCGAGGCTTCGAACCAGTACAGGTCGATCCAGGGACGTGTCTGTCGCCAGCCACTCCTCGATGTCGCCATCGCGGCCTAGACGCATTTCGAGCTTGAACCTGTCGGGTATCGCAGCCGGCATTGCTATTAGTTCAGCAGGCTAAGAGGTCATATCTCGTATCGGAGGATTCGAAGAGCGGTGCCGGTGGATGCGAACCCTTCTTTCGAGTAGAGGCGCCGGGCTCGCACATTCTCTTCGCGGACATTGAGAACCATTGTCTGTGCCGCTGTCCTTCGAGCCCACGCGAGCGCTGCTCTCACGAGATCAGAACCGATGTTTTTGCCACTGTGCTCGGGGTGAACGGCGATTCGCTGCAAGTAGGAGACGTTCCATTGAGCACCCACGATCGCGTAGCCGGCGGTCTCGGTGTCGCCAACGGTCAGGACCACCGACCGGGTGGTCGAAGACATGGCCTCTGTCAATCCGGCAAGGCTCATTCGCCAGAAACCCTGGAAAGCGTGGCGATCGATCTCCATGATGACGTCCCAGTTCGGCTTACTGGACTCGACGACCACGGTGGTCGGACCCGACCTGTTCGATGTCACGGAGCGCTCCATCACATTGAGGTGAAAAGCTTCTTCATACCCGCACCTCTGCCAGATTCGAGTCGATGACGTATACAAAGCGGGCGAGTACACCGAGGCTCGGCTCATGTCCGCCACATCCTCGGAGGCAGCCGCCAGAAAATCGTGGCTTCCCCGGTCGAGTCTGAGAAAGGCGTCGGCTGTCTCGTCGTTCCAAGGCCTGGCACTGGCTCGGGCCCACCCCCGGGAAAGTGTGACGGGTGCGGGCCAACCACCTTCAATACGGAGCCGGGGTGACACGTGTGGGAGAGTACGACCATGCAGGTTGTTGTTGCGAGCCACCCCTCATCGCTGGAGCACGACACGGGCCGCAATCATCCGGAGAGCCCCGATCGGGTTCTGGCGGTTCGTCGGGGGATGGACGAATGCGGCCTCGACATCGTCAACATCGAGTCCCCGGAAATTCAGCGAAGCCAACTCGCCGTCGTTCACGACGCCTCCTACATCGAGATGATCGAGATGTACTGCTCGCTGGGTGGAGGAGCCTTCGACATGGACACTGTCGTGTCCGAGCAATCATGGCTGGCTGCCCTGACCGCGGCTGGGGGTGTGTGGGCACTCGTCGAGGAGTTGAGGGCCCGGTCCGACGCAACCGGTTTCGCGATCTCGAGACCCCCAGGCCACCACGCTCTTCGCCAGCGGGCCATGGGGTTCTGTCTGTTCAACAACATCGCCATATCGGCGGCCTTGCTCCGTTCCCAGGGGGAGAAGGTGGCGATTCTCGACTGGGACGCCCATCACGGAAACGGAACCCAATCGATGCTCGGTGACGACCCTGGTGTGTTGTACGTATCGATCCACCAGGATCCGTTCTATCCGTTTGACGGCCATATCCAGGACATCGATGCAGGTGAAGCAAAGGGCACCACCATCAACATCCCGGTGCCGGCGGGTACCGCGGGCGATGTTTACCGCCGGGCGTGGGGGGAACTTGTGATTCCTGTGGTGAAGCAGTTCGAACCCGACTGGGTGCTCATCAGCGCCGGGTTCGATGCCCACGTCAATGACTCGCTCGCGGAGCTTCAGCTCCGGTCGGACGACTTCGGCTGGCTGGCGGCGACTGTGGCCGAAATCCATCCGGTGAACCGGGTGGTGGCGACTCTGGAGGGCGGCTATGACCTGGAGGCACTCCAACAGTCCACCGTAACCACTCTCATGGGTCTGGCAGGCGTTGCTCCGATGTCAGATGAGACAGGGGTTTCTCCGGCAGCCGCCGGACACGCCGTGGATAAAGCGGCACGAGAGATCGCACGTCACTGGAAGGTGTGACCCGAGTCTCAGATTCCCGGTTGCCCATGCCGTTACCGACGGCACAGAGGTCTGCTTTCCCTCTCAACCATCGGGGTTGATTCGCCGATAATCACCTGGGACCGACACGGTAAGGACTATGGAAAGCAAAATCGATGATCTCCTAGAACGCGCCGTCGGTGTAGGAGCATCTGACATTCATCTCAAGGTCGGGTCGGCACCCATCGTGCGAATCGACGGCGAACTGCGGAGGCTGGACGGGATCGAGCCACTACGTCCCTCCGATACACAGGCCTACGCCGAGGCCATATTCACTCCGAAAGCCGCCGACGACTTCAAGGCTGTCGGTACTGCTGACTTTGCATATGGAAAACATGAGTTAGGACGGTTCAGGGTGTCGGCATTCAGGCAGCGCGGCTCGGTCTCGATGGTCCTGCGGAGGGTTGTGCCCGGGTCCAAGAGCATCGCCGAACTGGGGTTACCCCGAATCGTCGAGAAAATCGCCGCAGCCGAATCGGGGCTCGTTCTCGTGACCGGTCGATCCGGATCCGGCAAGACCACAACCATTTCTTCGATTCTCGACTGGATCAACTCGAATCGGGGAGCCGCCATTCTCACGGTCGAGGATCCAATTGAAGTCCTGCACCCCGACAAGCGCTCGGTTGTCGTCCAGCGCGAAGTCGGGGTTGACACACCCAACATGGCAGAGGCCATCCGGGGGGCCATGCGTCACGACACGGATGTGATCATGATATCCGAGCTATCTGATCCGGAGACGACCCGAGTAGCCATCGACGCCGCCGAGACAGGGCATCTGGTCATTTCTTCGATGCGCACCACCGACCCGGCCGAGACCGTCAGCCGGGTGGTATCGATGTTTCCCGAGTCGCAAAAAGCCGTGATTCGGAGCCAACTTGCCGCTCAGTTACAGGCGATCATCAGCCAGGTTCTGATCGAGACATCGGACTCGGGCGTGACGCTTGCCTGTGAGATCCTCACTAACAACGAGAGATCACAGGAGTGGATCATGGGTGGCGAGGAGGCGTCCTTCCTTGTCGAAGTGATCAAGGAAAGCGGTTTTCATGGCATGCAGACGTTCGATCAGGCGCTGCTCAAGCATATTGTCGACCGCACGGTTGAGATCGATTCCGCGCTATCTCACGCACGCAACTCCCACGAGATGAAGGCAAAGGCCCAGGCCGCCGGCATTTCGGTCTGACCCAGCACCGGTCGTTCTCAGGTAGGGCCGACATATGGCGGCGAACCCTCGTCCCCAGCACCGATAACCTGCCAAACCGTGATCCCAAAGCGGCTCGAATTCCTCGCTTCAGCGGACCTCCCGCCCGCACAGCTCACTGAGATCTTCAACAACGCCGGTGAGGAGCTTTACCTGGTGGGCGGATCGGTCAGGGACGCGTTTCTTCAACGTCCACTAAAAGACTTCGATTTCGCCACCAGTGCCCGCCCCGACCTGGTAGCCCAACTACTGGAGGGATGGGCTGACGCCGTTTACAAACTGGGGGAGGCGTTCGGGACAATTGCAGCCGAAAAGGATGGCCACACGGTTGAGATCACGACCTTCAGGAGCGAGGTATACCGCGACGACTCACGCAAACCCGTCGTCACCTACTCCGACAACATCGAGACAGATCTGAGCCGCAGAGACTTCACAGTGAATGCAATCGCCCTTTCGATGACCGAACTCGAACCGGTCGACCCGTACGGAGGTCTTGGCGATCTGGCGGCCATGTTGCTGAAGACACCTCTCGATCCCGCGGTCTCGTTCGGGGACGATCCGCTGAGGATGCTCCGTCTTTTTCGGTTTCAGGCCATGCTCGGCTTCGAGCCCGAAGAGTCGGCCGTAGCTGCCGTGCGGACGATGGCGGAGCGCCTGGAGATCATTTCGGCAGAGAGAATCAGGGACGAGCTGTCGAAGCTGTTGCTGGCTCCAACGCCAGGCAAGGCGCTACACCTGGTGGTGACCACAGGTCTTGCCGATCACTTTCTTCCTGAGTTGCCCCTCCTCGCCATGGAGCAGGATCCGATGCATAAACACAAGGACGTGCTTGCCCACACCTTGGCTGTCGTGGACAAGGCATCACCTGATCTCGTGCTCCGGTTGGCCGCTCTCCTGCACGATGTCGGCAAGCCGGATACCCGCGAGTACGGCCCTGGCGGCGTGACCTTCCATCATCATGAGGTGGTCGGTGCCCGATTGGCCCGACGTCGTCTCAGGGCGCTCCGCTATCCGAAGGGCGTCGTCGACGATGTCAGCCGGCTCGTCTTTCTTCACCTGAGACCGCATACGCTCAAACTGGGCTGGACCGATTCTGCCGTTCGTCGTTATGTGAGGGACGCCGGCGACCTTCTCGACACACTCAACGAGCTGGTGCGATGTGATGTCACCACGGCCAATCAGCGTCGGGAAAAGGCGATTCGGTCACTCATCGACGAGTTGGAGGAGAGGATCGTCGACCTGTCTGCACGCGAGGAGCTGGCGAGCCTACGACCGCCCCTCGACGGCAATCAGATAATGAGCTACCTGAGTATCGACCCCGGCCCTCAGGTTGGGTTGATCATGGACATCCTCCTCGAGAAGCGCATCGATGAGGGCCCGTACTCGGCAGAGGAGGCATATCGGATCGTCAGAGAGTGGGCCATCGACAACGGTGTTCCCGACCCCGGTGTTGCCACTTCCCCAGAAACGGGCTCCTAGCCTTGCCCGGTGATTCTGGTCGCAATCCCGGCAGTTGCATTGGCCGCGGTGTCACTCGCCGCATTCGCCGGGCGATGGGTCTGGTGGCTGGACATCCTTGCCAACTTCCGAGCGCAATACGTGGTGAGCCTGATGATCCTGGGCCTGGTCGTGCTGACCTCCAAGTGGCGACGGATTGGGTATGGAATTCTGGCTGTCGCCGCGATCAACCTGGTGTTCGTGCTTCCCCTTTACGCCGGGTCACCCGGTCAAGCCGACCCCGACCTGCCCTCATTGCGCGTGATGTCCTTCAACCTTCTTTCGACAAACGAGAGCTACTCGGATGTGATCGAGTACATCAGGGCGGTCGACCCTGATCTGGTGTTGCTCCACGAGGCGAGCCGGCCCTGGGAGGTAGCGATCGAATCGGCGAACCTCGACTACGAAGTGATTCGCCCTCGTTCGGACGAACTCATCTTCGGAACCCTGGTGATGGTTCGAGGTGAGGAAGTGGAAGCGATCTCCTATGGGTTTGCCGAAGGTCAACCCCGTGCCGTTTCGATCATGTACCGGCCGACCGGCTGGCCCGAGGAGATCAATGTCCTTTCGACTCACGCTCTGGCACCCACGGAGGAGAATCGTGCGCAACTACGGGACGCCCAACTCGGTTTCGCGGCCACTTGGGCAGCCGACCAAGAAGGGGGTTTCATGGTGGTAGGTGACTTCAACGCAACCCCATGGTCATGGCCCTTTCGCAACCTCATGGCGACTGCTCCGCTGCGAAACTCTCAACTCGGTTTTGGGTTGCAGCCGAGCTTTCCCACCTCGTCGATCTTTCTCATGAGGGTTCCGATAGACCATCTCCTTCACAGCGACACCCTGACGGTTGTGGATCGTCATCTCGGCCCCGCGATGGGATCGGACCACTTCCCGCTCGTCGTTGACCTCCAACTGGTCCCTCGAGATGCGAATGCAAGCCGGTCTTGATCGACGCAGATTCGAGGCGTGGGTAACTTCTCGTTCATGGCCGACCGATATGCAGAGCATCGCCGCCGTTTGATCGAGGAGATCGGGCCCGAAGGCCTTGCCGTCATTCCGGCTGCGACCGAGGTCATTCGCAACCACGACGTCCCTTACCAGTTCCGTCAGGACTCCGCCTTCTGGTACTTGACAGGCTTTCACGAGCCGGACGCCGTGGCGGTGATTGCACCGGGCCACGAAGACGGCGACTTCTCCCTTTTCGTAAGACCAAAGGATCCGGCTCAGGAGGTCTGGACAGGAATCAGGGCCGGAAAAGAGGGTGCCGCGAGCGGTTCGGTGCTGACGCTTCATATGAGATTGACGAACTGGACTCGGTCCTCGGCCGTCTGATGGTCGGCCGTGAGGTTCTCTGGTACGCGGCCGGCAATGACAAGTTCGACGAGCGCATCACCTCCGTCATCAGTCAAGCGAGATCGCATCGGGAACGCTTTGGTGGCGTTGTTCCTTCGTCGGTGTCCGATGTCTCCGTTCCTTTGGGCGAGATGATGCTGTTCAAACGTGGTGACGAGGCGGAGAGTCTCAGGCAGGCCTGTCACCTCACCGCCGATGGCCATATCGAGGCGATGCGGTTTACCCAGCCGGGTATGTGGGAATACCAGGTCCAGGCCGCCCTCGAGTACTACTGGCGTCTTGGTGGGTCACGGCGAAATGGTTACGGATCGATCGTGGCGTCCGGGGCGAACGCATGCATCCTCCACTACGAGGAGAACGCCGATCAGATCGGCGAAGACGATCTCGTCCTGATCGATGCAGCAGCCGAGGTAGATGGGTACTCGTCGGATGTCACTCGGACGTTGCCTGCCAACGGCAGCTTCACGGGACCGCAGAGAACGGTCTATGAGGTGGTCCTCGCGGCCGAGAGGAAAGGTGTCGAGATGTCGGCACCCGGGTCGACGATGCGTGACATTCATGACGAGGCCACCAGGATCCTCACCGAGGGAATGGTCGACCTCGGGCTTCTCCCTCTATCGGTCGAGGAGTCACTCGCCATGCATCATTACAACGAGTTCTATATGCACAGCACCGGTCACTGGCTCGGTCTCGATGTGCATGACCGGGGGAGCTATCGGGTCGATGGCCAACCCAGGCCGCTCGAGCCAGGCATGTCGTACACGGTGGAGCCTGGGCTGTACGTGGCCCCGGACAAGGCAGAGATCGAACTGACCCTTCTCGAGTATGACCTCGACGAGTGGAGCCAACGCCGGATTCGTCTTGGATCGACGGCCGCTGCTGCGAGAGAGGCCGAAGAGAAAGAGAACGCCGAGACGATCACGCACCAGATCCCGAAGGAGTTCCTCGGGATAGGTGTTCGCATCGAGGATGACATCTACATCACGGCTGGCGGCCATGAAAACATGACGTCTTCGGTTCCGACGGAGATCGACGACGTTGAAGCCATGTGCGCCGAGGAGTCATTGCTTCCACGCAAGTAGTGACTGCGGGCGGGCCTGTTGCTCAGGTCGCCGCCGGGATGGCGTAAATCCAAACTGCCATGAAATGGAGGACACTCGCCGTGACCACGAGGACGTGGAACAGCTCGTGGTAAGAGAAGCTCCTGGGTAGGAGTTTCGGCCACTTGGTCAGGAAGATCACCGCTCCGACCGTGTAGCAGAGGCCTCCGAGGAGGATCAGCACCAAAGCGCCCAACCCGAGCTCATCGACGATCCGTGGCACCCAGGCGATCGCTATCCATCCCATGGAAAGCTGGAGTGACACTGAGAGCCAGGTCTTGACATTGGGAAGCAGGGACTTCAGAAGAATCCCGGTCGCCGCGATGCCCCAAAGCACGCTCAGACTGACGGCCAGGGACACACTGTCAAGGGTGGCTATGGCGATGGGAGTGAAGGTGCCGGCCACGACCAGATAGATCATCGAGTGATCGACTCTCTGCAGACGAGTCTTCCAGGTCTTGTCCCAAGGGATGGAGTGGTAGAGCGACGAAACGGTGAACATCACCAGCAAGGCCAGACCGAAAATCAGGGCGCCTGCCAGTGCTGCTGCACTTCCCCAGGCGCGGATGATCAGGAACACAAGGCCTACAACAGTCGCCACAGCGGCGCTTCCGTGGAGAAACCCTCTAATCGGGTTCTGCATTTTCCCGAGGGTGAGACGGTCCATTGAGAACAGGCTATTCGCCTTCTCGCCAGTACGATGAAACACCGTCATGGCTTTCGGTCTTCTCTATCGAATCTACGAGCGGCGTCTCAGCGCCGAACTCGATCGTGATCGTCTGCCACAACATATCGGGGTGGTGCTCGACGGGCATCGGCGATATGCCCGGGAGGAAGGTCTTTCCTCATACACGGACTCATATCGGGTGGGTATGGCCCGTTTCGCGGAGTTTCTAGGTTGGGCCAACCAGTTCGACATCCCAGTTGTAACCGCGTGGGTCCTCTCCAAGGAGAATCTCTCCCGCCCTCCCAATGAGCTCGATCCCTACTTCGAGGTCCTCATTGAGCTCTTTGACCGGCTCCCCGGACTTTGTGAGGACTACGACACGGCGATCAAGTTCATCGGCAGTCTCGACCTGCTGCCCGATGATCTGGTTTCTGCAGCGAAGAGCGCAGAGGAAGCACACCCGGGGGGCTCGCGACGACTCAACATTGCGATGGGCTATGGGGGACGCCAGGAGATCGTTGACGCGGCGAAAGATCTCGTCGCTGAGCTCGTGGAGAAAGGTTTCTCCGGGGATGAGTTGGTGAGCCAGATCAACTCAGACGCCCTCGCCGCCCACATGTACTCGGCGGAAGTGCCCGATCCTGACCTGTTGATCCGCACCTCGGGTGAGTCGCGTCTATCTGGGTTTTTGCTGTGGCAGTCGGCGTACGCCGAGTTCGTCTTTGTCGACGTCAACTGGCCGGCGTTTCGCCATGTCGACTTCCTTCGCGCTCTCCGCGACTTCGCCGGGAGAAGTCGCCGCTTCGGTCAATAACTCGATATCTCTTCGTCTCGCTCCGACGGTGGGGTTACCGTCGGAGTGTGCAAACGGACACCGCGACCCTCGTCGATCAAATGAGACGCCACTACGACGACGGCTGTTTTGCATGCGGTCGGGAGAACCCGTTAGGTCTTCATCTCGACGGCTTTTCCCTGGACGATGGGGTGGTGAGCGCTCGCTTTGATCCTCGAGAAGAATACCGGGGTGCGGGCATCTCGCTTCATGGAGGGGTGGCGGCGACTGCACTTGACGAGATGCTGGTGTGGGCGGGCATCCTCGACCTGAAGGTGATGTCGGTCACGGGAAAGATAGACCTCAAGTACCGACGGCCTGTTCATGTGACCGACCCGATCCTGGTGCGCGCCAGAGTCGATGAGCGCCGGGGGAGACGACTCCTCACGTCAGGAGAGCTACTGGTCGACGATCGGGTTTGCGTCGAGGCTTCGGGTCTTTACCTGGTTACAGCCAATCTCGAGGAGATGGGCATTCTCTGAACGGTTCCGGCCTTTCTCCGCCGGCAAATGATCAAATGCGACGCGCCATGCTTTAGAGATACGGTTTAGACGGTGACCATCCCCGGGTGGAGGTGGGCGACGTTGCCAAGCTGTCTCAGGGAGAACGCCCATCCGGTGCTGATCCGGATCATGGTCAATCGCGACACCCCAGTGTGTGGTTGACGGAACCGCTCCCACTCCCATGGAACAGGATCGAGGCCAAGTAGGTGGCCGAGAATTACGGCGTTGGTTCCGGCGTGGGCGATGATTATCACACGCCGGTCAGGGTCGTCGACGGTCCACAGATGCCGGTGGTCAGGATCCATCGGGTGAATCCCGTGTGAATCTAGGGTCTCAGCGAGTCCGCTGACAACCCGCTCATGAAACGCTCTGAAGGACTCACCACCAGGAAGTCCATCCCACATCTCCTCCATCGAACGTGTGTTGGCTTCCTTGAAGTGCCGGTCGATCTCTTCGGCGGGTGCGCCCTCCCACTCAGGTGGGTTGTTGATCTCTTGAAGCCATTCGTACACCTCGTGTCCGTGGTCGAGGTCGAGGTCGGCAATAATTGCATCGGCTGTCTGCATCGCGCGGTTCATTGAAGAAACCCAAAGCTCATCAACCCGATCCAGTGATGCCAGGCGGTGTGCAACTCGGGTGGCTTGTGCCTGGCCCAACTCTGTGAGCTCGGGGTCGTTACGGACAAGTCTGTCGGGGGCCCAGTCGGGCTCACCATGTCTAACCAGGAGGAGATCCATGCAGAGAAACATAGGCGATGGCGGTTGGACGCCCGGCGCCAATACGATGATGTGGTGACAAGAGACGCCTTGCTCGAGCATTTGAAGGCTCATGCCCTGAGAACAGACGGCCCGTTCACACTCCGGTCCGGTGCTGTTTCGTCTTGGTATCTCGATGCCCGTCAAACCACATTTGATGGCCAGGGCGCCTGGGTCGTCGGCCGGGCGGTCTACGAGGTTCTTGCAACTGAGGTTGAGGCAGTCGGCGGGATGACCATGGGTGCAGACCCGATTGCAATAGCGACAGCGATGGTCGCCGCCGATCACGGTCGTCCTCTCAAGGCGTTTTCGATCAGGAAGACGGCAAAGGATCATGGCACCGGAGGACGACTGGTCGGGCCGATCGGCCCAGGTGCCAAAGTCGCCATCCTCGAAGACACGACAACCACCGGGGGAGCGGCGGTCGAGGCTGCCGAGCACGCCATCGAGGAAGGTCTCCATATTGTGCAGGCGATTGCCCTTGTTGACCGCTCAGACGGATTGGCGGCCAGCAATTTCGCAGCGTTGGGTATCCCACATGTGGCGTTGGCGACTCCGTCCGATCTCGGAGTAGATGCGTGACCCATGTCGTAAAGAGGTCGGCTCTCAAGATGTGGCTTATGGCCATGGCAGGTATTCCGCTCCTGGTGATCTCACTGGACGTCCTGACCAACCGACGCATCGCCAACTGGCTCCGCGAGATTGTGTTCAGACCGGAAGACACCCAGATCTATGAACCTCGCGACGTCATCTGGGCGTGGGTGATGGCACTGTTCGCCGGGTTCATCGTTGTGTGGGGCCTGAAAGAGCTATTCGCCCCCACCAAGGTCATCGAGTGTCGAGACGAGGGTCTGGCGTTGAAGATCAGTGGTCCGTTGCGTCATCCATCCCTCATTCTCTGGGACGACATCGATGACGTAACTGGCGGTCAGATCAACGATGAGGGCGATGTCATTCCGCTGCTTCTCATCAGGGTGCTCAACCGGGAGGGCCTGCCCGCCAACCCGTGGGGCGCGAGATGGGTCAAGGACGACCAGTTGGGAGTGTTGGCGGAGGATTGGTCCGAGGACCCGAAAATCGTCGCCAGCGAGATCATCGACTGCGCGGTGGCTGCGGCGCGTAAAGAGAAAAGGGACCGAGCCGACCGGATGTCGGCGAGTATGGAGGAGGAATGACTCTCGTTGGCGCCCACATCCCTTCAGGGGAGCCGCTCGCTGAGGCCGAGGCGAGAGATGCCGACCTGGTTCAGATCTTCCTCTCCAATCCGCAGTCGTGGAAGAAGGCGCCACCCAGAGATGACGCCGAGGAACTCCGAAGCTCCCCGATCCCCGTCTACGTCCATGCTCCGTATCTGATCAATGTCTGCGCCGGCGACAACCGGGTTCGAATACCGAGCAGAAAGATCCTCCAGGACACATGCGACGCCGCCACCGAGATCAATGCGACCGCCGTCATAGTGCACGGAGGTCACGTGACGGGAGACGGTGCCCAGGTGGAAGGGCTTATCCGGTGGCGAAAGGCTCTGGACGCCCTGGAAACGGACATGACGGTCCTGATCGAGAACACCGCCGGAGGGGACAAGGCGTTGGCACGTCGTGTCGAGTGGATAGCGCGCCTCTGGGACGAGATCGGTGATTTCGGCGTGGGACTGGTTCTGGACACGTGTCATTCGTGGGCCGGTGGCGAACTGTTCGACGGACTCGTCGAGCGAGTGCTAGAGGCCACCGGTCGCATCGATCTGGTGCACGCCAACGACTCCAAAGACCCGTTCGACTCCCGCAGGGATCGACATCAGAATCTCGGAGCAGGTGAGATCCCCGCCGAAGACCTAGCCCGGACGATCGCCGCTGCCGGGGCTCCGGTTGTAGTCGAGACACCGGGTGGGGTCGACGAACAGGCCGCCGACATCGAGTGGGTGCGTCAAGCGTGTGCAGGCAAGTGACCTGGCGTGTCACTCACACGCTCATAGGGCTCTTGGAGAGTGTTTCACCACACGTAGGTTTTGAGGGGTGATGACATACGGAGCCATGACCCGCCTGGTGGCTTTGATGCTCCTGGTCTCCGGGTGTTCTGGAGCGATACCAGCCTCCACTTTCCCTGAGGCCGAAATTGGTGTTGGCGACGAGCTGATCAGCGTTTGGGTCGCCGACGAACCCGCTGAACGCCGGCAGGGCCTGATGGAAGTCGACCAACTTCCTCGCGACATAGACGGGATGCTTTTCGTTTTCGAGGCTGAGACGTCGGTGACCTTTGCCATGTTCAACACCCCGATGCCTCTTGACATCTGGTGGTTCGACCCGGCAGGCGTCCTCGTCGGTTGGGCCGAGATGGAGCCATGCCAATCCAGGCCGTGCACGTCATACCGGTCACCGGGACCGATCCGCTGGGTCCTGGAGACTCCTCGGGACAATTACGACTTCGCGCTGGGAGCCGTGATTTCGGGTGTTGCCGACGCGACTACCAACAGCAACTGACGTCGTCTACCATTTGATTCCGCACCGGCGTCTCGCGCCGTTCGGTGCGACGAAACCCCTGCTCCATCAGGTTGATGGGGCCTTCCAACCGGATGTCCACAGGAGGTCACATGCGCGATTATGAAATCATGACGATTCATCGGCCCGATCTGACCGAAGACGAGATCGAGGCCAAGATCACAGAACTCGAGTCGTATCTCTCCGATAGCGGCGTCAGTGTCACCAAGCGTGAACTTTGGGGAAAACGTCGCTTTGCATATGAGATCGATCACATGTCAGAGGGGTATTACTCGGTCCTGTCCATTCACGCCGAGCCCGGCGCAGTTGACTCAATCGACCGAAGGCTCTCACTTGCCGACGAGGTCGTGAGGCACAAGATCGTTCGTCCTGGCGAGTAGCACTGGAATCCGTCCCACCGCCACGGCATAGTCGCCGGTGAGACAGGAATAGAGGAGAAAATGTCGAACAACGTCACTCTCATAGGCAACCTTGTCGATGACCCGGAACTCCGGTTCACTCCGTCGGGCGTCGCAATGGCAAAGATCCGGTTGGCGGTCAACCGCCGTTGGCGCGGTCAGGACGGTGAATGGCAGGAAAACACCAGCTTTTTCACCGGGACCATCTGGCGTGAGCAAGCCGAGCAAGTGGCCGAGTCGCTCCAGAAGGGGGCACGGGTGATCGTATCTGGCCGCCTCGAGCAGCGAACCTGGGAAACCCAGGAGGGCGACAAACGGTCCGTCGTGGAGATTCAGATCGACGAGATCGGCCCGTCACTGCGCTGGGCCACCGCCACGGTCAACAAGACCCAGCGCCAAGGAGGCGACTGGTCGGACAATAAGAAAGCCGACAGCACGCCGGCCCCGGCACCAGTGGCCCGTGATGACTTTGGGCCCGACGAAGCGCCCTTTTAGGAGATAATTCAATGCCACGCAAGAACAAGAGAACCCCGCGGGCAGTCCGTGGGGGTCGACGCGAAAACTACCGCCGGGGCAAACCGAAGCCTTGCGCCGTCTGTGCTCAGGGGGGTGCCCTTGACTGGAAGGACGCCTCATTCCTGCGCAAGTTCGTTTCGGATCGTGGGAAAATTCGCAGCCGGCGGGTATCGGGTCTCTGCCCGCGTGATCAGCGCCGGGTGGCGACGGCCGTCAAGAACGCCCGCGAGATGGCACTGCTCCCCTATGTGAGTATTCGATGAAGCTGATACTCACCTCTGACGTGGTGGATCTGGGTAGGCGCGGTGACGTGGTCGACGTTGCCGACGGTTTTGCCCGCAACTATCTGTTGCCACAGAAGTACGCCATCAAGGCGAACGATGGCGCCCTCGAAGCAGCCGAGAGCATCCGGGAGACTCGGCTTGCGGCAGAGCGCAAGGCGAAGAATCTTGCGGAGGCCATAGCCACCCAGCTCGTGGGAAGTCGGGTGGTTCTCGCCGCCCAGGCGGGGGATGAGGGCCAGCTCTACGGTTCGGTTTCGGTCGCTGATGTCGTTGAGGGCATCAGGCGCTTCACCGGAATCGAGTTGGACAAGAGTCAGGTTGAGATGGACGAGTCGATCAAGGCGATCGGTCTCCACGAGATCCAGATCAAGGTCCACACCGAGGTGGAGTTCCCCCTCACTCTCGACATCATCCCCGCCTGACAAACCTTTTCCGCGTTATTGATGCATGGAGCGTCGCATTTGATGATTTGGCCGCGGAGAATGAGTCGACAGGCTCTGTTTTCGCGACTTAGTCACAGGTTTCGCGATTAACTGTCAATCTCTTCCACCGCGAAAAACAATCAGCCGTTTGAGTCGGGTGACCCTTGCCGGTGGTCTATGTTCGGGTGACTTCCCCCGCTGATGGCGGTTCCCACTTCCTCGTCCGGCGGGGTCTTGCGCGTCGAGACCCCAAATCTGTCGGTGGCGTACGGCATATTGTTGGAGAGGACGTAAATGACTGGAATGATCGAACAAAGGGAGATGCGGCCTGGTTACCGCAATCCTCCGCACTCACGCGAGGCGGAGGAGTCGGTCATTGGAGCTGTCCTCCTCTCCGTGGATGCGGTCAACGAGGTCATGGATCAGATTCATCCAGAGGACTTCTACGTACCGGCCCATCAGGCCATCTTCGAGGGCATGCGTGAACTCTTCGACTCCAACCAGGCTATTGATGCAGTCACCGTCTCTGAGGTCCTGCGACGACGTGGTGAACTGGAGAAGGTTGGTGGTGTCCAATACCTGGCGCGTCTTGTCGACATTGTTCCCTCCACCTCCAATATCTCCTACTACGCAGGAATAGTCGAGGAGCACGCCAAACGACGTGAGTTGATCCGTGCCGGCGCGGCAGTCACCGATGTGGCCTTCGATATCGACGAAGAGATCGCCATTGTCCTCGACAGAGCCGAGCAGGCTGTCCTCGGTGTCGCCGAGAAGCGCTCCTCGCAGACTCTTGCCGAAGTGGGCCCGATGCTCAGCGATGTCCTCGAGCAAATCGAGCTGATGGAGCAAAGAGGCAGTGAGCTCACCGGGCTGGCCACCGGTTACGTGGATCTCGATCGAAAACTGGCCGGTCTCCAACCCGCCAATCTCGTTGTCGTGGCATCGAGACCGGGTATGGGAAAAAGCTCGCTGGCCCTGGGCATCGCGATCAATGTGGCCTCCATGGACGAGCCGGTGGCAATCTTTTCTCTTGAGATGTCGAAGGAGGAGTTGGTCCAGAGGATCCTGTCGTCTGTGGGCAAGGTGGACTCGATGAAACTGCGGGCTGGCCAACTGGGCCCCCTCTGGCAAAGGGTGGTTGATGCCGCCGGACGGATGTACAAAGCACCGATCTACATCGATGACTCCCCGATGGTCACGGTGACAGACATCCGGGCTAAGTGTCGTCGACTGAAACGAAAGACGGGACTCTCCCTTATCGTGGTCGACTACTTGCAGTTGATGGAGTCGCCCAACCGGGAAAACCGCCAGCAGGAGATTTCGGAAATCACGAGGAACCTCAAGAACCTGGCCAGAGAGCTCAGGGTTCCGATAATTGCGTTGTCACAGTTGAACCGGTCGCTGGAGCAGAGAGAAGACAAACGCCCACGTCTTTCCGACCTACGGGAGTCCGGTGCCATTGAGCAGGACGCCGACGTGGTGATGTTCATCTACCGTCACGAGTACTACCACCCTGAGGATCAGGAGAAGAGGGGTATCGCCGAAGTGATCATCGCCAAGCACCGCGCCGGTTCGACCGGTCCGGTGGAGATGACGTTCCAACCCGAGTTCACCCGGTTCGCCAACCTGGGACGTGACGTCAGCTAGAACTTCCTTGACATGACTAAGCTCCTTAGTTAGAGTAACTAATGCCATTAGTCATACATCAATGAGGAGGATCAAAATGGCTTCTTCTGATCATCGATCAGATTCACTTATTCGGGCGTCGCTTTTTGCCAACGCTGTTCTCAGCATGGTCACAGGCGCAATCGCAATTGCCTTTGCTTCCCAACTTGCAGAGTTCATGGGTCTCGCTCCGGTCGTTCTCACCGTTGTCGGTGTCGGGGTGGTCGGTTTCGGCCTGGCCATTCTCTGGACTGCACGACGTGAGACAGTCGACCTTCGTCTGGCTCGTCTAACGGTCATTCTCGACATCGGGTGGGTCGTCACTGGTGCGATCGTGATCGTCGGCTTCCCGGGACTGATGTCCACCGGCGGTAGGTGGTTGCTCGCAGCCGTCTCCACGGTGATTGGCGTCTTCGCCGTGCTCCAGGGGCTTGGTATCCGGAGTGCAGGAGGTGTCCCACCAAGACGGCTCGTTACCGAAATAGAAATTGGCGCCAGTCCGGACAGCGTGTGGGAGGTACTAACCGACCTTTCCGAATATCAAAGCTGGAACCCATTTATGGTGGCCGGATCGGGTGAGGTCGCTGTCGGCGAGCAACTCGAGGTCCGCATGAGGCAACCGGGAGGTAACGAAGCGACGTTCAAGCCGATTGTGACCGAGGCCACTTCTCCGAGGACCTTCGAGTGGCTGGGACGCCTCGGTATACCCGGGTTGTTTGCCGGTCGTCATCGGTTTGATCTCGTGTCCAGCGAGACCGGGACACGACTTGTCCACTCCGAGGAGTTCACCGGGGTCCTGGTCCCTGTGTTGGCGAAGTTCCTCGACCAGAAGACAAGGGCCGGGTTCGAAGCTATGAATGTGGCCATGAAGGAGCGGGTTGAAGAAAGAACCTCTCGGATGGCCTGATGGGTCGCAAGGCGGGGATCACCCTCGAAAGCGTTGTGGAGGCGGCAACGGCTATTGCTGATCGTGATGGCCTTGATGCCGCCACCCTCACCGCAGTCGCCGATGAGCTCGGCATAAAGACGCCCTCTCTCTACAACCACCTCGAGGGTCTGTCAGGGTTGCGACGACTCCTGGCGATTCACGGCTCGCAATTGTTGCTGAAGACGTTCGAGGAGGCGATCGGTGATCTAGAAGGCACCGAGGCTCTCCGCTCCATAGCCCAAGCCGATCGGCAGTTCGCCCGCGAGCACCGAGGTCTCTACGACTCCTTCCTACCGGCTCCCAAACCCGACGAAGACACTGAACTGTATGAGGCAATGGCCGAGCCGGTGTTTCTGGTCGCACATGTGCTGTTGGACATGGGGATTCCCCAGAGTGAGGCGATTCATCTGATCCGGGCGCTCCGGGCGCTATTGCACGGATTCCTCGACCTCGAAGCGAGGGAAGGTTTCGGAATGCCGGTAGGGATCGATGCAAGCTTCGATGTCGCTGTTGAACTGATCATCGGAGGCATCGAAGCAGCCGCGGCAAGCTCGAGATAGACGAGCGGCAACCAAGTGGTTGCCGCTGGAGGGGTTCGTCGCTTGCCCGTGGAGCGATTAGCTCCCGAGGGGGACTCGTTATCGGCAGAGACTCACTCAGGCCCAGTTTGCTCGACTAGACCGGTTGATGCGATCGAAATGGCACACATTGAGAATCCGCGTATACGCACTAGTTACTTCTCTGTGGACTTGAAGTCTCGATGTGAGCGGCTTGCGGTCGGACCCGATTGGCCTTGATATTTCGATCCGAGCTCTGGGGAACCATAGGGGAACTCTGCAGCCGTGGTCATCTGATAGAAGCTGATTTGCCCGATCTTCATGTCGGGATAGATGGAGATGGGCAGTGTGGCGACGTTGGACAGCTCCAGGGTGATGTGTCCCTCGAACCCAGGGTCGATGAATCCAGCCGTGGAGTGTATGAGTAGCCCGAGCCGTCCCAGGGAGGACTTGCCTTCGAGCCTTGCCACGACGTCGTTGCCCAGCTTGACCCGTTCGAGAGTCGATCCGAGTACGAACTCGCCCGGATGCAACATGAACGGCTCGTCCTTACCCATTTCGACGAGCTGGGTCAGGTCATCTTGAGGTGATCGGGGATCGATCTCGGAGTAGCGGTGGTTTACGAATATGCGGAATCGGTCTCCAACCCTGAGGTCCACTGAGGATGGTTGTACGAACGCAGGCTCGTAGGGATCGATGACTATCGAACCGTTTTCGATGGCGTCGCGAATGGATCGGTCGGAGAAGATCATCGAGCGGGCATGGTAGATGTCGCCCATCCCCACGGGAATCGGACGCGAGGTTCCGAGCCGTCGGGCGGGGACTCGTGTTCCCCGGGGAGGACAACTGTGGGAGCGGGTGACGGGAATCGGACCCGAGGTTCCGAGCCGTCGGGCAGGGTCTCGTGTTCCCGGGAGGACGACTCTGGGAGCGGGTGACGGGAATCGGACCCGAGGTTC
>Ga0114949_10000081_pt1 | contig 36866 bp, 41 predicted proteins | sample N074metaG_FD_83505 | JGI IMG/M metagenome (GOLD analysis project Ga0114949, IMG submission 83505) | Deep subsurface microbial communities from Kermadec Trench to uncover new lineages of life (NeLLi) - N074 metaG | ecosystem: Environmental > Aquatic > Marine > Ocean trench > Sediment | place...
CATCAAATGGATATTCTCTTTCATCTCATCCATTTTGACGGTGGAGGGGTTCACGTTTTCATAAAAAAGACTCTTAACTTCCTTAGAAAAATCACTGGATGGCTCAAGTCCAAAATGCTTAGCGAAAGTTAGGGGTGAAAATAAAAATAAAAGTAGAATAGATAAGAGCTTTACTTGATTTACCATGGACAACGTTCCTTGTTACAATTATAAATTTTGACTAAAAAACTCTAACAAAAAGAACGGACTAATCAACTATATTAAATGGAGTGTTTTTGATGCACTGTCGCTAGTTCTGGGCGTTGTAGTATTCATCGTCTTCAAGAATAATCTTGCTCTCCTCTCCAGGCCCTTCATCTTCTTCTTTTGGTGCTTTAATAACACCTGGTTGGGTTCCCTCGACAAATGACTCCATGAAAGCGATCTTGGTAGCATCCTTGGCCAGCTCACCTGTTTCCTTGTCCACCAAAACATTTACAATTCCTTTAGGTGGAGCGAAATCTCTTTCGCCAAATCTTTTCAGACCCTCTTTCATAAACTCACGCCAAATTGGCAGTGCAGCTTTTGCACCAGTTTCTCCCCAACCTAGCGTTTGATTATTATCAAAACCAGTCCAAACACCGGTTACTAAATTTGCGCTAAACCCTAAAAACCAAGCATCAACATAATTATTAGTGGTACCCGTTTTCCCTCCAATAAAAGGAGAAATCCTTCTTGCTCCCCGACCTGTTCCATACAGAATAACTCCTCTTAAAAGGTTGGTCATAAGGTAAGATAAACGGGCATCGTAGACATAATCACCCGCTAGATTTTCAAGGTAGGGATTTTCTTCCTCTAATATTTCTGGTTCCACCTCAGTAATTTGTGGCACTTCCCTTTTAAAGAAGTTTATTTCCACCGGATTACCATCTCTATCCATCACAGAGATAATGGCCTTAGGCCTTATTAATTTACCTTTATTGGGGAAAATTCCATATGCCTTAACAATATCTATTAAGCTTATGCCAAATGAACCGAGGGCAATACTTAAGTCCTGATCAACTTCAGCATTGAGATCAATTCTTTTAATAAATTCTAAGATTTTCCTAATTCCTAATTTATTGGCAAGCTTAATGGTGGGAACGTTGCGGCTATGCTCTAGTGCGTGACGAAAAGTAATCGGCCCTTTAAATTTCCCATCATAGTTTCGTGGTTTCCATTTTAGTGTTTCATCAACCCCGGCCAGGGCCTCTGGTGAATCTATAATAATGGAGGCAGGAGTCATCCCCTCTTCAAGTCCTGCCGCATAAAGGAATGGTTTAAAACAAGAACCAGGTTGTCTTTTAGATTGTAGAGCACGGTTAAATTGCGATTTGGCAAAGTCCGTTCCACCTACCATGGCAACAATTTCACCACTAGCTAGAGAAATTGAAACTAGGGCGCCCTGAGCATCGGGAACTTGGTCTAATTTGGCCAAAATATAATGTTCTTTTTTGGCCAGCTCTATTCGCTCCAACCGTTTTTTGCTCTGAGTATCCAGATATTTTTCAAGATAGCTCGCATGAAGATGGCGAAAAAGCTTTGTTTTCTTTTTAACAATTTCAACTAAGAGCACATCCCCTGGGGCAACAATGGTCGAAGGACTCGTTACGTAGGGATAAAGGTTCTTGTCTCCACTAATTTTCCTTTCATGGGCCCAACGGTAATGATTGTAGGGAATAATGGCCGTTTGCCCACCTATTGAAACATAGATTACTCGGGAACTGTCACTAACTTTGCTCACCACTGCTTCATAAGATTTGCCCTCCTCCAAATAATTTAGGAAGGGATCGTCCGGAATCGTTCCAGGGTAGAAAATAGAAGGTGTGATCTCCTTATATTTTTCTCCAAACTTATCTTTTACCTCCTGGAAATTGTCTTCATTAAAAGAAATTTCATAATCTCTTTTATTTTCATGGTCCAGGGTGAAATACTCTGATCTATTCCTATATAACTGCTTTCTAAGACCAATTTCCAGCTCAGCTATTTCAATTTCTGTCATCAAGTGTCTTAATGGGCCTTTGTAACCTTGTCTTCTATCAATGCTCTTCACACCTTTTAAGACTTCTTTTTCTGCCTTTTGCTGTAGGTGCCAATCAAGCGTGGTATAGATTTTGTAGCCATCTCGAAGGAAAGATTCCTCCCCTACTTCGGCCATAATCTTTTGTCTGATCCAATCGGTAAAATGGCCCGCACGAAAACCTCTTTTCTTTCTAAGCTGGTATTTTATCTTTTCTCTTAAAGCGAGTTGATACTCATCCTTGGAAATTTTATGGTTAACTAGCAACCTCTTTAAAACATATGACTGTCTTTTTTTAGCGAACGCAGGATTAATATAGGGCGAATATTTCCCCGGGGCCACGAGAAGTCCTGCTACCATGGCCGCTTCTGCTAAAGTCGCTTCAAAGAGCTCTTTTCCAAAATAACCTTTAAAGGCCGCCTTAATCCCGTAATAACCTCCCCCTAGATAAACCTGGTTTAGGTAAAGGAACAAGATTTCCTCTTTGGAAAATTTCTTTTCAATTCTCTGCGCCAGTAAAACATCTTTTATCTTTCTACTGATGGATCTTTCACGGTTAAGAAGCAGTGACTTGGCCACCTGTTGGGTTATCGTACTTCCACCCTGAACGACTCTACCGGCCTTTAAATTAATGATTAGAGCTCTTAGAACTCCTTGGTAATCCACTCCCGTATGTTGATAAAAAGAATCATCTTCAGCAGATAAAAAGGCATCGATGATAAATTCCGGTACATCACTAATGGCCACCACTTCCCTTTTTTGTTCACCGATTTCAGCAAGAATTGTTCCATCTTTGGCCATTATCTGCGAAGGGATAGGGGGTTTGTAGTCGGATAAGGTGGAAATCTTTGGTAGGTCAAAAGAGAAATAAGTCACAACTCCTACAACACTTAAAACTCCAAAAAGGAAGATTCCCGCACATATATAGAAAAAGTTTATCATTTTAGCTTTCATAGTATCACCTGAGTTTGGCCTGGCGTTGCTTCCAGTCTACAATAGAATCCTTTATGGATGCCACCATTTCCTCGCTTACATGCTTCATCAGCTGGATATTTTTCGGCAGATTTTTTTCAGAATCAAGAGGTACATCGAAAAAAGGAAGGGTAAATAAGTGATCCAAATCCTTTCTTTCTTTTTTTATCTTTCTAATCATTTTGCCATAATAACCGTAAAGAAAACCATCTTCTACCTCCAACTCTATTTTGTCGGCCAAAACATCCACCCCTATAACGATATCTGCACCTAATTTTTTCAAGTATTTCCCATTATACACCGCCCATTGTAGCGGAGTAGAAATGTTTTCTTTCATCTTGGGGTGATAGAACATAAATTGCGCCCTAAGAGATGAATACAGAGATCCCCTTTTAAGATTGGTCACCTTAAATTTCTTTTTATTAAAAACCGGGATCACCAGGGTGATATCCAACTCTTGAATAGAAGCGTTTTTAAAATCATGGAGTAGTTTATTTTCCAGCTCGTTAATCCATGTGCTCGAAAAGGCCCTCTTTCCTTTGACTTCATTTAAAAACTTATAAAATAACCACTCTATCTTTTCCGGTGATTTACCCGCGGCAAAATGAGATGCCACCACTGCACCCATACCGGAACCTGAAATGATGGTGATTTTAATATTGTTTCTTGTTAAGCTTTTTAGAAAATAGGTATATCCCAGGGTTCTGTTTAAACCTGGGCCTAAAACCAAAGCAATGATTGGCTCTTTTTCCCCTACCTCCTGGTTTTGCCTAACACCGGTATACTCTGGCCCATAGGAATCATTTTTTATTTGAGGTTTTGCTTTACCTACCTCAAAATCATTTAGCGAAACCCCTAGCGGTTCATTTTTAGAAGACGTAGAGGAACAGGATAAGATAAAAATTAAAAGTAAAAGTATCGGCCTCAATCCAGTTCTTCTTCCTTTAGGCCATCCGTTAGCACATTGATCTTTTTTTCCGCCTTACTTAGGATCTGTTTGCAATTTTTGTAGAGTTCAACACCCTTTTCAAATTTTTCCAGACTCAGCTCAAGCACTAAATCCCCTGCTTCCAGTTCTTCCACGATTTGTTCCAGGGTTTCTAAAGATTTTTCAAAATCTAGCTCTTTCTTTTTTGCCATGATTCCTCGACTTAAACGCTATGCCAAATATTTGACACTTATAACTCCATTAGAGTTGGCAAAACATACAATATCAAAAGCTTACTTTCCATGGATTATTTTTCCCGGTGTGGAATTTTTGTCACCTAAATTAAAATTTTAAGATAAACAGGAGGATAATTTGAAAAATATCTGGGTTCCCTTGTCCGGGGCCATTGCTCAACAAAGAAATGTTGAGACTATTGCCAATAATTTGGCCAACGCTAATACTCCTGGCTTTAAAAAAGACAAATTAACCTTTAAAGAGCAACTCACTGTATTAGAGAAGGGCCTGCAAGGGCTTGATATCGACGTTCCGCACAAAGAGTTTGCCCCAGAAGATTTTTATCGCTCCTTTGGGGCAGAAAATGCCAGCGTAAAAGTAGATGGCTCCTATACTGATTTCCGCCAAGGTGACCTCAGGCACACAGGAAATCCTCTCGATCTGGCCATAAATGGCCCCGGCTTCTTTGAGCTCAGTACTCCCAATGGAGTTCGATTTACCCGCAAAGGTACTTTTTCTCTCTCCGGCGAAGGTTACTTAGTCAATGAAAGAGGTTTTCCAGTTCTCGCCAAGCTTGCACCCTTAAAAGAGGGAGAGAGCTCTGACCCCACCAAAAGAATTTTAAAAATTTTAGGAAAGAGGATTTCTCTTAATAATTCTGGTGAAATCTTTGTTGATGGGAATAAGGCCCACGACCTCTCCATCGTGGAATTTAAAGACATTGCCGCCCTAAAAAAAGAGGGGAACTCACTTTTTATAAATAATTATCCTGAAAATATATTGGCAGGAACAAGAAAATCAACCCTTCATCAAGGGTTTATAGAAGGCTCTAACGTTAATCCTTTAGAAGAGATGTCCGCGCTAATTAAGGCCAGCCGTCATTTTGAAAGTATCCAACAGGTCATCAAGGCCTATGACCATATCAGCGGCAAAGCGGTTAATGAAATTGCTAAGTTTTAAGGAGATGAAATGATCAAATTAATAATATTTTTTTTAATCTCACTGGTAGGACCTATTAGATCTCATGCCATGATGCGTGCACTTAATACCGCTGCCTCAGGAATGGCCGCTCAGGAGGCGGTGGTAAACACCATTGCCAATAACATTGCCAACTTAAGCACCATTGGATTTAAAAAATCGCGCGCGGAAACGGATGATCTTAATTACCAAACTATAATCGAGCAGGGTGCACGCACCAACTCAGATACTTTTCACAATGTGGGAGTGCAAATTGGGTCTGGGGCAAAAGTGTCTGCTGTTAGAAAACATTTCACCCAGGGAGAACCAAATATTACCAATAATCCTTTTGATTTAATGATTAATGGTGATGGTTTTTTTGGCATCGTTATGCCTAATGGAAATTTAAAGTACACTCGTGATGGGGCCTTTAACTTAAATGCCGAGGGCAGGATAGTGAATAAAAACGGGTATGCCCTATTTCCCGATTTAAATTTTCCCCAAGGCACAATACAGGTTAACGTTTCAGACAGCGGTCAGGTTGATGCTTATTTAAATGGCCAGCAAGAACCAATTAATCTCGGCATTATTTCTCTTTTTACTTTTATTAATCCCGTGGGGCTTAAATCCCTAGGACAAAACTTATATGAAGCGACAGTGGCCAGTGGAGCACCAGCTCAACTCGTTCCCAAAACTAGTAATGCCGGATCCATTATGCAAGGGGCCCTTGAGAATTCAAATGTAAATATAATGACGGAAATGACAGAGCTAATCCGCGCCCAAAGGGCCTATGAGATGAATTCAAAGGTAATGGGAATTGCGGACAAAATGTTACAAACGGTAAATAACATCCGGTAAATTATGAAAAAGTTCTTTGGCTTATTTTTAATCTTTACAAGTTATGCCAGCGCTGACTGTTCAATTCATTTCTTTAAAAACACTGTTTATACCGGGGACAAAAAGAATCTTAAAATATCTGAAGTGATAGAAAAGACCGACTGCTCTAAAGATTTAAGTTCCAAACTCCACCAATTCGTAATTGGTTCAGCGGGAACCCTTAAAAGTAAATATTTAAAAGGCATTGACCCTACAATAAATTACTACCCTGATCATTTCCACCTAACTTCCTTAGAAGAGATCCTCAGAGAAAAAATGGGACTCTCTATAAATCAGGAATTTATTAAATTAAAATTTATGAATAATAAGCAGGCGCTTAATTTAAAAGAGGATCAACTGCTAGCGATTTCATCTGAATTTAAAACCGGGAAAATGGCCTTTACCCTAGAGATCATTGAAAGGGGTGGAAAAAGTTCTAATATTTGGGTGGAGGCAGTCGGGGCCAAATACCTTGAAGTTTTTATTGCAACCAGCGATATTTCACCTACCAGCGACCTCAGTCCTAACCTTTTTAAACAAATTAAAAAAATTGTCAGCAACCCCAACGCTTATTTTCTGGATGAGAAGACCCTCACCTATCATCGATTAAATCGCGCTCTTGGAGAGGGCCAAATCTTAAAAAAGTCACACCTGATTAAAAAAAATCTTGTGACTTTCGGATCCCCGACAAAAATTAGTTATAAAAGTGGGAATTTAATAATCAAGGGAATGGGCATACCACTTCAATCGGGGAAACTGGGTGATCTTGTAAAATTAAAAAATCCTAAAAATAAAAAATTAATCTATGGGGAAGTAACCGGACCTAACTCCGTATTGGTGGGAATATGAAAATCCATTATTTTATTATCTTTTTACTAGGCCTAAACCTTTTTTCTTGCGGTGCGATTAAAAAAAGACCTAATCGTAGAATGCTTAATGAAAAACAAGCTAGCGCAATTGACGATGATGAGTTTGCGCAATTTCGAAGGCCTGCCGGTCTATCAACTGATGCCATGAAAAGGAAAAGGCGTTTAGATGAGGAGAAAAATGACCATAACGGGCCAAGTCTTTGGACCGGGAGAGGCATTGACTCTTATTTATTCACCAACCAGATGGAAAAACAACTTGGAGATATCATTTTAGTAAATGTCTTTGAGGGACTTAAAAAAGAGATCTCCACTGAATTAAAGCTATCTCAACAATATGATAAATGGGAAAGAAAAGAAAAAGGGGCAGATGATAAGAAGAAAAAAGGCACAACTCCAAGCAAGGAAGAAGAAAAAAAAGGAGAAGCTAAAGATCATATTTCTACCATTGTAGAAGAGGCAATCAATAAGACTCATCTCATCTTAAAGGGAAGGAAAACTGTTCTTTTTAACAACGTGAAAAAACTAATCGAATTTAGAGGACTGGTGGCCAGGAAAGATATTACTGAGCTTAATACTATTAATTCAGATCAGATCTTAGAGTCTACCGTAAAGGTACTGAGGTAATTTATGAAATATTTAATACTCTCCGTTTTGCTTTATTCCTTTGGATCCCTTGGTTCCACCACCAAGATTAAGGATTTGGTCACCATCAAAGGTATTCGAAAAAACCCGGTGATAGGTTATGGCCTGATCGTTGGACTCAATGGAACAGGTGATGGCAGTACCGAAATCACCCGAACCTCTTTAAAAAGCCTTCTTATAAAGCTTGGACTGGATCCGAAAAAAGAAGTTAAATCCAAAAATGTTGCGGCAGTAGTGGTAACTGCTGATCTTCCTCCTTTTGCTAGAGTTGGGCAAAAGATGGATCTAACTGTTTCCTCTATTGGCGACTCTAAATCCCTAGCGGGGGGAACTCTTTTGATCACTCCCCTCAAAGGGGGCGATGGCATTATCTATGGTATCGCTTCAGGAAAAGTTTCCATCGGCGGACTTGGACAAGGAAAACGTTTTGCCACTACTGGCAGAATTCCCGGTGGAGGAACTATTGAAAAGGACTTGGCGGTAGAGTTTAGGTTTAAAGATAAGCTCGAACTAAGACTCACCAACCCTGATTTCACTACCGCCGCCAGGATAGAAAAAACCATTAATCAAAACCTCGGTGGAATGTTTGCCAAAGCAAAAGATTCGGCCACTATTACTTTAATTGTTCCCGTTACCTATAACCGAAAGGTAGTACAACTTATGGCCATTGTGGAAAACTACAGGGTCAATGTGGATATTGCCGCCAATGTGATTATCAATGAAAGAACCGGAACGATCGTTTCCGGAGGAAATGTCACCCTTTATCCGGTGGCCATCTCCCATGGAAATTTGACTATAGAAATTGAAGGATCTCCGGACAAGTCGGAAAAAACGGGAAAAATCATCTACGTAAATAAAAGTACCACCCTTAAAGACCTCGCAGAAGCACTTAATTCCTTCGGCGCTGGGCCTGAAGACCTGATATCAATTATCCAGGCGCTTAAAAAGAGCGGTTCCCTAGTAGCAAATGTGGAACTTATTTAGCAGGCCTGAATAAATTTTTTTAAGGGGTTATAATTGAGAGAGGAAAATAGTCAAGGAAGAGCTAAATGCCTATAAATATTAAAGCAAGACTGACTCAAAAAATACCCAACGCCATCCCCAAGGCCTATAAAGAAGTTGCTGAGGGAATGGAAAGGCAGTTTCTTAGGTACATGTTGGAAAAGATGAAAGACACCGCAAAAACAAAAAACCAAGATTCCGCTACCCAATACTATAACAGCCTAATGAATGCTGAACATGCCAGAGTCATGGCAGCTAAAAATGGAGGACTAGGTATTCAAAAGATGATTTTAAAGCAGATCTATCCTGGATATCAAAAGGCCGCTAGAGCACCAAACCCCGGGCCAAAAACCATTCCAAGGGCCTATATCGAAGGGAATAAATTATGAACAGAGTAGAAAATACTTCTAAGAGAGCGCCATTTTTTCCTAATCAAAAAGCAAAAAATGTTAATGAGAACAATTACACAGCTCTTTCCGAGAGGGGCGCCTCCCCGGCCAAGGATAAGCTACAAAATGATGCCAAGGTTTCCATTCCCATGGGGACAAAAATGTTTTCCCGGATTAAAAAATTGGTAGATCGAACTCCGCCACAGGATAACATGGAAAAAATTGAAAACCTGCGAAGTCAAATACAGTCCGGAAATTATAAAATAAATGAAAATAAGCTGGCAGATAAAGTACTTCAAAATGAATTTGAGCTCTGGAGAGAGAGATGAAAGACAATGAAAAAATCTATTTTTATTTAACTGATCTATGGCAACAACTTTGCGAAGAGCATGCTCTCCTCTTTAATCTAACCTGTGATGAATACCTCTATCTTCTAGATAGCGATTTAGATTCCATCGAAAAAACTGTGGCAGAGAAAAATGGCGTCATTACCAGGATTGCTGAACTTGAAAACATTCGCAAAGATTATCTGAGAAAAATAAATGCCGGCCTTAAGGATTCTGAGAAGATTAACTCCCACCAGGATCTTTTAAAATATGTTGGAAAATCCACCATCGAAAAAGATCAAAAACATTTTGCCCGGTTTAATACCCTTTTAATCAAAATCATTGGAAAAATTAAAACACAGAATAAAAGAAATCAAATTTTTCTCAGAAAGGCGATGATCTCCCTTTCTGAGTGGAAGAAAGAGGCCTTTGGAGAGAAAAATTTTCAAATATACAATGCCTCTGGAAAAACGCTGGAGCAGCCCTAATGGCCGATTTATTAAGCATTGCAAACTCAGGTCTTTTTGTTGCTAAAAAAGGGATGGAGACCACCAGTCATAATATTGCCAATGCCAATACCGAAGGCTATTCCCGCCAAAGAGTTGATATCACCACCAACAACCCTATTACTAAAGGTGGATTAATAGAGGGAACCGGTGCTCGAGTTGCCGGTATCAGAAGAATTCATGATCCCTTCATCATGCAAAAACTTGGAACCGCAATTGCCAACTCAAAATATTTTTCCGGCGTAGCGGATGCTTTAGGACAAATCGAAGGAATCTTTGCCGATCTTGATGGAGATGGCCTGACATCAGTTTTAAATAGGTTTTTTAATTCCTTTAGTGAACTTGCGGGGAATCCGGAAGATGAATCCATTAGATCCTACGTGAGAGATAACGCCTTAAGAGTCATTAATGATTTCCGTCGCCTTGGTGGGGCCTTAAATGGCGCCCAAGATAATATTAATTCCGGGATTGAACTTGGAGTTACCGATGTTAATTCACTGGCCGATCAGATTGCCAAGTTAAATAGAAAAATTCTTATTATGGAATCCATCGGAGATGAGGCCTCAGACCTTCGAGATAGACGAGATCTTGCCGTAAGAAATCTTGCCGAGTTGGCCAATATCCATTTTTATGAAGACAACCAAGGGATGTATGTCGTCAACATAGATGGTGCCGGAACCTTAATCGCGGGTGCCATAAGAACCGAACTCGTGGCCGCACCAAATCCTCATACGGGAAATTTTGAAATCTATTACAAAGGCCGTCCCTCCAATCCCATAACCAGTAAAATAAGAAAAGGTTCCTTGGGGGCCTTAGTGCAAACAAGGGATAACAATCTTAGTAAACTAAAGACTGCCATCAACTCTATTGCCAATGAAGTGGTGGTAAGGGTTAATCAAATTCACCGCAAAGGTTATGCCAGACGAGAACTGGCGGTAGATAAAAAAGGAAATCCCGTCGAGATGGATCAGAAGGGAATTACTACCAACATCCCTTTCTTTAAAGAACTTGGGATCAGCTCTACCATGTTTAATATTGCGCTCAGTGATGAGGTCAACAGTGACTTATCAAATATTGTCACCGGTCTTTTACCCAATAAACCCGGTGATAACCGAGTGGCACTAGCGATCTCTAAAATCCCCCACGAAAAACTTCTAAACGACGGGCAGGCAACCGTTGAAGAAGAATATTTAAAAGCGGTGGGAGATGTGGGAATCGCCGCAGGTCGGGCGCAGTTTGAACAAGAGCAATCCGCTGGGATTTTAGCGCAAACCAATGCCATCAGAGAAAGATTAAGTGGCGTCTCTCTAGATGAAGAGGCCACTCATTTAATGAGATATCAAAATGCCTTCCAGGCCTCGGCCAAGGTAATTAAAGAGGCCGATGAAATGTTTGATACCATAATAAATATAATGCCCTAAGGTGAGCTATGACTAGAGTTAGTGACAAGTCCGGCGTAGATGCCCTCAATTTTGCTCTTAACAAAGTAAAATCCAAAATTCAAAACCTGCAACTTAAGGGCGCCTCCTTAAAAAATATCAATAAACCCAGTGATGACCCGCTCGGAAGCATAAAAGTGTTAAAGATCACTTCTAGGCTAGCAGATAATAATCAGTATTTAAAAAACGCCGATAAGGCCATCAGCAGGTTGTATGCCACGGAAGATGCGCTCACCCAGCTAAGTGAAATTCTACTAAAGGCCAAGGAGTTGGCGATTGGTCAATCCTCTGATCTATACGATGCCAGAACCAGAAAAAATATTGCCGAAGAAGTCAGAGAGCTTAAAAATAATGCTCTCTCGGTGGCCAATAAGAGAATTGGCGTACGCTATATCTTTGGAGGCTTCTCCTCCCTAAAGCCTCCTTTCACTAAGGACGGTGAATATCTAGGAGATGGAAACTATATGACCCTTGAGGTGGCAAAAGATTATTTTGTCCCCATTAACCTGCCCGGTAGTGAAGTATTTATTACCTCTGAACCGATAAGTCCTGGTAGCAGAGATCCTCTTAAATATTTTCCCGAACTAAAAAATAAAGAACCTACTAAAGAAGAAAATAAGGCATTAAAAAGAGATATTGCCTCAAAATATGAAGCGCCCAAAGAATTTCATAAGGGGAGCAATATATTGGCCCAACTGGATATTTTGACCAATGCGCTAGAAAATAACAATGCTGAAACGGTCAGGGGACTGCTGGAAAAATTGGACGACAGTCTCTCCCGGATAATCTCTATGCGTACAAAAGTGGGCTCAGTTGCAAGAAATATACAGCATGCAGTGGACACAATTAATATTGATAAGATTAATGACATTGACTACAGGAGCAAAATCCTGGATGCGGATGTCGCCGAACTCTTTTCTGACATATCCAGGCAAAATAACGTGATGAAAACGGCCTACCATTCAAGTAAAATAGCATTAAATCAAAGTCTATTTGACTGGTTGCGTTAGTATCTTTTCACCCCTTTTTACTCCTATTGCTTTTTTTACTTGATTTTTGCATGTCATAACCATATATGTGACACATCATAATAAGTTTTAGGAAGGAATAGACAGGATAAATTATGCTCGTATTGACAAGGAAGCTTGGTGAGTCAATCGCCATCGATGACCACATTAAAATTATTGTTGTTCAAATTAAAGGTAAGCAGGTGCGCCTAGGAATCAAAGCGCCAAAAGAAACAAAAATACACCGCGAAGAAGTTTATAAGGCCATACAGGATCAAAACCAAGAGGCCTTAGAAAGTGACATGGGTGCTATCAGCTCACTGTCCGAAGAACTCAATAAATAAAAAACCCTCTTGCCCATCTCTCTCCCTCATTGTTAGAATTCAGATCTATTTATGAAGGGGAAAAAGTGAAAGTTACCACTACTCGGTTCGGAGAACTTGAAGTTAAAAAACAAGACGTCTTTCATTTAAATGAAGGATTAATGGGTTTTGAATCTTTAAAAGATTTTTTCATCGTCGATCCAGGAGACCAAACACTTATTCTTTGGCTGCAATCTGTAGCAGATTCTGCCGTGGCCTTTCCAGTAATTGAACCTAAAATCTTTAATCCTGATTACCAACTAAAACTTTTACCGCAAGAAATGAAGAGTTTGGAATTAACTGATTTAGCTCACTCAACGGTGTTTTGTATCTTAACCATTCCCCGACTAGTTACCGAAATGTCGGCAAATCTTAAGGCCCCGATTATTATTAATAATCAAACAAAGAAGGGACGCCAAATTGTTCTTCAAGATTCAAAATTAGATATTCGTCTTAAAATTTATAACGACCTTAAAAAGTTTATTGTAAACTATACTTCAAACGATACTCCGCCTCCGGGGCCGAAAAATGAGGCCCCTACGGTGATTTCCCCTAGCGACTCAAAGGCCCCCTGAGTCTCGATCTTGAAGGCTTGTTTCAGTCGCGGTATTGCTTAGATTTAAATACATGGCCGCTTGCTTGTTACTAGGATCCCTGGCAAGAACTTTTTGCCATTCTGCCTGTGCCTCCAAGACATTACCATTACCATAATGAATTATTCCCATCGCCAGATAAGCGTGAAGGTATTCTGGATGCTCATTTTTTAAAGCTCTAAGCTCTTCAAAGGCCTTAGAGGTAAAGCCCTTCTTATTATAAACCTTGGCCACTTTAACTCTTGCCTCAAGATTTGTAGGATCTAATTTGATAGATTTGGAGTACTCAAATAGCGCCTCATCATGGCGACCGTAGGTGAGATAATATTCCCCCAACTCATAATGTTTGTCGGAAAATTTCTTATTGATATGGGGATCATTCAGACCTTGGCCATTGCCCGTGTTTTTCACTCGTTCTTGGGCCTGTTGAAAAATCTTTTGTGCCTCATTGTACTTGCCGATATCGTTGTATAAAACAGAAAGGGAAATGGATGCATCCGTATGCTCAGGATCTAGCGAGAGCACCCTTTTAAAGGCCTTAATGGCCCTGCCGATTTCTCCCTTAGAATGAAATATATTTCCTAAGAGGAAAAAGGCCTCAACGCTTTTGCCATCTGTTTCCACCAATTCACTTAGATACTGTAAGGCCTTGGCGAATTCTTTTTGCTTATAATACTTCTTCCCTAACTCCAAAAGATCCAATGGTTCCTCCTTGAAACGTCACTCCTTTTTGGTAGAAAGCTTAGTCTGACAATTCTTAATCAGGCCTTCCATTGTATTTCTCACTTTATCAGTAACCTGAAACAAATACTCTTGCCCATAATCCACACAGGCCTTGTATTCTTCCAGGTTAGAGGAAGCTCGAACAACTCGAATCATGGAGTGGTCTTTTAATAATTCTACATCATATGATTTCAAAATATCCAGATACCTGTAACGGGCAGAATCATAAACTCCCGTTTTATAGTAAAAATCTGCAATATAGCGTTCTTTTCTCCGCAGCATCTGCTTACACTTATCGATTTTCTTCTGCGCCTCTTTGGTATATTTAGATTCTCCAAAGCTGTTTAAAAGTTCATTGTAATACTTAATGGCCTCATGGGCGGGCGTTAGATCTCGATCATAAGAACCTGGAAGCTGACGGTAGTGGGACTCAGCAATTCTAAAAGTTACGTAGTTCATCTTTTCATGCTTGGGGTGGATATTTCTAAACAACAAATAAGCGGCCCCTGCCTCCACGTAATTATCTTGCTCATATAAAATATCAGCATATAAAAGCTCAGCATGAGTGGCATAAAAGCTGTAGGGATACTTTGAACGAATGAGGTTTAACCTCTCAGTGGCCGCTAGATAGTGGCCATCTTTCATATATTGCATGGCCTCTTTATAGATAACTTCCGCCTCGGTCTTACCCGCCGGGCGCTCAGTGGCGCAGCCAAATATTAATAGCATGATACAAATTATTTTTTTCATTAAAACATCCCCAATTTTTCTTTTGCAATCCAACCACGAAAGCTTTCTGGATATTTGATAAATACCCAGTCCCTATCTTTTTCGCCCACTATAATTTTTTGCCCTGGAGCTAAGGCACCTATAGATGAATAGATACTAGATGGGCCTTCATAAATTTTAATCTCTTCTAAAGCAATACCAAAATCCATCTTTTTTAAATAAAACTTTGAGAAACTAAATGGCCCAAGCGATAGCAGCAATAAAATCACCGCCATATATAGGTTTTTAATAAATTTGCCCCTAAAAAGTAACACAATAAATATTAAAAGGGTCAGCGTCAGACCGGTGTAATAGGCAGGAGGTACTTTTAGTAGGTAGGAAAAAGTGGAACCAAAAACCCCACCAGATACACCAAGTTCCTGCACATTAAGATTATTTTTGATGGCGTCTAAATTATGGGAAACCTTGGGCAGATCAAATCCTTCTTGAAAGGCCTTCTCCATGTAATAGCGTCCTTGGGCATAGTCGCCTTGCTTTGCATAAATTGTTCCCAAATTGTAATAGAGGTGCCCGGAAGAAAATTGATCTTTCTCCTGCATTGAAAGCTCAATTGCCCCTTCCATATTCCCTTCAATATAAAGAGACTCGAGTGACTTTAAGACTTCTTCTGTGTTATTATTACTCACCGTATAAATATATCCTGCAATACACAAAAACAAACACTGATAGGAAGATAGCATGGAATTGGGGGCAAATTCAAAAGAAATTAGAGACCGAGTGAACGAATTGTTTTCTGCCATTTTAATAGAACAACAAAAGTTTATGCAGGTGAAAGCTCCCTCCCCAGAAAAGCATGACCTTTTGCAAAATGCGGTGGCGGACTTACAAAAGTATCGCGGCCAGGAAGCTATCTATCCCTATATTTCTTCCGGAAGAGGTCATGGGCCATTTACTGAACTGATCGATGGTTCTATTAAATATGATTTAATAGGGGCCATGGGAGTTAATCTTTTAGGGCATTCACATCCTCTATATATCAGGTCCCACCTTGAAGCGGCCACCACTGATACCATGATGCTTGGTAATCTTCTGCCCTATAAAAGTCAGTTAAATTTAAATCGAATTCTTCTGGATTCAGTGAAAGGCACAAACCTAAAACATTTTTGGTTTTCCGGCTCCGGGAGCATGGCCGGTGACACGGCAATTAAAATACTTTGGCAAAAAACGGCCCCTAAATATAAAATTATTTCTTTTACCGGTGCCTTCGCTGGCAGATCTCTTGGAATGCTAAATATTACTCAAGAACCCAGCTATAGTGAGGGGGTTCCTAAAACCTTTGAAGTCCTGACGGTTCCTCATTTTGACTACCACGATCCCCAAAACTCTCTCGCCAATACTTTACGTGAGCTAAATAAGATTTGGGATAAAGAGCAGGATAATTTAAGCTCACTGGTGATTGAATTAGTTCAAGGTGAAGCGGGATTTGTATTTGGTACCCGGGAGTTTTATCGGGGTATTTTTGAATGGGCGAAGGAAAAAGGTATTTATATTTTTGTAGATGAGGTGCAGACTTTTGCCAGAACACCAGAACTATATGCTTTTCAGCACTTTGGACTGGAGAGTTATGTGGATATTGTCACCATTGGTAAGGCGTTACAAACCTGTGGCACCTTTTATAGCAACGAATTAAATCCCCGGCCTGGACTTTTAGGCGGGACTTTTGCCGGCGCTAATTCTTCTTTGGTGGCAGGAGAAAAAACTGTCCGCTACCTTCTGGAAGGAAATTTTTATGGAGAAAATGGGAGAATCCATAGGTTAGAAAAAACATTTACCAGTAAGCTGCAAAACTTGATGGAAAATGAACTTACAGGCAAAATTAGTGATGTCAGAGGAATAGGCCTAATGGTTTCTTTCCGAGTTGGGGATGGCAGCAAAGATTTAACCTTTAGGGTTTTAAATACCTTTTTTAAAAACGGACTAATTTGTTATAAGGGGGGTAAAAACCCCGCCAGAATCAGGTTTTTAATACCTCTTTCTATAACTGAGGATCACATTGAAGAGATTTTTAAGATTATCCAAGATTCCATTAACGAGGTGCTGTAATGTTTTTGCTTAGATCAGTTAGAAACTCTGATCTTGATGGCCTAAGAGAATTATCAGGCCTTGCTAACTTCATCAATCTTCCACCAAATATAAAAATGCTTAAGGAGAGGATTGAAAGCTCGGAAAGATCTTTTAAAAAACCTTCCTCTGATTTATCAAAAAATAATTACTTCTTTGTCCTAGAAGATTTGGATAAGAAAAAAATCGCTGGCGTTTCCATGATTCATGCCCAGCATGGAACAGAAAAGGAGCCACATTTTTATTTAAAAGAAGGAAAAGAGAGAAAGTACTCGGAAACCCTCAGACAAGGTTATATTCATGGCACGCTCACCCTAGGTCTTGACCATGACGGCCCAACAGAAATCGGCGGTTTAGTTCTTCACCCGGAATATCGGGGGAAAAAACTAGGTAAGCAACTCTCCTTGGTGCGTTTTCTCTTCCTTGGCATGCATCCAGAAAATTTCAAAGAAACCATTCACGCCGAACTCCTTCCCCCTTTTGATGATAATGGGAACTCCCCCCTTTGGGAGGCGATCGGACGTCGTTTTTTAAATATGGATTATAGTGAGGCGGATGAGCTCAGTAGAACCAATAAAGAATTTATTTTAAGCCTTTTTCCACGAGAAAAAATTTATGAGACCCTGCTTCCTATGGACGCGAGATCGGCCATTGGGAAAGTGGGAAAAGAAACCATCCCAGTAAAAAAGATGCTGGAGAAAATAGGATTTCATTATGCTGAGGAAGTGGACCCCTTCGATGGAGGGCCCCACTACAAGGCCAAGTTAAAAGAGATCAGCACTATTAAAAATATGTTTACAGGAGAGATCAGCTCCTGCAAAGACTTCTCTCCCACTAGCGCTAACAGTGTTATCATTACGCTACCAAGTGATGAGGGAGAATTTTTAGCGACTCAAATCAATGTCAATCTTAAAGGTGATAAGATCATCCCGGAAAGGGAGCTCGAGATTGGTTTTAAAACTTCAGGCATCTTTATATAAAAAAGGACGACAATGTTAATGAAATTTACCATCAAGGGAAATTATTTTAATGGCGACTTTAACTACCCTGCTCTAAATGGACCGGATGCCGCTGAAAAAATCATCATCCGCGAATGCCCTGCCGATTTAGCACTTAAACTTTGGGAATGCCCGATAAAGTATGGCCATGTGGATCCGGTGATTAGCTCAGCGGAAAAAGGTTTTAAAACCTGGCGCTCTATGCCAGTTCAGGAACGGATCAATCATCTAAGAAGATATCAAGAAGAATGTCTGGCGGCCAAAGAGGAAATTGCCACCGCCATTGCCCTGGAGACGGGGAAGCCTTATTGGGAATCCTTAACCGAGGCCGGCGCTTTAGCGGCAAAAATTGATGTCACCATAAAAGACTCGCTCCCTCGCATCGAGGAAAAACATATTGAAAATATTATGCCTGGAACCAATGGCCATATTTATTTTAGGCCCATAGGTCCTTGTTTGATTATTGGCCCTTTTAATTTTCCCTGTCATTTGGCCAACGGACAAATCACTGCTGCCTTAATTTCCGGCAACAGTATTATTTTCAAACCATCAGAAAAAACCTGTTACAGCGCTCAGGTTATGATCGATTGCTTTCACCGTGCAGGATTTCCTGAAGGAGTCATTAACATGCTTCAAGGTGATGGCGAGATGGGCCGGCGTTTAATTAACGAAAAAAGTGTCAAGGGCGTTTTCTTTACCGGCTCTAAGGAAGTGGGGCAGAGAATTCTCTCCACGACTCATAAAGATCTCTCAAAAATGGTGGCCTTAGAACTTGGTGGTAAAAACTCCTCTATTATCTGCCAGGATACCAATATAGAACACGCCTTAAATGAAATGATCAAGGCCTGTTTTCTAACCGCAGGACAAAGGTGTACTTCGACTTCGCTAATTCCCATTCATGAAAATATTCTTCCAGAGTTTTTGGAAAAATTTCACCAGCTGGCCAAAAGGATTGTCGTAGATCATCCCATTGAATATGAAAAAGAACCCTTTATGGGCCCACTCATTGATCAGATGAGTGTTGATAATTACCTGCTCTTTGTTGGCATGGCCAAAAGGGAAGGCATTGAAGAGATCATGCGAGGAAAAGTTTTAAATAAAAGCTTTCCCGGACACTACGTTTCTCCCTCCATCCACCTGGCAAAAAGCATGGACCCAAAAAGTCATTTTCTGATGAGTGAAATCTTTGGCCCTAATGCCACCCTCCTCCCCTTTAGAGAAATCGAAGAGGCGATTGAAATCGTTAATGGCACGGAATACGGACTGGCCTCGGCGGTATTTACTAAAGATAAAAGCATTTATGAAAAATGTCTCAATGAGATCAATGCAGGAATTGTAAACCTAAACCGCTCCACGGTTGGAGCATCGGCCAGACTTCCTTTTGGCGGCATTAAAAATTCTGGAAATTACCGGCCGGCAGCGGTTGCCACCATTGATGCCTGTAATTTCCAACTTGTAAGTTTAGAAATCAGCTCTGATGAACCCGAAGACCGGGCAAAGATTATAGGTTTAGATCTTTAAGCGGCGAATTTGTTAATTAAAAGCCCCAAGCTCTTTATTTTTGCCTGGCCCTTGCTACCTGCCACTTTACGGTAGAGAGAGAGTATTTCCATTTGTCCCAGTTTTTGATTGGATGCTTTTAGCTTTTCCCGCTCTTTTAAAATAAACCCCGGGCCTCCTCTGACCTCTTCCTTTGTAATAACTGAGGGGAGCGGATCCTCCCGCTCCCATTTTTTGTGAAGGGATAAGAGTGGGGGTTTTTGCACAGGTCTTAGTCCGAGCTCACTAAGCTCTACTGCGAGTCTCTCTCTCATCAAAGCAGTTAAAGAAACTCTATTTAGACTGTGATAGATATAGGATAGATTCTCGATCTCCGTTGGAGTCATGAGCAGTAAAACATCGACAATTAAGGGGTTATCCCGAGAATTTTTTCTTTCCACAAATCCCTCTCGGAACCCTCGTCCATTACTTTACTTGTTTACTCGGTTAATAACCTAATTACAGGCACTTGTGATGCCTCTAGTCGAAAATTTCTATAGACAGATAGTACCAAAATGAGAGAAAAAATTCCTCACAACAAACTCAGTTGGGATGTGGCGCAGTGGTAGCGCAGTAGACTGTTAATCTATTGGTCGTGGGTTCGAATCCCTCCATCCCAGCCATTCTTTTTATATGATAGAAATCTTCTCCCCCGAATTCCAAAAGTCTATAAAAGAAAAGGTCTCTTTGAGCTACCTTGAGCTAATTGAAGATATAAGATCCGAGATCAAAGAAGGATTCTCCTCCACCTATCTGAGCAACACTTTTCTCGATGCCTTTAAAGAAATTATTCCAAGTAAAAAGCTAGATACCTATTCTCCCCTAAAATTTTATTGGACCCACCTTTTAAATGACCTGATCTATCTAATAGAGCTCCATGAAGAGGTAGAGGACTCTGAGCTTATTGAAGAGGAGATTTTTGGCTTTTGGGAAACCAGCGATTTTGCCAATGCCTTTTTTACCATGCTCGATGAAGGTAGATCGATTATAGATGTCTCGAATTCTTTTATCCCCCTGCTGGAAAATCAAATCCTGGCCTTCTTCTACTTACACCTAGAAGAAAGCACCACAGTCCCCCTGCTCTATACCATCTTCCCTGAAGTGGGAGATTTTAAAGCAAGAATTTACCTAACGGACACTCATAAGTATTGCACCGTACCTGGCATCCCTGATTCTTTTCCCTCACTTCCTTTAACAGAGATAACTCCAAAGAATCTATCATTCAATTTAAATGACAAGATCATAAAAGAGATGATCACAGATGGAGATTTCAGCGTAACTGAAGACTTATACCTACTTCCAAACGACACCAAAGGAATCGAAAAATTCGATACGTTTAAAAAAGATATACTTAGAGCGCTTGAAATCATTAAAGAGCACTCCCCAAACTCCTATAATACCTTTAAGTCATTCACTCACTCGCTCGTCCCGATCGATGAGCCGGGGATTGTCAGCTTTTCCATGCAATCGCTTCCCGGGTATTCATCCATTAATATGTTTGACCGGGATTTTGTGGATCTGATGGACGATCTCCTCCATGAAAATGGACACCACTACTTAAACACCTTTTTAAACTTCACTGATCTCATCACTGAAGATGATGATAAAATCTATTACAGCCCCTGGAGAAAAGCGCTGAGACCAATCCGTGGAATCTATCACGCCACCTTCACCTTTTTCTGGGCACTAAATCTCTTCGGTGATCTTCTAGACAAGGACCTGCCTCTCACTGAAGAAGAAATTGATAAAATAAAAACCAGATTCATTGAAGAGTACTACATGCTCTCTTATTGCTACCCTGATCTGGAGCACGCCTTCAACAATAAAAAAATCAACCAAGACGGAATGGATCTCATCAACCAAATCTATACTAGAGTCAGATCCTACGACGTAAAAATCGAAGAAGTTCTAAAATCGCTAAAAGATGGCTCCTCCGTTTTGGCCCTCAAAAAAGACCTCGAGGAAAAAAGAATAAAGTATACCCTATAATAAATTTCCAATCTTAAGATAGTTCTTTATAATTTTTGTATAAGGAATATTCATGAAAGATATAGAAAACAAAATTGCTAGGTTAAATCGTAAAAAGAGCAAAATATTTTACCTAAATTTATTCAATGTTTTCTTTCTTTTAGCTGTCGCCGTTTGGGCCGCTCGACAAGCAGATACTGAAGGAGAAATGGTTCTTCTTCTGTATTTAGCTATTAATCTAATTCTTGCCCTTTTCCTACTTTTTTCCAAGGTAAAACCAATAAAGATCAAAAATGAGGCACCTGAAAAATATTACAGGGAGCAAATTGACAGGACTATTACTGCAAATGATCTTGCCCAAATCATCTTTTTTATTCCGGTGGCCCTTAGCTCTCTTGGAATCTGGGCCATAGAATTTACCCACGATAACAAACCTGTCGTGTGGATTTACATTGTTATTTCTATTATTTGGTTATTAGCTCAATTTATTTGGTTTAAAATGAGAAAATTCCTCCGCAAAGAATATAAAAATATTCATAGGACAGATTTTCTTTCATTTTTTCATTTTTAAATTAGAGAGCGCTGAAAATTCTTTGCATTTCATTGGCGGGCATCATATCCCCCTTCTTACTGGCAATTTCGATACCTTTTTTGAGAGTTTCTAAGGCCTTATCTTTTTCACCCATTTCAATATGACATTTTCCAAGCAGTAGATAACCTTGAGAATATTTAGGATCAGTTTTTAAGGTCACTTCAAGATGCCTAACCGCCTTCCCAAACTCTTTTCTTTTAAAGCTGATATCCGCTATACCAAAGTTGGCGATGACATCTTCACTGTCAAGTTCAAGAACCTGGTGAAACATCTCTTCCCGTCTAAGGAGCTCTTGGTCAACTTTTTCAACCTCTGTTTTTTTTGCGTGACTTTCAAAGCTTTTAACCGTGGCCTTGGCCTTTTCCTCTTCCGCCTCTTCAATTCTTCCAAGCTTCATCAGATACAGCGATTTATTGGTGTGTCCCATGATTGCAGTTGGATCCACGGAAATAAGCCGATCCATCCACTCAATGGCCTCATTATATTTCTCCAGCCTACCTAAAATCACCCCTAAGGATTCGTAGGCATCCGCTAGGGTGGGATCGATGGCCACCGATCTCTCCAGTAGATCTAAGGCCATGTCATCATCGCCCTGTTGAAAGAGCTCCACCCCCCGGTGATAGAGCTCAAGCGCCTTATCAGCTCTAGTATTTTTTTTGAGGTAGGGAAGAAATACGACCTCTGCATTTAAGATAATTCCCTCTAGTGATAAATCTATCTTTTTGCCTTCTAATCTGAAGTTTCTAAAAAGCGTGGCGCGAAGATAGTTCTCGCTCTCTATACTGACAGAGCTTTGAATCACACCGCCCTTTCTCCCTTCAACTGCAAAAGGTTTATGGTAAAAATCCTTGCCTAGCAGTTCATCAACTTTAAGTAGCACTGGAAAATATGCGGCACCTTTAAAGGTATTGATCTTAGCAGCAGTCTCCTGTCCTAAAAAGCACCCCTTCTGATAAGAGACGGCCAGCTCATTTAAATAGCTCTCGTTAACCAGAGAGTCCGTCTCTTCAAGATAGGGATAACCACTAATACAATGAATCGTTTCAAGTTCATCTTGATTTAAATCGAGAAAGGGTAATACCCTTACCTTGTTTAAATTTTCTCCCCAGTAGAGATGGCCGGTCTCGCCAAAAAGCTCCAAGGAGAAGTATTCACCTTTTTCTAAGTTTAACTTTATGGGAGTCAGCACTAGCTGTGGTTCTTGATCCCATTTTTCTATCTCCACCTCATCCATAATGATAAATTTTTCAAAACTCGTGATGGTGATCTCAGATAGTTTTTTATCAACCATTAAAATAAGGTAATCTTTCATCTTGGCCAGGTGGAAAAAAGAGCTTACTTTGCCCGTGCGATCGAGCCTGGCGGAGAGCTGTGACTCTCCTGGTGATAATTTTTCTAGATCACTGGTTACCTGGCCCTGGAAAAATCTTTCCCGGTCGGCCCCGGTTATTTTAAAGAAATCGAAATTTTGGATGGATACTTTCCCGCCTTCAAAGCGAAGATGGTCTAAATTCATACGGAAAAGGATTCACCGCAACCGCAAGTGTTAGTGGCATTAGGATTTACGAAGATGAAACCTTTCCCGGCAAGACCGTCTTTAAAATCTAGGGTTACACCCTTTAAATAGATGGAAGATTTGGGATCGATGAGAACGGGGATTTCCCCATATAAAAAAATATTGTCCTTTTCCTTCTTTTTATCAAATTTGATATCATAGGAAAGACCTGAGCAACCCCCACCGACGACTCCAACCCGAAGTCCAGTCTCATCAGAGGTTTCCTCATTTTCAAAGATCTTGGCTATTTCGCCTAGGGCCTTTTCTGTAACTTCAATAATTTTCACGTTTTCACTCACCTTAAAGATTCCTTTTGAGGTATATCACATTATATCATTTTATCCAAAATCAGGCGGCCTTATGGGAATGCTTTTTATTTTCAATAAGTTGAAAACAGGCCTGAGAGAGCTCTCTTTTAGCGTCTTTTAGGTTTACATAAACATCTGAGGTATTTAGCCAATCGGATGGAACATCCTTTGCCCCCAATTCTCCGACTAAAATCACAGGAAATTTCTTGGCGTGATTTTGAAGGAAATTCAAGGCCTCAGAATTACTCTCAAAATCCCCCTGAAAAATAAGAGCATCAATATTAATGAGCGATAAATTCTCTATCCCCTCTTCCGGGGTCTTTGCGAGAAATACCGTTATCCCATCCTCAGCTAGAGAATCTCTAATTTCTCTAAATTTGGCGTCTTCTTCATCCATCATGAACAAGACCTTGGGACTGTAAATATGAGACACCATGACTACCCCTATTTAGTTATCATTATAATACAGTAGCGACACTGGGCATAATAAAGCCTAAATAAGATTTATTTAAAAAATGGAAGGTTGCACAATTTAAAGATGTTATCTATGTTGCCCAGCATGATTGATAAGACTAAAATATAGAGAAACAGCATTTATAGTGATATAAGTTGCGTAAATAATATTACTTTTAGGTGATCGATGGCAGATGAAAATATTATTGTGGCAAACCCTTTTCACACGGCAAAACTAAAGCCTAAAAGAAAAGGCAAGAAACCACCCAAGCTTTTAGCAGTAGTCCATCAAAGTGGCTGTACTGGCTGTGAAGTTTGTATTGCCGGCTGCCCGGTTGATTCTATTGAACTAGTACCTGGACCTAATCCCAATAATCCTGGCTTTCAACAGACCGTTGAAATCGATTTAGAGAGATGTATTGGATGTCAGAACTGCTCTCAAGATTGCCCCTGGGACACCATCACTATGTATGAGCACAACGATGCTTTTACCGCCTGGGGCCCAGAAACGCTCTATTCCAACCTCTATATTTCAGAAAAAAAGCTAGATGATCTAAACGAAGAATATGGCATTAAGGAAGAGGAACCCGAGAAGATCGAAGCTTAATAATAAGTCCTGTAATAATCAAAACTATTGATACTATTTGCGAATAGGAAAGTCCCCAGCTGGTTATACCTCTGATTTCATCGCCTCTTAAAAACTCCAGTAGAAATCTAAGTACTCCGTAGCCAATAAAGTAGAGGGCGAAGAGATTATTTTTGCGACTTTTCCACAGAAGATATCCCAGCAGAAATAACCCTAGGGACTCATAGAGTTGCACGGGATGGCGAAACTTATCGTGCAGGTGAACGGCCCAGGGTAAGGTGGTATCTTTACCAAAACAGCAACCTGCGAGAAAGCAACCAAGCCTGCCGAGACCTTGGGAAATACAGATGGGGATGGAGAGGATGCCCAGATCCTTTAACTTTATATCCTCGCCCAAATACCAAAAGATTAAGAAGTATAAAAGGCCAAAGATGATGCCTCCGTAAAAGACAAATCCTCCTCCAAACCAAAAGCTCCCGTGGGTTAAATAATCTGGACTGGAGATTAAAAAGAAAACCTTGGCGCCAATCCAGGAGCTTAAAAAACTGCCCCAAAATAGGAGATTGAAGGTTTGTGCGGGTAATTTGAGCAGGGATTTGCTGAGATGAAAACCAACTCCCCAGGCAATTCCCATAAAGAGCGGGTAGCTATAAAAATGCAAGTCACCTAGACTAAACAGTATCGGTAGCATTTTTCTTTTGGAGGAGTTCAATGAAAAAATCGATCAGTAGAAGTGCGGCACCAATCGTGATGGAACTATCTGCAACATTAAAAGCGGGAAAGTGATGGTACTTATAATAGAAATCTAGAAAATCCACCACATAGCCCATGGCAAAGCGATCCATTAAATTACCGACCGCACCCGCAAAGATGAGGGTGTAAGCAAGGCCGAGCATGAGTCGATCTTTTCTTGTTTTCCAAATTAAAACCATTAAATAAATGCATACCAGAACCGGCAGGGCCAAAAAGAGAATCTTGCGCCAATGATCGGCAGCACCTGCTCCCATACCAAAGGCCGCTCCGGTATTTCTAACGTAGGTAATGCTAAAAAAACCCTTGATGACTGAAGTGGACTCACCGAGAGCGTAGTTTTGCTCAATCGCCACTTTAGTGAACTGATCCACCAGGATCAGGCCAGCAATTATCAGACAAAACGTCCAAATACGTTTCATTAATAGTAATCCTTAGGGCTAACCTCATATTTTTCAATTTTTCGCAGGAGGGTTTTCTTGGGAATATTGGCCTTAATGGCGGTTTGATTTATTTTTCCCCGATTTAGTACCAAGGCCTGAATAATAAATTCCTTTTCAAACAGATCCTTGGCCTCTTGAAAATTTAATCGGGGCTCACCATCCACCTCATGAGAGGCAAAAGAGAAGCTATACCCCTCACTATTTATGGTGATCTCCTCATCGAGTACGGATTGTTGAATCCTATTAAAATCAATTTCCAGGTCATCTTCTGGGCCCTTTTCTACCAGTGATTTTTTAGCACCTATTTTAACGGTGTCCGGTAGGGCGGAGAAGGTGATATAATCTGAAGTCTCAATAATAAAAGCGTGCTCAACAACGTTTCTAAGCTCTCTAATATTTCCCGGCCAGGAATAATTTTTAAGCGCCTCCTTGGCCTCAGGAGTAGTGCCTGTAATCTCCATATTGTGAACAGAGTTAAAATAATTAATATAATATTCCACCAGGTGTGGAATATCAGAGACTCTGTCGCGAAGTGGGGGAAGAAAAACTGGCAGAACATTTAAGCGGTAAAAAAGATCCTCCCTAAAGTTTCCTTCTTTAATCATTTGCTCAAAAGACTTATGAGAAGCGGCAATAATTCGAACATCCACTTTTATCTCACGGTTAGCACCGACCGGAGTAAAGGTTTGATCTTGCAACACTCGCAGCAGTTTTACCTGCATCCCCGGACTGATATCGCCAATCTCATCGAGAAACAGTGTTCCCCCGTTAGCGTATTGAAATTTACCCAGCCTTCTCTCATTTGCTCCAGTAAAGGCCCCTTTCTCGTGGCCGAAGAGCTCACTTTCTATAAGTGTTTCAGGAATGGCCGCCAGGTTTATGGTGACAAACTTTTCATCTTTTCTCGGCCCATTGAAGTGTATCGCCCGGGCAACGAGTTCTTTCCCGGTTCCGGATTCCCCTCTAATGAGAACTGGTGTTGGAACCTTGGCAAGTTTGGAAATAATATTAAAAACTTTTACCATTACGTCAGATTCACCGACAAATTTATTACTATCATCTCCTCCTAGCGATAAACTAGGGGCGGAAAAGGCAGAGGTCTCAACCAGGGATCTCGCTTTTAATGCTCGCTTTATTAGAGCAACCAGATTTTCCGAGCTGATCGGTTTTTCGAGATAGTTATAGGCCCCTTCTTTAACCGCTTTGACGGCATCGGAGACATTTGAATAGGCGGTGAGGATTAAGACAGTAATAGAAGGATCGTGTTTTTTGATTTCCGTAAGGGCCGTGATCCCATCCATCTCTGGCATATTCACGTCCATCACCACAAGGTCATATTTTTCTTGGTAGACTTTGCCTAGTGCCTCTTTTCCATTGTCGGCCACATCTACATTAAAATGGTGAAACTCTAAGGCCTGCCGGATATTTTCCTGCAACACTTTATCATCATCAACCACTAATACCTTATGCATAATATCTCCTAAGCATTAACTAACTTTATTTTGAATGCAGTACCCTTCCCTAAAGTTGATTCTACTGAAATAGAGCCGCCATGTAATTCCACAAAATATTTTACCAGGTATAGGCCTAAACCTGTCCCTTTTATCGTATGGCTGGCGTCATTTTTAACTCTATAGAACTTATCAAAAACATGGTCAAGGTCATCAGGGGCAATCCCCACTCCCTTATCAGAAATAGTAATATAAACAAAATTGGGATCGTCCCAGGTTTTAATTTTTATCTGAGGCCTCTCCCCGGAATATTTAATGGCGTTTTCCACCAGATTGTGCACCACCCTTCTTATTAGAAGTGCATCTACTTGAATGGGATAGAGTGGAGCAAGCTCTAAATTGAAATCGACCTCCTTGTAGTGAGGATCTTTTTCAATGTTTTCCACACTGGACTCAATTATCTGAGTTATGTCTATTGAGGTTTTACTGAGCACCAGTTTTCTCGATTCAATTTTGGTCAAATCAAGAATAGAAGAGATAAAGTTATTTAAATCCGAGGTCGAGGTAATAATGGAGTCAAGATTTCGATCAAAGTTGGGATCCCCAGGACCTCGTTGCAGCATATTTTCTGCAATCCCAGTTATTTTGGCCATGGGGGTTTTAAGATCGTGACTCATTAAGGAGATAAAGTTTTGTTTTAGATTTTCTACCTTCTTTAATAATTTGGCCTCTTCCTCAATAGCAAAGCGCTGCTGATATTCTCCAATTGCTCTAAACGGTATCCAAATATAATAGACGATAAAGACAGAGAGAATTAAATGGATGGTATAGAGCCAATAACCAAACATGACAAAGATTAAATAAGAGAGCAGCACCAAGGCCACCATTATGGAAATAATAATAAATAGTCCGGTAGTAGGCCTAAGTCTGGATATAGCAAAAGATAAAAAGACCGCCATGAGAATTGAAAGTAAGGTGGAAATTTGGCGAGATATCCTATACACCGTTTTATTTTGCAGCAGAGAATGAATTCTCTCGGCGTGGACATTCATTCGGGTGGCCTCGTAGGACTCCCGATTAAAGGGAGTCATGACAAAGTTATCCCGATTAGATAAATAAGTGGGCCCTATCAGCACAATCTTATTTTTAAAAAAATCTTCTGGATAATCACCCACTACAACTTGATGAAAGGGAATGTTTTTTATTTTACTCTTACCCTCTACAGGAGTTGTTGAATATCTAAAAAGCGCAAAAGTTGTGTCATCTTCTCTGACATAAAAAGCGCCTTGGATATTTTTTATCTCAAGCGGCCCTTTGCCCTCATAAGACCTATATTTGTTAGCGGTCCACAGATGAATTGATGGTTCCCCATGATGAATTAGCGGAACTGATCTTACTATATCATCTTTGGCCAAATTAGCTGGAGCATGTTTAAGCCTGGCGATGGAATGGCCGAAAGACTGAAGTTCCACAGGGGGGAGGTACTCTCCCCATTCATCCTCGTAGGTGGCAAATCTAAAGACCCCTTTATTTTTAATAAACTTCTCTATTTCATTTCTCAGTCTAACCAGGTTATTTTGCTCTCGTATCGATTCTGGGTCCAAAAGATTTACAAAGTAGTTGATGATCTTTGGTTTGCCTTCACTAAGCCTTTTAAAAAGGCGCAGGTGACTGGCATAAGTATAGGGATATTTTTCACCTAAGAACTGATCACTTTCCTCATCAATATTTATTATAATAATGCTATCTTTAAATTTAGTGCCTAGATCCCATTTGATTTTAAAATCATAGAACATGGCCTCAAGAGAGATGAAGGAGTATTGAACCAAGATAATAATAAAAAACATAGTAAAGAAGAGCGGAACGATGCCAAAGAAATTATTTGATTTAAAGATCTTTTTTAACATTCTAATTATCTTTCACTAATTTTTGATACCGGATATTCGGATCATATCCCCATTCGAAAAAACCCTGAAACAAATCCTCACCTTGGTTATCAGCAAGGGCCAAATTCTCAAAGAAGTTAAAGGAGATATATCCTTCACGACAAGGTTGAAGTTGTCCTATTTTAAATATTGCTGAGGCAAAAGGAATACGCAGATCTGAGCCTTTTAAAAACCTTTGATCTTCCTCGCAAAGATTCTTTTCCCTTTTAAAGAGAAATATCTTAGTGAGAAATAAGGGTGATAAGAGAAAAAATCGCAGGGTGGCAAAAAACCCTCCATCTCCCCTATCTTTTTCAAAGAGTAAAACTGGCAAAAACATAAGAGTCAGTAAAAAATTTGAGAGGGTGCGAAATATGGCCTCGCGAGACTTAATTCGCCGCATCGCATAATAGACCAAGGCCTGAAGCTCTTCGTAGGACAGCATCTTAATTAGTCCCTCTCCAATTATTATCTTAGGCCTTGAAAAGACATTATCCAGCACGTAAATATTGTTGGGAAAGCGCGAAGTGGAATAGATGCCCACCTTATCTAGGCCTAATCTGAAGGACAGATTCTTCACAAAATCCATCATTTGCTCCTTTTCCCCCAACCGTCTTGGGTTGGTAAAAAAGATCATCAGCTTATCGCTGGAGATTATCGCCAAAAGGAGGCAAACGGCCCCTACCGCCAAGCCCAAAAGCTCTCCCTGAAAAGGCCAGATAAACATCCCTAAAATAAGGTAGGGGGCAAACCAAAAAGAGATCAGTAATATAAAGGCAAAAATTCGCAAACACGGCCTCACTTATTTATGCATTCTGTCAATGACTTTATTACAAAGCCGACATTAATTATAGACAATTGGGCAGAAAAACGCTATAACGCATCAATAAAGACAGTGTATAGGCCTTTTCCCTATGACGCAATAAGTATTTGAATTTATAGATCTTCTGAGCGAAATAATATAAATGAAAAGGTTTTTTTTGCTATAAATTTAAGGAAATAGTATGCAATTTGATAATCTTTTATTTGGAACCGCTGGAGTACCGAACTCCACTCCAAAGAAAAACAATCCTATCGACGGTGTAAAGGCCATTCATGAACTGGGACTCGATTGCATGCAACTTGAGTTTGCCCACGGGGTGAGAATGAAAGAAGAGGTCTCTTCTGATCTTCGAAAAGTCTCCTATGAGCTAGGTATACCCCTAACTTCTCACGGCCCTTATTACATCAATTTAAACGCCAGAGAACAGGATAAGATCGACTCTTCTGTTGAGCGAATCATTCAAACCGCCAAGATCTCAGATCTTTGTGGTGCCGAGTCCATGACCTTTCACGCTGCCTTTTACATGAAAGACTCTCCCTACGATGTTTTTGATCTAGTGGAAAAAAGTCTAAATGTAATTGAGGAGAGACTTGGAAGACTTGATATTGAAATTGAACTTAGACCTGAACTGACAGGAAAAACCAGCCAGTTTGGATCTCTAGAAGAGCTGATTAGTTTAACTAAATCAGTTAATTCATGCTCTCCTTGTATGGATTTCTCACACCTCTTTGCTCGAACTGGCCAGTATAATTCTTACCAGGAGTTTGCTGACGTTTTAGATAAATTAAAAACAGAGCTTGGGACACATGCCCTAGAACAAATGCATATTCATATCTCTGGTATCAGCTCTAACTCTAAAGGTGATTTAAAACACCTCAATCTTGAAGATTCAAAATTCAATTGGAAAGAGCTTATCAGAAGTCTAAAAGATAAAGGCTGTAAGGGTTATGTTATCTGTAACAGTCCAAATCTTGAAAAAGATGCCCTGATGCTAAAAGAGTACTATCACTCTCTCACGGAGTAATGGGCTCTTTAGAATCGATGTAAGTCTTAATGTTAGTTACATCACTTACTTTCCAGGAACCATCAACTTTAACCATATCAGCGATTTTTTTCACTTCTGACCTAAAGATCTCATTACCCTTCTTTAGGGTGGAAAAAGAAAGAGTGTAGGTAATAGAACAGGATTCTTCGTTGCAGTTTTTAAGGTTTATCTTCACCCTTTTAAGTTTTATATCAGAAACCTTGTAGATCTTAGCGAAGCTCTCTTCGTCTAATACTTCAATTTGTGCCTGCAAATTTCCAGCGGACATATCCAGCAGTTTTTCCCGCGTTTGATCACCGGAAAAACGGTAATTGATAAAGTTTCTAAGGGCCTGTTCAGGGCCTTCGGGGGCCATGCAAGAACATACAAAAAATAATAGGAAAAATATTTTAATCACTTTAATTATCCTTTTGACCGATATCCCCGGTCCTCAATAATTTTATAAAATTCTTTCCATCCTAAAAAATTATTGGCGTGGTCATTAAAATTAAATCGTATTCCTACCCCTTTGCCAAATTTAGTCACAATAAGGCCTATCTCTTCAAATATAAGGTCCTCAAAGTTAACCGCCAGCTTGATGGGTTTTTTGGTGGCCTGAAACGGCCTTTCTGAGACAAAAAATAGTCCTGATTTATTCCAGTTGGTTAAGTTTCCGTTAATTTTTTGTCCCTTATCAGTTTCTAGAGTCACATTAAAAGAAAATGGTGGTCTGATCTCAACATCGTGCAAGCTAAAATTAGGAGAATAGACCGCTTCGTCCAATTCTCTATTCCAAAGATTCATAAAATAAAAGCTTACAAAGAAATAGATTAGATCAAGAAGTAGGATAATTTTATTAAAGTTCTCGAAAAAGAGATAAAATCCCAGTCCAAAAATTCCGGCAAAAAAGGCAAATAAGAGGTACTTGCTAAACGCACGAACAAAAAAGACAGATATAAAAGATAGGACAAATAACAGTGTAATCGGCCATTTTGTTTGCAGCAGTTCAAAAAAGGCGGTGTAGTTTAAGGCCGAGTCTCCATTTTTAATGGCATAGAGGATATGAAGAAAAAAAAGAGAGAACACCATAACAATTAATACATTTTGTATGGTGGTATTTCTTCGATATAACTTAAGTCCCATGGCCCTTACCTGTATGACGCATTACCTAAAATAGACTAGCAAATTTAAACAGGAAATTCATCGATTATATTTTCAAAGTAAAGGCCATTTTTTTTCACCTTAACAGCGCCCTTTTTTAAGACAATGGCCTTGGCCGAAGCATCTATATCACTTGCAGTTAGATTGATAAGACTCCGAGATGGCCCATAAAAACCCTGATTCATTTTTTCCTGGTCAAATGCGCCCCATTTGCTACAGAACTTATAAAAGGATTCTGGAGTGCCCTTTAAAAGATCAAACATTCCTCGGTAATACCTGCTACCTGAGCCCCAATCAACATATTCACCTTCAGGCATGACTACCGGAATTTCATCTTCCTGGTAGCGGCAAACAGACTCAAAAAAACCTGAATACCCGCTGCTCTTTTTAAGTTGCGCCAAATCCACCAAGGCCATGCCAGAAAAAGTCACCCCAGGGCCAACTTTTTGTTTTATAATATTTTTTAAAAGTCCATTCTCTATCTCAAGATCCGCGTAGGAACTCTCCTTATCAAACTCGAGACCAAATAAGGCCACTGGATGTTCCTTAATTAAATCCAAGGCCTGCAAAAGATAACTCTGATCAAAAAAATAGAATTGATCTGCCGCCAGGTAGAGAAAACTTCCCTGGTAGTTAAGCTTACTGGCAATACTATGAACTGCCCCACCGGTGCCTAAGATTTCGGGCTCAAAAACTAGTTCAACATCGCCATGATTTAAATCTTGCACAAATTCCCGAAGGTCCTGTGCCCGGTGGTGAGCATTGATAAAGATTTTTTTGCATCCAAGCTCTTTTACAAATCTAATTTGCAGTTCCAGCAAAGTCTTTTCAAAAACCGGCCACAGAGGTTTTGGCAAGACCTCTCCAATAGGTCCCATTCTGGTACCAAAACCTGCACATAATATGAGAGCGTTATCAATTTTCATTTTTAATATTTAAGAGTAGTTCATTTAATTTTTGGTATTTGGGATATTTCCCTAGACGATCTATTAATTTTTCAAAGGACCTATCAATATATTTTAGGTAACTGTCATCACCCCTTTCCACGTATATTTTGGCAAAGGTTCCCACTGCTTTAAAAAGTCTTTGAATACTGATGAGATCATAGTCTCTTAAAAACCTGGGATAATCAGAGCATTCCATATAGTTTTCAAAATAATATTTTTTAAGCTTTTCCACATTGGCAGATGTAATTTCAAAATAACAATCATCAAGCAGAGAGGCCAAATCATATTGCGCGATTCCCCCTCTAGCGTCTTGAAAATCGATAAAGACCGGGCCACCGGATAACATTATATTGCGACTGTGAAAGTCCCTATGATTTAATACAAAAGGGCCCATGGAGGCCTCTTTACAAAGCTCTCCAAAGCTTTCTTTAAAGAGCTCTAACTCACCCTCTTGCAAGTTATATTTTAGATACTTTTCCACCAAGAAAACTCGTGAGCTTTCAATTTCTAAAAAAAGCCCTTCCTGATTAAAGGAAGCTTTACTAGGCGACAGGGCCACTTCAACTTTTTGAAAAAGACCTAAGTAATCTAAAATATTTTTATAAGTTTCAAGTTCCTGCTTTTCATCCGCTCCCGCAAGGAAGTCCCATAAAGTTTGGCCTCCTAAATCTTCTTGTAGGAGATAGCCCAATTCAGGGTCTTTATCTATAATCTGGGGTACGGGGACTCCCTGATTCGATAAAATTTTCTGCATCAGGGTAAAAGTTCTAAAGGCCTCTTTATCGCAGAGGCAAACGACGTAAGAGGAGTCACCGGTCTTTACTCTAAAATATTTTCGAGCAGAGGCATCGCCCTTAATTTTTTCTATAGTGAGAGTTTTTCCGGAACCAACAAGACCTTTATTTATAGAACGGGAGAACGTTTTCTGAACTAGTTTAGTGCTCATGAATCTTTGGCCTTAATCTCCTTGATTAGTTGATAATAACCAGGTGTTGAGTTGCGATCTCCTTCCTCATTATTGTTTCCCTCATTTCCCTCTTTAACAAGAAAATTCTTCAGCGAGTATTCTTCGCGGGAGATATTTCGCCCCCTTAACTGACGCCCAAATTCCAGGGAATTTTTGTTTTGTGTTTGCAGCCACAATAAATAAGAGGCGGGGTCATATCCGGCACGCCTTAGAGACCGAAAGGCCCACTTATCGAGTTCCACCTTCGCTTCAAAGGGAATATAGGTTAAATCTAGCATCCTAGAGGTACCTATATAACCTGTGGGAACAACAATATTTTTAGGATAGATGTTTCGATTACTTTTAATCATTTCAAAGGCCAAAACCGAAACTAAAAGCTCTTCCGTATCAAGAAACTTTTTCACTAGAGCAGAGGAAAAGAAAAAGTTTCCTTTAGGTAGAGAAAAGTGAAAAGGAATCCGGCTTTTTATAATAAAAAATTTCGCTCCAGGACGACTGGTGAAAAGTAATTCATTACTATCCCGTATCCTTTTATAAATTTTCTTTAAATATCTTTTGGAACCCTTTGAAAGTTTAATGAGATATACTTCTGGGGATTTTACATAAACCCCTGCAAGAGAGGCCAATTGATCGATATAATCATTTTTTTCTTTTGCTGAATAAGAGCTCAAGGAAAAAGTCTCTTTTGTGGAATAAAAAGAGCAACTGCAAAGTAGTATTAGAAAAAGTATTCTTGCCATGTTCATCCAAGCTTTTGACCTGGACTTTAAATACCCCTAGGGAGCTACTTTGGCCACTGAGTCGGGGATGTAATAAAGGGTAAAGCCGGCAAATATCAGATTTGGATCTAGAATCATATCTCGATTGTTTCGGTGAATATCTTGCCATCTTCTAGAAGTTCCGTAATGAAGCATGGATATTTTCCCTAGCGTCTCACCTCTTGTGATTAGATGGGCCACACCCTGAGGGTCATAGCTAAACTCTTCCATAGGGATTTCATATTTTACGCTTGTGCCGGCCATTAGATTATTTGCATCTAGTTCTGGGTTGACCGCTAAAATTTGTCTCCATTTCCGGTAATCACCATATATTTTAAAAGAAATATATAAGAGGGTGTCCCCTTTTTGGATCCGGTAATCACCAAGCTCCCTAATGCTCACTTTAGAGACTATTTCTCTTCTTGGGCCCTTGGAAATAACCACTTCCTCTTCTTCAACAAGCTCCGTAACCCCAGGAGACGGGTTTTCTTCCTCTAATTCCACTTCAGCAAAGATTTCATCTTCTTCAGAGGCCTCCAAGCTTTTTTCCACATCGGCCGATAAGGATTCTTCTTCCGCCTTCTTTTTATCACCACTCGAACAGGCAATGAGTCCTAGCAGAATAAATCCTAAAATAATGGCAATTCCCTTCATGTTCACTCCTTGAAATGAAAAGTACTCCTTCCTTTTCGGAGCACTAAATAAATTTTTTAGAGTTTTTCAGGGTAACTGACCTAAATGCTCAGGCCTTTAGCTATTTCCTTAGTTTTTTTTTGATATTAAGATTTTGATATGATCAAAAAAATCCTTATTCTCTGTATCTTAGTGTTTTCTCATTCCACTTTCCCCCAATCGGTTATGGATACCTTGGCCGAGGAGGATGAAATCGACACTGAGATGACATCGCTTATTTCCGAACGGGTAGAAAAAATTTCCCCCAACCGCAAAATCTTTATCATCTCCAACGAGAATCAGTCTTTTAACCGGGGTGATTTCATCTCCCTTTTAATAAGCGGCAAACTCGTGGCCCGGGCCTTGGTGGCCAAAACTAAAGAAGGCATTGCAGGAGTTAAGATTTTAAAAATATATAATTTATCCCTTTGGAAAAGGATGAAAAAAGGCCGGGAAATCCAAATTATCAGGGGTGATGATAGTTACTATCAAAAAAGAGAAAAGAGAAAAAAAAAAGGGGAAATAGAGGATGAAGTCGCCGAAAAAGATCTTTTTGATAAAACCATTATCAGTGAAGATTATCTAGAGGACGATATCACTGAAGGCATTTTTAGAACCAACAATATGATCTCTATAACCTATGGCTGGTTTCAAGGCCTCGATAGCCTTAATGAGAATGCATGGTATACCCAAATTAATTTTCAATACCAGTATCAGGCATGGAGAAATCTTTTTGTAGGACTTGATTTCGGTATGAATACGGTCCAAGATTTCCCCTCCAAGGGACTTGATACCCGTTACTACAATATAGTTCCCAAGGTTAAATACACCTTTGAGGTGTTCTGGGGACTCATTATTCAACCTTATGTGGGCTGGCAATTTCTGGTAGCAGATAGTCCCGGTGCAGGACAACCGGACTCTAATACCTCAGGAAATGAAACCTCTCCCATACAACTCCAATATGAGCTAGATTTAGTAGATAATTCTGAAAAATCCATGATTGTTGTAGGTGTAACTTTAGTACAACCTATCGTTCCGGGCTGGAATTTAAAGGCAGACCTTGGTATGGATATCTTCTCAATTGGAGTAGGACTTGAAATTTAGCATTATTTTATTATTTACCATTATACTGACATCTTGCGGCATTAAATCACGCCCCGTGGCCCCAAAAAACTCCGCGATCCCTTCCTACGTAGACGAATATACAAAACCTGAGAAAAAATAATGTCCCTA